>FWPV01001183.1_pt1 | contig 74925 bp, 67 predicted proteins | sample 2228371 | NCBI WGS metagenome assembly FWPV01 (sample SAMEA103939776, study PRJEB20133) | metagenome
TATTTAAGAATAGGCTAGCTTTGCTATTGCCACTTTTATCTGGATAAATTTATTTTGCTAAACCTCTTGACTGTGATTAGCTGGTTTAGGCGTCGTGCGGTGACCCCTTGCTCGGGAGCTGGCACGGATGCCAGCCCTCAATATTTACTCTTATCGAATTCATGCTCAAGTATTGAATATAGTACAGAGTCTCGCCAATGCCCTTTGACAAATCTGTGTTCTCTCATGCATCCTTCTCTTGTCATGCCCAATTTATCCAATACTCTGATAGACGCAGTATTTCTTGCATCACATAATGCTTCTATCCTGTGCAACCTTAATTCTTTGAAGCCGAATTTAATCATTCTGCCTACCACTTCACTCGCATATCCATTTCCCCAATTAGGCTTCGCAAATCGATATACAATTTCACCTTCAGAATGTTGAAGGTCTGGCATGTTAATCCCACATTCACCAATTAACTGCTCACCTTCTTTTAATAGAGCAACGAATCTCACATATCTTCTTGGTTCTTCAAGTTTATGTTCAAGAAACATTCGAACATAACTTTTTGTCTGTTCTGATGTGGTAGCACCCTGAATCATATACTTCTGGACTTCAATGTCAGATAAATAGCTGTGTATTTTACTCCAGTCATCTTCTTCAAACTCTCTCAGAATAATCCGTTTGGTTTGTATAGGCTGGTAAATCCCCATATTTGCCACTTTCCTTTACTCTTTCTTTGCATCTATACAAAACCCGCCATGGACGGCGGGACTTCCACCGCATGTCGCCTAACGTCTCCGCACTCACGACACCACTGAACCGGACACACAGAGCCTGTTGTGAATGGCGGAGCTCCGCTCCCGGTGAAGAGGTGTGGTTGCCCTGACTCCGCTCCGAAGCAAACGCGTCCGGCAACCCAAGGCACGCTTGCTTCTTGCCCTTACCCGCCGTGCCGCTGCGTGAGGGCATTGTTATGCGGTGGATGGTGCCCAGCAGAGCCTTGCCCTATTTTTTTCTATATCGCTTCCGGTACCCGGGACCTGACATGTGTCGCTTATGTAAATATTGTCTCTCTTGGGTTTTAACATCTACCAAACTTCGCATAGGAGTTTGCACCTTACCAATAACAAGTAACTCCCTACTATGAGTTCTTATTAATATATATATTTAATGCTTGTATTGCTTTAAATGACACAGTAATAAATGACATATAGAGTAACACTTCTAGAACCGCTTTAATAATCCCTAAAAAGCCAAGAGTTCCTGCAATTACCATGATTTGTCCCTCCCCACCTTTAATGAATAATATAATAATAGTCCTTCATACAACTAATACGCTAAGGAATTATATTACTTTGAACCTCTTTAGCATTACTACTTCTTCATATATAACGATCTGCACCATCTGCCGTATAACGGTTCCGCACTCACGACGTCCCTGAACCGGACCTTAGAGCCTTACCCCTTGGCGGTGGTGACACCCGGTGAAGGGATGTCAAACCGAACCCTTAATAAGGAAGCTTGCTATTTACCAATCAGTATCCCTTATGGTAATGTCACGTGAGTGCATTGTTAGGTGGAGTTGGTCGCCCCGCGGAGCCAGAGACCGACATGGACGTCGGTCCCTTAAATGCACTTCCGAATGACAGTATCTTATCTACATACAATCTCATTCTTGATAGAATATATTGATTGCTCTGCCCCGAATCTTTGAACTCTTTGTTCCAAGCTCATTCCTACTTTCTCTAGCATTCTGCAGGAAGCTTTGTTTGCACTTTGAGTTTCAGCCACTACTCTGGGTAAACACAACTCATTAAAAGCATAAGTTATAATTCTCTCTACCACCTCAGTTGCGTAACAACATCCCCACCACATTGGAAGTATCTGATATGATACTTCTTTATTTACACCATCATGATGTGTGTCAAGTGATATCAATCCCATGAATTGATTCTGATGCTTATTTTTTATAACCCAGTACAATGTGTATGGATCTTTGTTACACATGGCCGAAAACTTTGAGCTGAAACTTTCCTCATCAATAGTTCCTCCAAGATACTTTCTTACACTCTCATCAGCATAAAGCTTCTTGATATCTTCATAGTCAGTTTTTTCTAAGCTAACTAGTACACATCGTCTTGTTTCAATCATAAATACTCCTCATCTAATCCGCGCACGGACGCGCGGTCACAATGCGACCAATTTCACCTAACGGTTCCGCACTCACGACACCGCTGAACCGGACCCCATAGCCCTTCCCCCTGGCGGAGCTCCACTCCCGGTGAAGGGGTGTGGTTGCCCTGACCCAGCTCCGGAGCAAATGCATCCGGCAACCCAAGGCACGCATGCCTCTTGCTTCTACCCGCCGTGCCGCAGCGTGAGCGCATTGTTATATGATGTCACCTGCCTCACGAAGTAAGGAATATCACTATTGAATACGGTCATGAATCTTTCTTACACATATCTATAGACTATCAATTAATTGCTGTAGTTTGTGAATGTTCACTCCTGCATGCTCTGGTTTATGTGCATCAGATGCAGTCTTTAGTACTACGCCGTTATGCTTGAACACCTCAAGCATAATCTTATTCATACCAAGTTCCGATAAACCATAATTAAGCGATAATCCACCGCTCTGCTCAGCATACATATGTGAGTTGTTAAGCAAGTCCGCAATTCTGATGTATGTATCCTGCATATCATATGATGGGTAAAATTGAAAACACTTTATTGAGTCTGGATGTGCTAACCCATCAAAAATTTCTGATTCAATCAAGTCTGCCATTATCTCATAATATCTTCTGTATGCAATATCTACATTGATACCTTTCCAGAACTCAGCTTTATGATCAAACCCCCAACCATCTATATAGTGTACTGACCCAGTTAAGAAATCAAAATTATACTCTTTCAAAATGCTATCAAGTAAATCAGCTGTCTTTGGAATATAACACACTTCAAGACCAAAGTTAATGTTCACATCATATTGTTTTTTCTTTGCTACCTCAATGAAATTCAGATAATTGTCTATCGTTCCTCCCATTCTCCTTGTCAGCCAATCATGCTGATACATATTGAAACTATCAACCGGCTCATACACCTTCTTGAACTCACAGAACTGATGCGTATGCTCAAGCAAGTAAATCTCATCCATCTTAGAATTCACTGCTGCAGACACAATTTTATCTAGCAATTCAAAGGTATATTTGCCTGTAGTATTATGAAGGAAATGGACATGTACATCTTCCATTATTTATCCCTCTCTTATAATGCTATTCTCTTCATATATTAGGAAAAAGTATTTGCTAGCCAAATCTCACAAGAACCTATGCAGGTGATGTCATATAACGGTTCCGCACTCACGACGTCCCTGAACCGGACCATCAGAGCCTATCCCCCTGGCGGTGCTTGCACCCGGTGAAGGGATGTGGTTGCCCTGCTCCAGCTACAAAGCAAATGCATCCGGCAACCCAAGGCACGCATGCTCCTTGCCCCAACATGCCGTGCCGCAGCGTGAGGGCATTGTTATGTGAAGTTACCCCCTCTACTTCAAAGCACTTCCCTAGTAAATCATGTAAAATAGTCTTATACTTTTATCTTCCATGTAGAAGTATAATCTTTAACTATACCTTTTGTTTCTTCTGACATTAATTGTTTTGAGATAGCAAATAGCTTTCTCATTTCAAGTTTAAGTTGTTTAAATGATTCTAATTCATCCTCTTTACCATAGCTATCAAAGTAAAATTTCATAGAATTAGTAATCATATGTCTATTAAAGAGGTGATAGTTCATCTCCAATAAAGCCCGAATAAATGAAAAATTGACGTTAATGTCTCTTTCATTTTTTTCAGCATCAACTTCTACTTGCTGTGAATACACGGAAGCATGCGTAAACTGACATAGTAATTTCCAAAACTCCCTAAATCTTTTTGGTAATGGAGTTATTAATTTTGAAATGACATCTCTGTTCAAAGAAATATCATCGCCAGTTTCCCACTTCTTGATTAGTGTATCATTTTTACTTAAGCTACAGTACTTAGCAGTTAATAGATACTCAAACGCATGCCTAAGAAGTATTCTGGCTGATCCATATTGTCCTTTTATAGTTAAATCATAAGCCCCATAAATGCTTAATAAACTTTTGTAGAAACCACTAAAAGTAACAGGAGTAATCACATTTGTTGCTTGGATTTCTGGCTTAAGAGTCCACCCTATTAGCTTAAAAAGTTCAATTTCATTATCAAATACTTTGTCTATAATCATAATGTTGTGCTTAAACTTTTCTTTGACTATAATTGAATTTTCACTAAAGGCTTCTATAAAACTTCTCATAGTACTGATACCTTTCATATCTTTTTTACTAGTTCTTATATAAGTCATTATCACATAATTATGCTACCTTTTTATTATGGAGGGGGTAATTTCACATAACGGTTCCGCACTCACGACGCCACTGAACCGGACCACAGATCCTGTCCCCTTGGTGGAGCTTCGCTCCCGGTGAAGGGGGGTGGTTGCCCCGCTCCCGCTCCGAAGTAAATGCATCTGGCAACCCAAGGCACGTAAGCTCCTTGCTCGTACTTGCCGTGCCGCTGCTTGAGTGCATTGTTAGGCGACGTAGGTTTTCAGTATTAATAGATTAGCATAAACACCTTATCGATTTATGTAGAATTTCCATATCATCCATATGAACAGAAAAAAGTATGATAGAACATTTGCATATATAACTGGCATTTTTATTGACTTTCCATCATCGCTCAACTCTTTAAAAAACCAATATTCAAAAAACACTGACAATAAAAAACAAATTGAAAGGCTAGTAATCAAATTACACATTACATCAAGTTGTAACCCTTCCGACTTTGCATTCGTTGCTCCAATATTACCCGCTATCCCTCTAATGATTTCATTATCTAATAATATCGAAAAAGGTGCTAATAGAATTAGTCTTGCTATCCCTTGGACCAAGTAACCTATCAAAGTTGTACAAACATTAGCAATTACAGCTAAGCCCAATATTTTCAAAGCACTTCTCTTTAAAAATGAAAATATTACAATTGACTCAATAATAATTATTGGTATCATAAATAGAATTACATAAAAACCTTCCAAAAAAATTATAGGAATAGCTACGTTAAAAATAATTAGATTAAGCATATGCACACTCCTTATTTTCTATTGTTTGAGAAGCACAAAGTTCTGGCCTATGTCGCCTAACGTCTTTCCATTCACGACATCTACCCCAAAGCCGAATCAACAGAGCAGATGTGGCGTAGCCCTTGCGTGTAATGGATTGTTAGCCGACGTTCCCATAACGTTAGTTGTAATGACACTATATGGATAATTGTACCATATAATATGTTATAGAGAAATAATATAAAAATCCTACAAAATATATCAATATATACTAAATTATGGTATAATTCAGATAGTATTTTGTGGGAGGGTAAAAAATGAATAATAATGCTAAAGACTTAAAAATGGAAATTAATAAGAGTGAAACTGTTAATTTCTATGCAAATTCAACGAACCTTACTTCTAGTTTGTTTGATTTTAGTATTACATTTGGTTTGCAATCAGTTGACAACGAAGAGGGAAAAGTCCTAATAAAACAATTATGTAATGTAGCAATGAGTCCACAGCATGCAAAAGTCTTATCGGGTTTGTTAAATGGACAGATAATTAATTATGAAAAGCAATTTGGTGAAATTAAAATACCTCCTGTAGAAGGTTAAAAACATGAATAATCTTGATTTAAATACAAATACTTCCACCTTTTTATATCCATACACATATGAATTTAAACATAACAGTGGTATAATAAATATAAAAGACTTAATAATACAAGTAGCTCAAGATTCATTTGTTCTTGGGTATATGTTTAGAGACTCAAACCAAGAATATATCAATACTATAAAGCAAGATTCCACCATAACGATAATTATGGAGATGAATAAAATGAAAGAAGAAATTACACTGATATTAAATAGATTAAATGAAATTGACGATAAAAATGATAAAAAAATTACTGAATTGGGTAAAGAAGTTCGAGATGATATCAAACAAATTTCCGAAAAAATAAATGGCATTAATGGAAGATTAATTGGAATTGAAACTACGATGGGAAACATTAATAAAAGAACTGAATTTAAACGTTTGGGAATACTGTATCCTGCAATTATAGCAGTATTGGTATGGATTGCTGATAATATTTCTCAAATAATTGGATACTTTCAATAAACCTATAATTTGCTGACCTCCTTAATCGGAGGTCTTTTTCATTACCAAAAACCACAAATCCTCAAAAAATAAAAAATCCTCCAACGCACCACCCTAAAATGATGTGGAGGCTGAGGGAAATACTTTGGAATGGGAATGTTGGCTAACGTCTCCGCACTCACGACGCCCCTGAACCGGACCAACAGAGCCTGTCCTCCTGGCGGAGCTTCGCTCCCGGCGAAGTGAGTGTGGTTGCCCTGCTCCCGCTCCAAAGCAAATGCATCCGGCAACCCAAGGCACGCATACCTCTTGACTTAACCCGTCGTGCCGTAGCGTGAGCGCATTGTTATACGAAGTTTACTAAACTTTCCTTTTTCATAAATACTTTACTAATCCATTTCTTCAATTTTGATTATGATACCGCTATTTGGAAATAACTTGTTCCACTTATAATAAACCCAAAAATTTTTATGTGCACTTTCGGGGGCGACAATAAGCGCCCTGAACATAATGACATATTCATTACTACACTTAAGGTCTTTCCCTATCTCTTTAACAGTGACATAATGGCTGTTATTATTTCCAACTAATACAATCTGCCTATATGTATATATATGGATCTTATCAATTTGTTCATTTGACTTATAAATAACTGATAATGATATAATCACAATAAGAATCACGATGATTAGCTTCCAATGAGACATGATTGATAGATATATTCTACGACCTTTCTTTTTTTTCGTTTCAGATAATATCCTAATGCCTGCTACTACTTGTATAACTGCCAAAGCTCCAACTAATAAAATAAATATACTTATCATAAGGATTTGTTCAATATCAAAACTTATTAATATCATGAGCAACATTGAACTACAAGTAATGATACCACTAAAAATATATAGCCAACCGAGCTTTCTAGATCTTCCTGGTCTTTTCATATATGTCGGAATTTTCCCATCAGTATAGTAACCTGGATTATACTGATTCTCTTGCCATTCTGTTAATTCATCTATATATTCGCTGTTTTTAGACCTTTTTCTCTTCATAATTTTATACTCCTTAATAGCAGCTTCGAAGGCAGTCTCTAAAGTAAAATATGTTTAGTAAATTTCATATAACGGTTCCGCACTCACGACGTCCCTGAACCGAGCCCACAGAGCCTGTCCGCCTGGTGGAGCTTCGCTCCCGGTGAAGGGGTGTGGCAACGCCCAAGGCACGTCTGCTGCTTGTCCTTACCCGCCGTGCCGCAGCGTGAGCGCATTGTTAGATGATGCGTAATGCCCCTCAACGCCTTGCTCAATAATCTTTATATACTGTTTCCGGTACCCGGGACCTGACATGTGTCGATTATGTAAATATTGTCTCTCTCGAGCCTAAATATCTACCAAACTCCGCATAGGAGTTTGCACCTTATGCAAAATTTTCGCAACATCCTTCATAAAGAAATAAAGCGATTTATTGACTCGGTGTCTGTGAACGACCCAAGAATGCAAAGAAAAACCCAAATACGAAGAATCCAAAAAGCGCTTTAACAAATTCCATTCCCGGAATAAACCCCAAATATCCAAGAAACCCCATAAAACTAAGTAATCCTAGTCTTGCTGGAAATTTCAGATGCCGCTCCCGAAAGAATCGTAAACTTATTAAGCTAAAAGCAGCAAATGCTGATAGCCATGGCTGAAGCACACTTAAATCTGTTGCATAACCAATAACTCCAACCAGTCCCAAGAGGCCGAGAAGCCCAAGACTTTCTGGAAATTGAAGATGAAAATTTGAAATTGACAATTAGCTCACATCCTTTCAAACCGGATTAATATAATCGATCTAAGTAAATTTAGTATTCCTACTTTTTCTATGGAACAATCTGCATTACCTGTCGTCTAACGCTTTCGCAATCACGACACCACTAAGCCGGACCCGCAGTGCCTATCCCCCTGGCGGTGCTTCGCTCCTGGTGAAGGGGTGTGGTTGCTGACCTTCTTCAGAGCAATGGCTTCTGCAACCCAAGGCACGCCTACTTCTTGCTCTAGCTTACTGTGCCGCAGCGTGAATGCATTGTTATGCGCTGTGTGGTGTATTTCAATCAGAGGCTGTCTGTAGAACAGCCAACAGTTTAATCAGATAATAATTAAAGTCATTTCATATGCTCCGCCATGTGATCCATCTGAAAAAGTCAAATTATCTGTCTTTTTTGTAACCTTGAAACCGCACTTACTGTAACACCGTATAGCTCTTTCATTGTAGTCCCGTACATTCAAATATAAGCTTTTCAATCTCAGCTCATAGGAAGCAATTTCAATTAACTTCTTTACTGCTTCCTCTCCAATACCTTTTCCCCTACTGCCAATATGGGCAATATAAATGCCAAGCTTTGCATCCTCAAAGGTTATGTCTTCTAACCATGCAGTCCCAATGAAATTGCTATCGAGTTTAATCATATATAATAGAGTTTTACTTTCAGCAAAGCCGTCCTTTTCTCTTAAATACCTTGGCCTTGAATGAGATAGATATTTAAAGATTTCCTTCCTATCTTCCCAAGCTTCGATTATTGGCAAATGCTCAGGTTCAATGAACTTTTCTAATAGCACTTTCATGAATAACCCACCTTACTAACTAAAGTCCTGTTTTAATGCTCTTCTCTGTCACATGAGTATATATCTAAAGTCTATCCCTCCTTCCAAAAGGTGGGTGGTAAATAACTGACAGCTTCTTCCCTTGGAATAGCCATTAATAAACCTTCCCTAAGGTCGGAGGCATATGAAATCTACTCAGCTCTTTCTCTGTTCTTTTCCAAGTAAGTCTTCATGCACCTAATAAGCAAATATAAAACTTCACAAGCAACTTTCAAAACTACTATAGAAACTATAAATGAAACAATTGCACCACCTACACCTAGAGGAAAGTTATTTACTGGTTTTGAAGTAACCCATCGCTGTCCATTTTGTATATATGAAATTTCTTTATCATATGTGTTTGCCATATATAAGAACTTCCCGAGCAAGAATGATGAAATTGCGGATAGAACAGTACCTACCCAAAATATGTACTCAGCTATACGTTTTGCTTCCACTTTCCCAAAGTCTAGAAATCTATCAAGCATAATACTTCCCCCTCAGTTGTATATTCGGATAAAATGTATACCAACATTTACCTATTATCTATTCCATTATACGATATATTAGCTTTTGTTTAAATCTTCCATTACATAATAAACCAAACCATTCATATGACAATTTTCGATATTCTCCGATGGATATGAAAAAGTCGGGGTTATTGAATAATCCCGACCATCATTACTAATTTTATATCTCATCTATTTTGGTAAATCTGAAGTTCACCACATCAAATAATCCAAGGTCTGTGACCTTCAACTCAGGTATAACGGGAAGTGCCAGAAATGCCAGTGTCATAAAGGGATCATAGTCTCTTGAGACACCCATCCTATAAGCCACGTTCAGCATATCCTCCAGCTGCTCCTGCAGCTGCTCCAGCGGTATATCGCTCATGAGGCCGCCTATGGGCAGTGGAATTGAGCGTATGATATTGCCCTCTGAGGCTATTGCTATGCCTCCCCCGATTTCTTGGAGGTGCTCTGCTGCAGTGCGCATATCCAGGTCGCTGTCCCCAATGACTACGATATTGTGTGAGTCATGGGCTACAGTGGAGGCTATCGCACCGTTCTTGAGTCCAAGGCCTTCCACCAGTCCCAAGCCGATATTGCCGGTGGCATTATGCCTTTCAATAACTGCAATCTTCAGAAGTACTTTTCCCTCGTTGGTAATATATTTTCCATCTACTGCATTTACATGACGCCACAAATCCTTCGTCACCAGAGAATGAGGCTGCAGCCCAATAACTCTTAACCCCTGCTCCTCGGTTGTTATGCTAAAACAGTCTTCTGCTAGAGGCTTGATATTTACAGAGTTTCGCATCTTCGAATCATTAATGCTCTTTATTTCAAATAATGCTTTTCCTTCTTGTACAATAAGCTTACCTTCCTTATATACCTGGTAAACCTCCAGATTATCAAGGTCATTCAGCACCACCATGTCGGCTTTGTAGCCCGGTGCAATGGCTCCTACCCGCTCCAGATTGTAACATCTTGCCACGTTGAGCGTAGCCATTTGTATGGCTTTCACCGGATCGACTCCCTGCTTTATCGCCAGCCTTATATTGTTATCTATATGCCCGTCAATCAAAATATCCTCAGGGTGCCTGTCATCAGTGCAGAACATGCACCTTGCCACACTGCTTTCATTCAAGGCAGGCAAAAGGTCGATTACGTTCCTTGCAGCCGAGCCCTCTCTCAGCATAACGTGCATTCCCAGACGCAGGCGTTCTCTCGCCTCTTCTGAGCTTGTGCATTCATGCTCCGTCCTGACGCCTGCTACAATATAGGCATTCAGGTCCATACCCCTTAGAAGAGGTCCATGCCCGTCGATGAATTTGTTTGCGTTCTTAGCAAGTACAATCTTATTCATTATGGATTTCTCATTGTGTATGACATTTGTAAAATCCATAAGTTCTCCCAGTCCCAGTACCCTTGGATGGTTGATTATCTCCATTAAGTCTTCTGCTTTAAGCACGCTGCCGGAGTTCTCAAAGGGTGTTGCGGGTACGCAGGAAGGGAGCATTATATAGACATCAATGGGAAGATTCTCGGTTCCTTCAAGCATATACCTGATTCCGGCTATGCCCTTAACATTAGCTATCTCATGAGGGTCAGCAACCAAGGCTGTAGTGCCTCTTGCCGCTACAGCTCTCGCAAACTCCCCCGGAGTTACCATGGAGGACTCGATATGCACATGTCCGTCCATAAAGCCTGGAACCAGGTACTTGCCTTCCATATCAAGCTCAACAGCGCCGGTGTATTCACCTATTCCCGCTATATATCCGTCATGGACCGCTACATCAGTCTTATAGATTTCACCGGTAAAAACATTCACAAGGTTTATATTTTTAAAAACCGTTTGCGCTTTTGCTCTGCCTGAAGCCACATCCACAAGAGCCATAATTATATCCCTCATCCAAACACCCTTTCCCATAATATTTAGACTAAATCATGCTTTATTATTCAACATCTGCTGTCACACATCCTGCATAGCACGCACTATCTCCTGGGGACTTGCAGGCAGTCTCTTTATCCTGACCCCAACCGCATCATAGATCGCATTGAGAATAGCAGGCATTGCCGCCAGCATTACCGGCTCGCCTATACCCTTTGCTCCGAAGGGAGCTGTGGACTCAGGGTCCTCGACAATAATGCTTTGTATATCGGGCATATCAAGAGCGGTCGGTATTATATACTTTGAATAGTTGTTGTTCTTAATCCTTCCCTGGTTGAGCCCCAACTCCTCGTAGAGCGCCCAGCTCATGCCCATTGCAAAACCGCCTTCAATCTGTCCCTCAATGAGCATCGGATTTATCGCTCTTCCCACATCCTGTGCACAGGCGGCTTTGATTAAATCCACCTTACCGGTCTCGGTATTCACTTCCACTTCAGTACAGTAGGTGGTAAAGGTGTAAGGCCAATAAGGGGCTCCTTGTCCTGTCTCGTCATCCATCCTTGTTGTATGGGCAGTAAAAGCACTTTCGGCCCTTAGCCTTCTTCCTTCCCTCTCCGCTTCCTCATACAGCTTCTCAAAGCTAATATACTTATCGGTCAGACTAAGGGCTTCAATCCTTCCGTTTCTTAATTTCATATTATCTATCGAATCCAATCCAATGTACTTTTTTGAATACTCAATCATGATAGCTTTCAGCTCATCACATGCCTTTCTAATGCCATTGCCTGTGTTATAGGTCTGCCTGCTGGCAGCGGCAGTGCCGGAGTCAGGAGTGAGACCGGTATCCTCACATATAAGGATAACCCGCGCCATATCTATTCCCAAAGTCTCTGCGGCAATCTGAGTCAGAACAGTCTTTGCTCCCTGTCCTACCTCAGTCGCTCCTGCATATACATATATCCTGCCATCTTCCTTGAGTTCTGCCCATACATTGGACACGTCAGGAAAACCATTGCCGTATCCTGTTCCGTAAAATGTTGAAGCTATTCCCTTTCCCCTTTTCTTCATGTCGGCTGCAGCCAGGTCCCTTAGATAACCAAATCCTATAGCATCTGCAGCCTTTGTTATTGTCTCAACAAGGGGCACACTTTCCTCCAATATCTGTCCTGTAGCTGTCTCGGAACCTTTCCTTAAACAGTTCTTCAATCTTATATCTACAGGATTCATACCAAGCTTTGCTGCTATTTCATCCATCTGCTGTTCATAGGCCATAGGCAGCTGTGCAGCTCCGAAACCCCTCATAGCTCCTGTGTACGGGTTGTTGGTATAAACCGCGTAACTGTCAACCTTCACATTAGGAATTACATAGGGTCCTGCAGCGTGAACGCCTGCTTTTCTCAAAACATTTATAGCCCAGGAGGCATGAGCCCCTGAATCTCCTATTATTTCAACCTCCACAGCTGCCAAGCTCCCATCCTTCAATGCGCCGCTCTTATACTTAATATACATGGGATGTCTTTTTGAATGGGCTTGGAAGGATTCCTCCCTGCTGTAGACCGTCTTCACAGGCCGATTAAGCTTATATGCCGCCAGAGCCAAATGTATCTGTACAGTGATATCCTCCCTGCCGCCGAAGGCACCTCCCACAGCAGAAGTCATCACTCTGACCGAAGCTGCCGGGATATCCAATGCTTCAGCAACTTCCTCCCTGTCAAAGTGAGGATATTGTGTGGCAACTATGATGTTTATCCCCCCATCCTCATCGGGATAGGCAACCCCAGCTTCAGGCTGAAGAAATGCCTGATCCACCATAGAGGTTTCATAGAAGTTTTCAACAATTACATCACACTTCTCGAAAGCTTCCTCCGCATTCCCCTTACTAAGCTTATAGTGGTAGATTATGTTGCTTTCCCCATGAACCTTGGGTGAAGCTTCCTTCATTGCCTCCCTGGGGTCAAAAACTGCGGGAAGCTCCTTGTATTCAACCTGCACCAGCATGGCAGCTTCTTCAGCCGCTTCCGCCGATTCAGCTACTATAAAGGCTATGGGCTCCCCAATCCTTCTTACCCGTTTTGAACAGAATACTTCATGATCCTTTAGAAGGACACCATGATGTTTCTTCCCTGGAATGTCCTCAGCAGTAAAGACATGAAGGACTCCCGGATAGACCACTGCAGCGCTCTTGTCAACCTTAATCTCGGCACTGGGGTAAGTGGATCTCACTGTAGCTCCATAAGCCATATTTTCCATATGTATATCAGCAGGATAAAGAGCCCTGCCTGTGACCTTATCTCTGGCGTCCACTCTGTCCCTGCTTTTCCCCACTACATCGACAGCACACATTCTCATTCACCGCCCCTAAATAAAATGACCGATGGCTTTATTGAACGCCTCCTTAAACACACCCTTCACGGCAACCTTCTTATATATTATTGAGGGCCTGGTAGAAAGCCTTTGCTCCACCTCTTGGGACAGTACCGCTGCCGCTTCTTCAATATACTCACCTATTTTTAATACCGGTTTTCCTTTCAGATATCCTTCTGTGTTACTCTCCCTGCAGGCCTTGCTTCCAAGACTTCCGGTGCATAAATAGCACTCTGCTATCATATTCTCCAAAATTACAAGCTTCACAGCACAGGTTATTGTTGAAATGGATAAGGCATTCCTCTTCCCGAGCTTTGCAAAACCGCAGACTTCACCAGCCTTAAGATTATCAAATTCAATGGCTTCCAAGATTTCACCCGCTTCAAGCCGGGTCTTGCCATTTCCTATGATGAACTCTTTAATCAGAAGCTTCCGCTGTCCCGCTGTTCCCCTTAAAATGCATATGGCACCAAGGACCATGAGAATGGGTATGCTATCCGCTGCCGGAGCTGCATTGCATATATTCCCCCCTATGGTCGCCCTGTTTTGAATCTGGCATGCGCCCATCCTAAAAGCGGCCTCCCATAAGGCCGGAATATTATCCCTTATATATGAGTTGTTGATAATATCAGCAAAAGTAACTGCACACCCCAGCCTAAGGGTGTCTCCACTGATTTCTATTCTCTTAAGCTCCATAATATTGTTGATATCAATGAAGTACTCACACTTTTTGTTTTCTTTCCTGAGTTCTATCAGCAAATCAGTGCCGCCTGCCAGTATTTTCCCTTCATGCCGCTGCAGCATATATACAGCTTCATCCGCAGTATTAGGTAGCAATACACTGGTATTCATATTGAACCCCCTCAATTTTTCCCTATTCTATCAAGCTGCCTTTTTATAAGACTGTTGCAGTTCTGTTTTATCTGGTTGGCATCAAGGGTGGTGAGCTTTCTGTCTTCCATCAGGATCTTACCGTTTACTATTGTGGTGACTACATCTTTAGAGCTTGTGCTATAGACGAGCTGTGAGATTAAATCTACATTATATGCTGGGGTGGAATGAAGCGCATCAACATCTAATATAACCAAATCCGCTTTCTTTCCGATTTCAATACTGCCAATTTCATTTTCCTGCCCTATTGCCTTTGCTCCACCGAGGGTAGCCATTTCAAAAACCCTGTCGGCAGGCATTACAGTTGGGTTCAGGAGCCTTGCTTTATGTATAAGCGCCGCAGTCCGCATTTCCTGGAACATATCCAGATTGTTGTTGCAAGGGGCTCCATCTGCACCGAGAGATACATGGGCTCCCATGTCCAAAAGCTCCGGCACCCTGGCTATCCCCGATGCAAGCTTCAAATTCGAATTAGGGCAGTGGGAAACTTTTGCGCCTGAATCGGCTATGACTTTCATTTCTTCATCGTCGAGCCATATACAATGAGCAAGTATGAGGTTTGGTCCCATAAGACCTATCCGGTCAAGATACAGTATATTTCTCATACCTCTGTCCTTCTCGACCAGCTCAATTTCTCCCCTGTTTTCTGAGGCATGGGTGTGAATTATGACTCCATATTCCTTCGCCAAGTCCCTTACAGTTGTAAGAAGCCTTTCAGTGCATGAGACAACAAACCTCGGAGTGAATGCATATCGTATCCTTCCGTTGTCTTTCATATGCCATTCCTTAAGCAGCTTTACGCTTTCGCTTATGGAACTCTCTGTGGTCTCCATGAGTCCGGCCGGCACATCGCTGGAGTAATCCATCATGCATTTTCCGGTAACAGCCCTTATTCCTGACTCATATATGGCACTTATTGCTTCATGGGTATGGTGCACCGTCTCCATATCAACTATAGTGGTGGTCCCTCCCATTATAAGCTCTGCTATCCCAAGCTTGGCTGAAAAATAATTTGATTCGGCATCATGTGTTGCTTCTAAAGGCCAAATCCTCTTCTTAAGCCAATCAAGAAGCTCCATATCGTCAGCCTGGCCTCTGAAAAGGGTTTGTGTGAGATGAATGTGAGTTTGTATAAGACCTGGAATAATTACTTTGTTTGCAGCATCAATTATTCTATCCGGATGTGCTTCGTGAAGTGCTGCTTGTATATCTACAATTCTTTCGTCTTTTATAAGTATGTCACCTTGAATTATTTCCCTCTTAGGGTTCATAGTAACTATTCTGCCGTTTTTGACAAGTATTGTACTCATAGCTTTTCTCCCCTCTTTATGGGCATTTCAAAGTGCCCTTCAGAAGGGCACTTTAGAATGACCATAGGGGTATCTTTTAAAATTATCGCTTAATCAGGCGTTTTGCCTGATTAAGCGATATAATTTGTCTTATTACATTACTATAAATCTGATTAAGAATATTGCTGAAAGTATATACATTGTGAGGGACACTTCCTTTGCTTTTCCTGTAAGGAGCTTAAGGAGTGTATATCCCAGCATACCAAATACAATACCTTCTGCAATACTATATGCGAAAGGCATCATAACTATTGCAAGGAATGCAGGTATAGCTTCTGTGAAATCATGCAGATTTACCTTTGTAATAGGTTCCATCATGAACAGTCCGACAAGAATAAGTGCCGGTGCTGTTGCTGCACTTGGAACTATAAGGAATAACGGTGAGAAGAACAGTGCAAGTATGAAGAGTAATCCGGTCGTCAGTGCAGTAAGTCCTGTTCTTCCGCCTTCTGCAACGCCTGAAGCACTTTCAACGTAAGTTGTTACAGTACTTGTACCGAGCAGTGCACCGAAGGTTGTACCTATAGCATCAGTTAAAAGCACTTGACTTGCCCTAGGAAGCTTTCCGTCTTTATCAAGCAGCTTAGCTTTTGAGGAAACACCGATTACTGTTCCAACTGTGTCAAATATATCTACAAATAAGAATGTAAATATTACAACCAGGAATTTAGGACTGAACACTTCTGCCCAAGATACGCTTAATGGTGCAAGCGCTATAGGAGCCAGTGATGGAGGCGCCTGTATTATGCTTGTTGGCAACTTTGCTACGCCCATTATTATACCTAGTATTGTTGTTACTATTATACCTATGAAAAGTGCTCCCTTAACGTTCTTGTAAAGCAGTACGCCTGTGAATACAAGACCTATAAGTGCCAATATTACCGGCATGCTTTTAATATCTCCAAGTGAGACTACTGTTCCTTCACCAGCTTTTACAATTCCTGCATTTACGAGGCCTATGAAGGATATAAACAAACCTATGCCCACACTGACTGCATATTTGAGGTTCATTGGTATTGAATCGATAATTGCTTCTCTTACTTTAAAGAAAGACATGATAATGAATATGATACCTTCTACAAATACTGCTGTGAGTGCCAACTGCCAGCTGTAACCCATTGCTCCTACAACTGTGAATGCGAAGAATGCGTTAAGACCCATGCCTGGAGCAAGGGCAAAAGGATAGTTAGCGAGAAATGCCATTAGAATCGTAGCCAATCCAGATGCTAAACAAGTTGCTGTAATCAATGCCGGCATATCCATGCCTGCTGCACTTAAAATTGATGGGTTGACTATTATGATGTATGCCATAGTCATAAAGGTTGTAAGACCAGCAATTACCTCTGTCTTCACATTGGTGTTATGCTCTCTTAGCTTGAACAGCTTTTCCAGAGTTCCGGAGTCTTGTACATTTGATTTTGTTGTCACGTAATTCCCTCCTTAATATTTTGTTGTTCGGACTAAGCTTTCTGTCTCATCTTAAGTATATGAAATATATTACATTACTATTATAAATAAAAACCATACCTTTCCGCAAAAGCTTTAGGCGGAATCCTCCGATTATATATTTTAATAAGCTGATTACATATATTAGTAATTAACTATGAGTATAACTATGGGTATATAGTTATATTAGTATTCGGATGATATATGTAAAAATCCTCCTTTTTTTAGAAACAGTACTAATTAAAATTTGTAAGAAACCTGAATATATTTTTGCAATCTTGATAGGGTTGTGAATCAAAGATTCATATACATCGGTTTGCCGCTAAAGATTCGTGCCGTCCCCTGCTCATCTATAAGGGCAGTGGCATTGGTTGCGGAATAAGAAATTAAAAGTAAAGGGCTGTCTCGCACTAGAATATTATTCTAGTTTTAAGACAGCCCCTTGTTATTCTAATGCTCTATGATGAATTTCTATTTTGTAACCAGCTTGAGATCCACCGGTATAGATTTTTCTATGCTTTCTCCCTTGATTACCTTAGCTGCATTTTCTACGCCGAGAGATCCAATCTTTGCCGGTTGTTGTGCAACCGTTGCATTCATTTCACCGTTGTTTACCGCTTTCACCGCATCATCCGTAGCATCAAAGCCAACTACCATAATGCTTCTGCCTGATGCCTTGATGGCCTGCAGAGCGCCTAATGCCATTTCATCGTTATGTGCAAATACTGCATTGATCTCCGGTTGAGCCTGGAGTATGTTTTCCATTACTGAAAGACCTTTTGTCCTATCAAAGTCAGCAGTCTGCTTTGCTACCACCTCAACGCCGGAGCCTTGGACAGCTTCATTAAAACCTTTTCCTCTGTCTCTGGCTGCTGAAGTACCGGCAATACCCTCTAGCTCTACCGCCTTACCCTTGCCGCCCAGCTGCTTGACGATGTATTCGCCGGCCATCTTACCTCCTGCTACATTATCGGAAGCGATATGGGCAACGACGTCACCGGAATTTGCGCCTCTGTCCAATGTAATAACCGGTATATTTTTGCCATTGGCCGCTTTTACAGCGTTTCCTACTGCATCCGAGTCCGTAGGATTAATCAGGATAACCGCAACATTCTTTGTAATTAAATCTTCAACATTGGCCATTTCCTTGGCAGGATCATTTTGAGAATCCAATATCACCAATTCTATGCCTGCTTCCTTAGCTTTTGCTTCTGCTCCTTCCTTGAGTGTCACGAAGAACGGATTGTTGAGAGTAGAAATAACCAATCCAACTTTTTTAGGACCTTCCTGCTTCGTTTCTGCCGGTGCCGCACATCCTACAAATATGCCTGCCACCAGGATTACTGCTAATGCCAATACCAGAGCTCTTTTCATATAATTCCCCTCTACTTTCATTTTTTATTATTAATGTGTAAGTTTTCTTAACACATTAAGTTCATTTTGACAATTTCTGTTTGCGGTCCAAAAGTACGGCCGCCAGTATTACCAAGCCCTTCAACAATAACTGATAATATGAGGATACATTCATGAGATTCAAAGCGTTATTCAGCACCCCGATTATCAATGCACCGATGATCGTTCCAAAGATGCCGCCTAATCCTCCCGATAAGCTTGTTCCCCCTAGCACCACTGCCGCAATGGCATCCAGCTCGTATCCCGAGCCGGCTTGTGGCTGTGCTGATGATAGCCTTGCCGTAATGATAATACCCGCAAGAGCGGATAAGAAGCCCGAAACGGTATATACGAAAATCTTGATGCGGTCTGCATTGATGCCTGAGTAAACAGTCGCTTCCTCATTGCATCCTAAGGAATAGATATATCGGCCCATCCTCATATGCCTGAGAATGTAATAAGCCAGTGCAAAGACCGTAACCATGATATAAATGGGGATTGGAATACCAAGGAAATAACCGGCTCCAATACTTGAGAAAACACCTGCACTCTCAAAGCTTCCGGTGCTTATAGGCTTGCCGTCCGTAAAAACCAGAGTGTAGCCTCTCAGCAGCGTCATAGTGGCAAGTGACGCAATAAAGGGCTGTATTTTGCCTTTACTTATCACTATCCCATTGAATGCTCCAATCACAGCACCAATTGTCAAGGCTGCAAGAACTGCCGCAAATATATTCATACCTCCTGCTATCATTGAGGCTGATACCGCACCCGAAACCGCAAGTATCGATCCGACCGAAAGGTCGATTCCGCCGGAAAGAATGACAAAGGTCATACCTGCAGCTATAATAGAATTTATTGATGTTTGTCTCAAAACATTTAGAGTGTTGCTGATGGTTAAAAACCTCGGATTCATTACGGCTATAGCAAGCGAAAGTAATATAAGAACAAATAGTGATTTATTTTTGATGAATATCCCTTTAAGTGTCTGTATCATAATGACGCCCCCTCTATTCCTATTGCCAGGCGCATGATTTTCTCCTGATTAGCGTCCTGACAATCAAGACTGCCAGCAATTCTACTCTCATGCATGACAAATATTCGATCGCTCATACCTAAAATTTCCGGTATCTCTGACGAAATCATGATGATACTCATTCCTTCTTTTTTAAACTGATTCATGATATCGTAAATTTCTTTTTTTGCGCCGACATCCACACCCCGGGTCGGTTCATCCAAAATAAGAATCTTCGGTTTTGTCATGAGGCTCCTGGATAGAGATACTTTTTGCTGGTTCCCACCGCTAAGGTCTTTAACCATCTGCCTAGGTCCGGATGTCTTTATAGACATACTGCGGATGGCATCATTGGCCATAGCCTCTTCCTTACTCGTATCGATTCTGCCTAAGAGAGTGGATATCTTTTTCAGTACGGACAGGCTTATGTTTTCTTTAATACTTAATCCAAGGACAACACCGTTCGCCTTCCGATCCTCCGAAACATAAACCAAACCGTTCCGGATGGCTTGACCGGGAGACTTGATATCAACAGGCTTCCCATCGATAAGAATTTCTCCACTGTTTTTTTCATATATGCCGTACAAAGTACGTGCCAGCTCGGTCCTTCCAGAACCCATCAAACCCGCAACACCAACAATTTCACCTTTTTTAACCTCAAAGCTGATTTCTTTGACAAAGGGACTATTAAGCCTTCTTACTTCCAGTACTGTTTCACCTGGTTCATTGTTGATCCGGGGAAATTGCTCGCTCAGTTTTCTACCAACCATAAGTTCTATGACTCTGTCTTCATTTACCTCAGCAATCGGATACTCTCCAATAAACTTCCCATCTCTTAAGACCGTTACATCATCACAAATCTCAAATATTTCCTTGAGCCTATGGGAGATATACACAATACTTCTTCCTTCCTTTTTGAGCTCGCGGATAATCCTGAACAGGCTTTCTGTCTCTTTCTCCGTCAATGCGCCCGTAGGTTCATCCATGACAATGACCTGAGCATCAACAGAAAGTGCTTTCGCGATCTCGACCATCTGCTGCTTGCCGACACTGAGCTCGCTAACCAGCGTATCAGGGCTTTCTGTTATGCCTAACCGCTCCATAATGACCCTGGCATTCATGAAAAGCTTGCTCCATTCTATTCTCCTTAGTCGGTTCACAGGCTCTCTTCCCAGAAAGATATTTTCCCCGATAGAAAGGGTGGGAATCAGATTCAGCTCCTGATGAATGATAGCGATCCCCTGATTCTGAGATTCTTTGATGTTACTAAAGGAAACGGGTTTTCCCTCAAGATAGATCTCTCCCGCTGTTTTTTCATAAACACCGGTAAGGATCTTCATTAGCGTCGATTTTCCTGCACCATTTTCTCCAAGCAGCGCCATAATTTTGCCTCTATAAATGTTCAGGCTGACCGAATCAAGTGCCTTGACGCCGGGAAATACTTTTGTTATGTCCTTCATTTGGATAATTGCGCTACTCACTTGCACCACTCCTTAAAACACAACGCCTGATTTCAATAGTATATTGGCATAGGGAGTAAACTCCCCTGTACGTATCACTGCCTTGGAATCATGGGATAGGCTCTTGAATTCTTCGTGAGATACTTCTACCAGTCTTATGGTAATGCCCTCCTGCTTTTCAATGTCACTGAGCATAGAAATAATGCCGTCATAAATCTCAGGACTGACCTGCTTTGTCTCCTTAGCCAATACCACCTCTTCAATCCGCTGTTCTGAAAGCACACCATCCAACACATCAAGAAAGCTTGGTATTCCTTTTTTTACAGCAAGATCAATCCGTTTGACGCTATCCGGAATTGGCAGACCGCTATCCCCAATCACAAGACTGTCTCCATGTCCAAGCTTTGATATGATATAAGAGATTTCAGAGTTTAATAATACAGCTTTTTTCATCGAATTATCCTCCATCATGCCAAATTTCTGATAAAAGCTTCTACTTCAGTGCGAAGCGGCAATGCGCTTTGTGCACCTTCCTTCGTTACGGTGAGAGCACCGACGGCTGTTGCAAAAACAATGGCATCCGCCAGTGTTTTTCCTTCACTGATTGCAACTGCCAATGCCCCAATAAAACCATCACCTGCGGCAGTCGTATCAACAGCCTTTACCTTGAAGGCCTTATAGGTACTTGAACCATGCCTGTTTAAATGAATACACCCTTTTTCACCCAAGGTTATGATTAATTCCCGAACGCCTTTGGCGATTAGAAGCTGCGCCGCCGTATATAGGTCGTCATCCGTTCGGATTTTTATTCCGCTGATTGCTTCCAGTTCTGTCTCATTAGGAATCAGTATGTCAACGCATGCTAGCATCTCATCATCCATCTTGACAGCCGGTGCAGGATTCAGTATGGTTGTCTTCCCAAGCTGCTTAGCTGCTTTCAAGCTATATTTCACCGTCTCAATAGGAACTTCCAATTGTGCAACGACTACGGATGCCTCCTCAATTGCTTTAAAAGCTTTCTGTATCTTTTGAATTGCAAGCATACTATTGGCGCCTGGTACAACAATAATACAATTTTTCCCTTCTGCATCAACTGTAATGGCGGCAATGCCTGTAGAAATCTCTTTCACCGTTGCTACATAGGTGGTGTCTACTCCATCCTTCTGCAATGCATTGATCAATTTATCTCCAAGCTCGTCTTTTCCGATGCACCCGACCATTTTTACTGCCACTCCAAGCTTTGCAATGGCATCAGCCTGATTTGCCCCTTTGCCTCCCGGTAATTGCTTAAAACTTTTCCCAATGATGGTTTCACCAATCTTCGGCAATCTTGAGGCATATGTCACCAAGTCCATATTTAGGCTTCCAATAACCGTAATCATAGTATCACCCTTTCCTGATACAACCTCTTCCAAATTTTACTTAAACGTTTAACTAAACTATAAAAAAATTATGTTGATTTTCTAATCAAAAGCTCGGTACTCAATATAATTCTTTTTTGTTCAATTTGCTTATCCGGCTTCTCCAACACCTCTATCAAGAGATCAACAGCCTTGTATCCCATTTCATAATTAGGCTGCTTCACAGTAGTCAATTCCGGCTCAACCATGCTTGCCATCTGAATATCGTCAAAGCCGACCACCCCGATATCCTTAGGGATTGAGAAACCGGAATTTTTCAAGGTCTTTATTACGCTGATTGCAATCAAATCGTTGCCGCAGAATACCGCATCAAAATCTATATGTTCCCTTAAAAGCTGTTCTGCCGCTTCTATACCCCATTCGCTCTTGTACTGCCCTGCCTTCACGTAGCTCTCATCAAAAGCAATACCATACTCCTTCAGTGCTTGTTTATATCCCTCAAGTCTATCCCTAGCCGTGGTTGAAGTGAGTGCACCGGTAATGAAGGCTATTTTCCTGTATCCTCTTTCCAGAAGATGCTTCACCCCTTGGTATGCGCCTTCCAAGTTGTTCACCAATACCTTGCCCTTTACATTTTCACTTTCCATATCCCTGTCTATCAGTATAATCGGAATGGAGCCTCTATCATAGCTGGCCAGTTCTCCTGTCCTCTTGGCTGAATGTGCGAAAACAATACCGTCAACCATCTTTTCCGCCAGCATATTAATATACTTCTCTTCTTTTTCAAGATCATCGTCTGTGTTGCAGAATATGATGCCATATCCGGCTTCACTAGCCCTATCCTCTGCACCTCTGGCCAGCTCGGGGAAAAACGGATTGGCAATGTCCGGGATGATTAAGCCAATGGTTTTAGTCTTCCGGGTAACCAAACTCCTTGCCATAGTATTCGGTATGTAATTGCTTTCCTTTACGATCCTTAATACTCTTTCCCTCGTTGTGGGACTGATGTTCTCATCCTTATTGTTCAAAATCATCGATACCGTAGCAGTGGATACATCCGCCATTCGGGCAATGTCTTTTATTGTCAGCTTCATCTACTCATTCCTTCACATCTTCGAGATACTTTTTAGCTTAAACGCTTTAGTAAAACGTTTAAGCTAATATTAGCACAGATTTTTAACGAATTCAAGTACTATTCTAATGTATTCTCCACCTTTATTTTCTATGACAACCATTATAACCATGGCAACTCAGAAAATAATAAAAGGGCTATCTCAGAAGTAAAATTTTGAGATAGCCCCTTGCTATTCGAACTTATTTTATTCTGTCCAAGGCTTTCAGTATCCCATAAATTATCCCCTGAGGTCTTGGAGGACAGCCCGGGATGTAGACATCCACAGGTACAATGCAATCTATTCCATTCCTGGTGGCATAGCTGTCCTTGAAGATGCCCCCGCTGCATGCGCAAGCACCTACAGCTACTACAAGCTTGGGATCAGGGGTCGCATTATAGGTTTTGACAAGAGCCAGCTCCATATTCCTTGAGGCAGTTCCGGTAACCAGCAGCATATCAGCGTGCCTCGGTGATGCAACAAAGTGAAAGCCGAACCTTTCCAAATCGTTAAAAGGATTGTTTAATGCATTTATTTCATAATCGCAGCCATTGCACGAGCCGGCATCCACTTCCCTTATCTGCAGACTGCGTCCAAACAGCTTCTTTACTTTCGCTTCAAGCTTCCTGCCCATTATTTCATAAGACTCATCAGGTACCTCCCTGATTTCAATGGCCGGAGCTTCTTTTCTCAGGAAAATGCGGCCTTTTTCCGCCAATTCAAACTCACTTGTCATTGTGACAGCCTTTGCAGGACATACTTCCTCACAGAGGGAGCAAAATATGCACTCATCCAGGTTTATTCCTATATCCTTCTTTTGCTTGTCAATCACTATGGCCGATGAAGGACACCTATTAACGCACTCTCCGCACATTGTACAGTTAGATTCTATAACCGGTTTCCCCATGATAACTCCGGGGTTAACGCGATCCTTAGGGTATTCTACTGTTAATCTGGGGTATTTAATTATTTTCTTCAATGTTTCAAACATAACTAATCATCCTCACAAAGTAAGTTTTATGATAATTATTGATTCGTGCCTTATAAGTCATTTCCCGCATAAGATAAGTTGAAGCTTTTGTTGATTAAGGGGAAATCAGGTACCGTATTACCCTTGACTGCATGGCATAATGCCGGCCAATTGCAGAAGGACGGGGTTCTGACCTTATACCTGAATATTGTGTTGTTCTCCCCTGTCATCACCCAGTGAATGTTTTCCCCTCTGGGTGATTCAGTATAGCCTAATGCAAACTCATAAGGCTTAACTTCAGTTACCGGTGAAAGTATCTCTCCTGCTTTCATTGCTTCAATTGCTTGTGTTATTATCTTTATCGCTTCATAGCACTCTTCAATCTTTACATTGATTCTGCAGCTCACATCGCCATAGTTGTGTTCGGGTACGCCGAAAGCTGTCTTCCCGTACATTTCATAGGGGAACTCCCGTCTTACATCATATTTTATTCCCGAAGCACGGCCTGCCGGTCCGGTTGCATTCATGTCAATCGCAATGCTGTTTTTGAGCACTCCGGTATTTTCTACCCTGTCTATGAACAAGCTGTTTGCTTTAATTATCGCTACTGTATCATCAAGTTCTTTCCTTATTGTTATCATCATATCAAGAATTTTTTTCTCATTGCTGCTGATAAAGTCCCGTCTTAACCCTCCCGGCTTGTTTACGCTCCTTAAAAACCTGCTTCCGGTCAGCTCTTCGACAAGCCGATACATCCAACCGCGCAGCATTCTAAACTGTGACGCTGCAAATCCGTACGCCACATCGACGCATATCCCTGAAAGGTCGCCTAAGTGGCTAATCAGGCGCTCAGCCTCAGCAAAAACAACTCTTGAGTAACTGGCTCTTTGGGGTGCTGCCACCCCTGCAATTTTCTCTATAGCTTGGCAGAAGGCAAGGGAATTCGAGAAAGTCTCATCTCCGGATATCCTTTCGGATATGTAGAAGCATTTTTCTATGCTGGTGCCCTCGCTCAATTTTTCTATGCCTTTATGCACAAAATAAAGCTGTGCCTCAAGGTTTATTATCGGCTCTCCTGCTACGCTGAACCTGAAATGACCCGGCTCTATTATCCCTGCATGCACCGGACCTACAGGTATCTCAAAAACCCCGGTCCCTTCAATCTTAAGAAATTCCTGATTGTTTTTTTCAAAAGGCGGCTTATGCTTACCGTCAAAATCCTTCCTTAAGGGATACATATTCTCTGGCCAATTGCTGTGAAATACAAATCGCCTTGTATCCGGATGTCCTTCAGGAATGATACCGAATAGATCCCTTATTTCTCGCTCGTATAGGTGAGCCTGGTGAATATCTATTGTAATGGATTTAAATGTCGGGTTTTCCGCTTCTACAAAGTATTTCAGAATGAGAAAGAAGCCTTTCTCTTTAATTGCGAAAACGTAGTAAATTCCATACTTACCGCATATCGACCTCTCATCGTTGGCAAAAAGGGATGCCAGTGAGCCTCCAAGGCTGCACACATGCTTGCAGATATTCAGTATATTGTCACCGTTGACTTCCATATAGACCTCATTTGAATTGAGAGTACTACAGCTGTATATATCACCTTTAAAGCTTCCGGAAAGCTCGTCTATTATGCCTTGAAACAACATATTATTGTCCCCCCATTATTATTCTGGACGCTGATTCAATAAGCACTGAAAGCTGCTTTGGCATGTAAAGACCCATCACAGCTATGACAGCAAATAAAATTATTATTATGGCAGTGCCTGGATAGTTAATATCTCCCCGCACAATATTCCTGTTCTTAACATTTCCGAAGAACATCATGAGCATTGACGCTGCTATACCCACAAAAACAAGACTTATAAGCAGTATTAACAGTATTCCCAGCACTGTGTGATTAGCATCAAAGAAAGCGATTATTATGTTTAACTCACTTGCAAACACACTAAAGGGCGGCATACCTGCAATGGCGAACAAGCCAAGAAGAAATGCAGTGCCCGTGATTGGGAGTACCTTAAGCAATCCGGTTATCCTGTAAATCTCCTTTGATTTATACTTCAGATACACATTCCCCGATGCAAGGAAAAGCATTGATTTCGTAAATGCGTGATTGACCATATGAAACAGTGCTCCGAATACAGCAACCGGTGTAAATGCTCCCAAGCCAAAGGCTATTATCCCCATGTGCTCAATACTGGAGTATGCCAGAAGACGCTTATAGTCCCTTTGTCTAAGAATGAATAAGGCCGCTGTTGCAATTGATAAGAAACCGGCGGTAAGAAATAACCTTCCGGTATAAGCAGTGTTGCCGAGACTCTTATTTACAATTATGGCCACCCTGATTATCCCGTACATTGCACTGTTGAGCAAAACCCCTGAAAGCAGGGCACTTATAGGTGCTGGTGCCTGGCTGTGTGCATCAGGCAGCCAGGTATGCATTGGGGCAAGTCCCACTTTTGTGCCATACCCTACAAAAATAAAAATAAACGCTATTTTCAATATACTTGCATCAAGCTTAGCTGCATTTTCGTTAAGAAACAACCAGCTCAACTGGGTGCTTGGATTATGAAAAACACTGGCTGAAGCGTAGTTGATGAAAACTATTCCTAAAAGTGCAAGAGCAATACCAACAGAACAAATTATGACATACTTCCATGCAGCTTCTATTGAATGCTTGTTATTATAGAACCCAACCAGAAATACAGAGGCCAGCGTAGTAGCTTCTATTGCTATCCACATAAGTCCCAGATTATCAGTGGTAACAACCAGTACCATTGTGAATATAAACATGTATATCAATATATAAAATAATTTTATACTACTCAGCTCAATGGCTTTATGCTTATACTCTTCATTAAGATATCCTATTGAATAAATACATACCATAGAGCCAATTATCAATATTATATCCAATAAAAGCGCACTCAGGGAATCTATATAGAAAAAGCCTTCAAGCTCTGGGAAGCTTAGACTCCCAAAGGCAAGAACCCTGGTGGTCATATATATTGAAGCAAGCAGCAGCAGTACTGCCCCGGCCGCATTTATCGCATGTAGTAAGCCCTTCTTATTTGTTAATAAGAAAAGCAGCGCAAATATTAACGGAATTAGCAATACAAAGATTTCCATGTGTTATCCCCTCAAGTTCCTCAATTTGTTTAAATCAATCGAATCAAAATTCTCATTTATTTTAAATACCAGTACACCCATTATCATAACTGCTGTAAGCAAATCAACAAGTATCCCCGCGTCTATGATTATAGGCATACCATGGGTGGTAAACATTGCAGCTGTAAACAAGCCGTTTTCTATAACCAGAAATCCGATTATCTGACTGACAGCTTTTCTTCTGTTTATCATAAAGAATAGACCTATCAACATAATTGAAATTGAATTTACAAGGTAAAGCCTTATATTACTGTCGTTAATACCCTTAATTGCAGAGACTGAGAAGTATGATAATATTACCAGTGCGAAACAAATCAATACAGCCAAGGGAACATTCAGGAAAAAGCCCTTTTCAACCTTGTACTCGACTTTGGCAACAGTGCTTCTAAGAAGCTTGGGAATATATATTACCTTTAGTACGATTATTAAGCCGCATACTACAATAAGGTCAAACTCTCCCGCCCTGTAAAGGTTCTGACTGCCAATCAAGCCAGCAGCCACAGCAATCAAAAACGATTGAAGCCTGAAGGTTTTGATGCAGGAGTCCACCCTCTTGTTTGCAACCAGCATAAACGAAGATAACAATATCAAAATTGATAATATGTTCAAGTAATCTTTCATAATTACCTCCCCACAATGAAATATTCCGCAAATCCAAGAAAAGAAAGGATGAACGAAATAACTGCCAGATTAGGAACGCTAAAGAGCCTCAGCTTTACCGTACTGATCTCAGTAATAGCTACAAGCACCGATATAAATATGACCTTAACCAAATACAGCAAAAGTGATATGATCACTCCAATTGCAGGATTCCCGACATGTATAAGTGCATCAAGGGGAATAAACAGGTTTGCAAGCAAGGTTATTAGTATCAGCTGTTTTATCGACGCTCCCAGCTCCATGAGTGCCAGGTGCCTTCCCGAGTATTCGAGTATCATTGCTTCGTGCACCATTGTCAGCTCCAGATGGGTTGCAGGGTCATCAATAGGTATTCTTGCCGTCTCTGCCATCAGAATGATAAAAACAGCCAGAAAAATCAATACATACACAGGTTGAATAATTAAAGGCCCAAGCTTTACGGCATTAACCATCATCGCATATGCAGAGGTTGATTTTGCCATAAGTCCTATAGTGAAAAAGGAAACAAGCATGGCAGGCTCAAATATTGAGGAAATCATCATTTCCCTGCTGCTTCCCATACCTCCGAAGGTACTTCCGGTATCAAGGCCGGCCAGTGTCAAAAAGAACCTGCCCAGGGCCAGTATATATATTGATAGTATTATATCTCCGGCAAAGCTCACCGGTTTTATAAGCGTTGTTACAGGGATTAAAAGCGCTGCGCATAGGTTGGCCGTGAAGGTTATATAAGGCGCAGCCTTAAAAATCCACGAGGTCGTTTCGGATACCACCGTATCCTTTTTCATGAGCTTAAATATATCATAGTAAAGTTGAAGTACGGGTGCACCTTTTCTCTTCTGCGAGAAAGCCTTGATTTTCTTTATGATGCCGTTCACCATAGGCGCAACACATATCATAACCAACAGCTGTATCAATATGTAAACCATACTGTCCATAATAAATTCTCCTTAATAATTATCTAATGCTTATTAACATATCAAAGCAATCAGCTTAGACTGTAATAAACAAGCAGCGCAATAATTGTAACAAATATATAGATGAGATATGCATGTATGCTTCCTGTCTGTATTGAACGCCTTGTCCTTTTTGAAAACTGAGTGAATAAGCGTATGACAGGCGAGTAAAAATATATTTCAAAAAGAGATTGTGTAGACACTATATATTTTATTGATTTATGATAATAGATTGATGCCCCTTCCTCAGTCTTTACTTCTCTGCCAGGCATATATAGAGGCTTCAAAACAATACGCAGCGGCTTTGAAAACCCCGTCGCACTATACTGCATACGTGGGTTGAGTCCAATAAACCCACAGTCCCAGGTGCGGTATTTTCTTTCTTTTGAATTCCCTCCGGCCAATTTCACAAATATAAAGGCTGCACCTGCAATGACAGCTCCAATAATAACAACCGCAATGGGTGAAATCACATTCTTGTTTATACTTAAAGGATAGTAAACGAAGAATAGCCCCCCCTGCAAATCAGTAATCAGCGTTGTGCCTATTATTTCAACGTTTACCCTGTCAATTAGGCTCAAGGCTAAGGTTGGAAAAATACCCAGTATGACACATAATACCGTCAGCAAGCCCTGGCCTATCCTCATGGTTACAGGAACCTCCCTTGCACTTTCCGCATGTTCACTCCGAGGCAATCCCAGCAAGGATATTCCTATCAGCTTAACAAAGCACGCCGCAGCTAATGCACCTGCCATAGCCAGTGCCGCCACGGTCAGCATGGATATGAGACTTATTGCCGAGGTACCTGAGCCTAAACTCATGAATAGTGACTGATAAGTCATCCACTCGCTGGCAAAACCATTAAAAGGCGGTATTGCAGATATGGAAAGAGCTGCTATCAGAAAGAGGAACCCGGTAAAGGGCATCCTTTTTATGAGACCTCCCAATTCCTCCATATCTTTAGTATGAGTTGAATAGTGTATTGAACCGGCTCCCAGAAAAAGCGCACCTTTGAATAAGGTATGGTTCAGAAGGTGAAAAAGCGCAGCCATCATGGAAAGGCCGCATAAAACCATATTACCGCCGGAGTATGCTATGTAAGAAATACCTATCCCTATTAAGATTATACCAACATTCTCAATACTGCTATAAGCAAGAAGTCTTTTGATGTTGTTCTCCATCAAGGCGTAGGCTACACCCAGTACCGCAGAAACAGCTCCTGCAGTAAGTATCAAGACGCCCCACCAGGACGGCTTGTCCGTAAAAGTAATAAACGTAAATCGCAGAATGCCATATATAGCCGTTTTTGCCATTATCCCAGACATAAGGGCTGTTACGTTGCTTGGAGCTACCGGATATGCATTGGGCAGCCATACATGAAAGGGTATAACACCGGCTTTTGTGCCAAAACCTATCAGAAGCAAAACAAAAACTATACTCTTTATATTACCGGAAACAGCATTAATATTAGCTCCGATCTCAAGGCTGTGGGTATACTTATACGTCAGCATGAATGCTATTGTTAAGAAGGCTGTAGCAATATGAGTCATAATGAGGTATAGAGTTCCGGCTTTTCTGTTTTCCGGATACTCACCCTCAAATATGACCAGGAAGTATGACAATAAGGACATTAGCTCCCATGATATCAGGAAGCCTATGGCATTGCCCGAGGTCATCACAAATATCATTGACAGTATAAAAGTATTATACAAGAAATTAAACATTCCTACGTTTCTCTTGTTATAATAACGTGAGATATAGCCCATAGAATATATTGACACTGACAATACCAGAATCGAAAGTGCAAGTATGAAAAAAGCTGAAAGCTTGTCTATATACAAATTGAATGCTATGTGAGGCATAGACATGGAAAAACTTGCAAGGACAGTCTTCTGTGTTCCTCTCATGATATTAATGACAGAAAGCCAGATGCCTGCAGCCGCAGCTATAGAACTTAAAAGATTTGATAATATATTGCAGATCTTGTGTTTATTATAGAAAACAAGCGATGTCAGTGCGCTTGCAGTATAAAAAACCAACATAGCTACAGCTAATAGTCCGTTATCAATTATGTACATTTTTCTACCTCCAAAAAGACGTATGAACGTTTCCATTATACTCCTTGAGCTTAAAAATGCAATAGCTAATTGTTGTAATTTCTCGTTTTTTCGCTAGAAAATAAAACCCATCTACGGGCTGCCCCATAGACGGGTTTAAATCACACTTTATTCTTATGCCTGTGGTTTCATTGTCGGGAAGAGTATTACGTCCCTTATGGAATAGGAGTCTGTAAGGAACATTATTATCCTATCTATTCCTATACCAAGTCCTCCTGTAGGAGGCATTCCTATTTCAAGGGAATTTACAAAGTCATCATCTGTTGCATATGCTTCATCGTCACCAAGCTCCTTATCATTTGCCTGCTGATCGAATCTTTCCTTCTGATCAATAGGATCGTTAAGCTCAGAATAAGCATTGGCAACTTCTCTTGCATATATGAAGGCTTCGAATCTTTCTGTCATTGTAGGATCATCATTCTTCTTCTTGGTAAGCGGTGATATTTCCACCGGGTAGTCGAGTATAAAAGTAGGCTGTATGAGGTGCTCTTCAGCATATACTTCAAAGGCAGCGTTCAATATATCACCCTTAGTGCAGTCCTTAAGCTTCTTTTTAAGCTCATCTACTACCTTAAGCTTCTTTGCTACTTCTCTTGCTTCCTCATCAGACTTTATTTCGTTGAAGTCAACACCTGAATACTTCTTAACAGCATCTACCATGGTCAATCTGTTCCACGGCGGTGTTAAGTCCAATTCTGTTCCCTGATAGTTGATCTTCGTTGTTCCCAGTACCTTCTCTGCACAGTATGCCACAAGATTCTCAGTAAGCTCCATCATATCGTTGTAATCAGCGTAAGCCTGATACAATTCAATCATTGTGAACTCAGGATTATGTCTGATATCAATGCCTTCATTTCTGAAGTCCTTGCCCATTTCATATACTCTCTCAAAACCACCGACTATGAGTCTCTTTAAATAAAGCTCGGTAGCTATCCTTAGATACAAATCTATATCCAGAGCGTTGCTGTGAGTTTTGAAAGGTCTTGCTGCAGCTCCGCTGGCTATTGTAGCAAGTATTGGAGTATCTACTTCTATGTAATCCTTTGCGTCTAAGAATTCTCTTATCGACTTTATTATCTTCGTTCTCTTGTAAAAGGTATCCCTTACATTTTCATTAACAATAAGGTCTACATACCTCTGCCTGTACCTCAATTCGGTATCCTTAAGGCCATGCCACTTCTCAGGAAGAGGCTGCATTGATTTGCATAATAAGGTTACCTCTTTTGCATGTACAGATATCTCGCCTCTTTTTGTCCTGAAGACAAAACCCTTTATGCCGACGATATCACCGATGTCATAGGTTTTGAATACCTTATATTCTTCTTCACCTATCTCATCCTGCTTAATATATGTCTGTACCCTTCCATATCTGTCCTGAATATCGCAGAATGATGCTTTTCCCATGTCCCTGAAGGACATTATTCTTCCAGCTATTGAAACATCCTTGCCTTCCATCTCTTCAAAATTATCCTTGATGTCCCTCGAATGGTGAGTCTGATCATAATTCAATATTTCAAAGGGGTTTCTCCCTGCTGCTTTCAGTTGTTCAAGCTTATCCCTCCTGATCTTCAGTATCTCACTCAGGTTCAGTTCATCATTTGCCATGTTAATTCCCCCTACTTGTTTATGTTGAGTATTTCATATTTGATTACTCCATCCGGTACAACAATGTCGACAATACTGCCAATGCCTTTGCCCATCAAAGCTTTACCTACAGGAGATTCATTAGAAATCTTAAGATTGAGTGGATCCGCTTCAGCAGATCCTCCGATAGTATATTCAACCTCGTCGCCGAGTTCTATGTCCTTAAGAGTAACCTTACAGCCTACGCTTACAATATCTGTCTGTATATCATCTTCATCTATTACCTTGGCGGTCTTAAGAATGTTTTCCACCTGTGCTATTCTGCCTTCAACAAAGGCTTGCTCGTTCTTTGCTTCATCATATTCTGAGTTTTCAGATATGTCTCCAAAGGCTAAAGCCTGCTTTATTCTAAGTGCCACCTCAGCTCTTCTTTTACTTTTCAAAAAGTCCAGTTCCTCTTCAAGCTTAGCCAGACCTTCTATTGTTAGTATGTTCATTTTGCTCACAGTCTCCTGCCTCCCGTTTCATAAGATTTTGTGCGATGCTGAACGCACTATAGAAATTTTATTATGTGTTGTGAGAATTCAATAACAACTAATGAAACGTTTTATGAAATCTAGATTACAATTACCTATGTAATTTCACAAAACGCTTTATACACATAAAATCTGGCTCGTAACCCGGCCAGTACAATGAAACCCTATACATTATTTGCGGTATAAATAATATGCTCTTAAAACTTTTTTTTATGCTGTGTATGTATTCCTATTATCCATTATCTTTCTTGACGCGGCATTATTTCACGTTTTATGAAAATACATTTTTCTTGGTAATTCAAATTTCATAAAACGTTTCTTTGTTATTATTGAATTCGCACTTTGCCCTATGTAAATTCCTCAGTGCGTTCAATATAGCCTTTGTAAATTCAAGCTTAAAATGCTTCAATATATGCCTTTATTGCTTTATTCGTCTATTATAATGTAGTAGTTTCCTTATGTCAAGTATTAGTGGAAGGCTCCAAATAAAGCAATAAAAAACCTTTAAACCGTTATTACCAACTATGACCTGAGTTTCTGTTTTGAAACAAATATATAAGGATAACTTTTTATAAAACCTATTAGACTTTTTTCCCTGTAAAAGTGTCTTAAAATTCCAAGCATTTCATTATTAAAACAAATAAGGATGTTGTCTTCTGCCAAACCCGCCAGGCTGTCATACCATAAAAGAACCTGACTGATTTTTTCGAAATTGCCTGTTGCAGAATTATCTCCGATCAAGATTTTTCCTGACAGCTCAGCCTGATAAGGTTCAATATCCACGCTGTCATCTGCTAGTATAATGTCGCATTGGGAGATTGCTCTGTCCAAATCCTTTGTAAACGCAGCTGATATGCCTTTCTCAGCCATAAGCCTTTCAAAAACCGTCTTCTTAAAGCTGCCTTCCATTTTGTCATGCTCATAAATAAATACCCCGCTGGCCTCCTCTGACATTGTGCTGACATACTGATAGCTGTTGGACTCCCCAATAAAGCACAGGTTCTTTTTGTTCAGATTGACATTTTTCTCGACCGATAGCTTAATAAGTGCAGCTAGTCCTTTGAGTGCCTTAACTTCATCAATATTACCCCTTTCTATGCTGCTTTCCATGTACTCCAGACCGCTTCCGAAGTAATACTCAGTATTCTTCCCTATAAAGAAGCTGATATCATTCTCCATACACAAGCTTTTCAGTACTTTGGCTACCTTCCTGTTATCAGCAGGCACCTTCATAACAGGGCATTCTATTATATGCACTTTGACTTCTCTCTCGTTATTGCCCACCTGGATGACTTGCTCAATACTCGGAATAGCAAAAAAATTCAATATTTTCGGCAGAGTGCTTCTTCTAAAAATGACTATTGCAGCATTAAACATAGCATTCCCTCCGAAAAATATTGAAATTTAAATGAAACACCCTCAGGCGATTTCCTCATATAATAATATTAACAGCCTGACGGATATATTCTTGGTTTTATTTAACAAATATCTAGTGCTTTTTAACACAACAGATTTCTTGTATTCAAGTGTAATAAAGCCTTTTATTTAAGCAATTTAGAACATGGAAGGCTTTATGAAACTCGCTTACGGGGCATGACATATTAATGTGGAATAGATGCCCCTACTCGTTATAAAAATGCACTTCATCTGTTTGGTGCCTCGTCTGCTCTAGAAGTGATATACTTTACGAGGCACTAGCCCTGATTCTCTCCAAAAATCACCTCTTCATTATTAAAGTATTCCACTCTTGGCTGGAAATTTATCTCCTTCAGCACCTTCAGATAGTCATCGGTCGTTATTTCTTCTATTCCTTTGCCTATGAGGGCAACCAGCAGCGCCTCAATAACGTTGGTGCCAAAGGAACGCCCCTCCAAATCCGGCGTTGAGGTAACCAAGGTGCGTACTCCGCACTCCTTAAGCCATTCAATATCTTCTTTTGTCACGGTATTGGTGACAATCATTTTGCCCTGCATTCCACCAGGCATATACTGCCTTATATAGTGAAAATCACCGGCTATTATATCTGCGTCATAGAAAAATTTATCGATCCTGCCTGTCCTGTTGGTATCTTTGTTCTGCTCCTTACCTGTCGGATAAAGCATCTCAAAGGGCAGGCGGCATGCTACAGGAGCTATGACGCTTGCAATCCTGTCCAGCATCTTCAGGGATTTAATAGGTATGTTTATACCCAAAGCCACCATAAGATCCCCAAGTAGTAGCTCGCAACCCATGTCCTGGAAGCCTTCCGCCATTCCATACCTGTCGATGGCAGGCAGAATAAAGACGCTCTTCCCCTTAAGTTTTTCCACATTTTCATTTATAAAGCGAGGTATCTCCTTCTCCAGAGACACTTTGAGACCAGAGCCGTCTACCATTGGAGTGACCTTTGCAGCTTCCCTTATGGGAAGAGCGTCTTTTATCCTGTAACGACTTTTACCTGCATTCAGATAAACATCAATTCCTCCCATTCCAAAGGCGTCCACCTTTCCATCCAGCTCTTCGATGAGCTTGATTGCCTTCTGAATGTCGCCATCAGTTCCTATCCTTTCAATAATAACCTTCTCGCCGTTGATATCCATGGACACCCTGTGGTCTCTTTTGGAAGAGCCTATGCTGATACTAACTATATGCTTCATATTGCATCTATCCTTTCAATGTAATTAATATATCCGTCAAAATATCCAGATTCACATTGACATCTTCTTTTATAGGCGATTTCCCTATATCGATCTCTATAATCCTGTTGTCCAACAGATCCCTGGCTATCCGGTTACGATAATCAGAGGCCATGACCATAACAGTATCAAAGCTTCTGAACTTATTGATAAGCTCCATTATCTTATTGGAAAGCTGCACCCCGCTGCAGTCGTTGACAAACTCTGTTCTTTCCTCCTCAGACATAAGGATGAAATATTCAACCCCATAGGTTCTAAGCACCTTCTCTACTTCCATTTTATTCTTTATTGGAAAGCCTATTGCCGCTATGCTTTGACCCTTTCTTATTTCTCCCAATCCCTCAAGGCGTGAGATAAACGTCCGCTCCACCCCTAGCTTATCTGCCACTTCCTGCTGGGAATGCCCCAGCATACGAAGCTGAAGAATTTCCTTAACCTTATTATTTATTTTTATCAGGCTTATTACCTTATCCCCAACTCTTAACAAATCCATTCTCACACCTCAATTGCTTATATTTAAATCGCAGAAATTACTTTAAGGTACTAATTTGGTTTCTGCGATAGTGCACTAAGGTAACATAAGCATACAAAACCACGGCTGTGCTTTTGTATGTTATGTACTATTATTGATATGTGCACCATGTTGTATACAACTTTATTGTAATACTTATCTTTTTCTTTCACAATATGGAAATTGACAGCAGCAAAAAGAAAACTCCCGAAAAGTCTAACTCTTCGGGAGTTTTATCAAGAAATCCAAATACTCCATTAATATATCCCTTACCTCTGCAAAGGTGGTCAGCTTGAATATTTCACTCTTTACTTTGGCAGAGCCGGGCATTCCCTTAAGGTACCATGCTGCATGCTTACGCATCTCCTTAACCCCTGTCCCTTCTCCTTTAAGCTCTGTAATCATACTCATATGCTTAATGATTGTTTCCAGCCTCTGTTCAAAGGTGGGCTCAGGCAGCAGAAGTCCAGTCTGAAGATATTCTACTGTACGCTTAAAAATCCAAGGGTTGCCTTGTGCTCCCCTGCCAATCATTACTGCGTTACAGCCTGTCTCCTCAAGCATTCGCTTTGCATCCTCAGGTTTAACTATGTCGCCGTTTCCTATTACAGGTATATCAACAGCCCTCTTCACCTGTTTAATTATGCTCCAGTCAGCATTGCCGCTGTAAAACTGCTCTCTTGTCCTACCGTGGATGGCTACTGCTGCTGCACCCTCCTGGGCTGCAATACCGGCTATCTCAACGGCATTGACCGAATCATCATCCCAGCCCTTTCTGGTTTTTACAGTAACCGGTACCTTTACTGCCTTAACAGTACACCGTACAATTTCTCGAACCAGGTCCGGCCTTCTCATAAGTGCGCTGCCGTCGCCATTCTTCACTATCTTAGGCGTAGGGCATCCCATATTAATATCAATTATCGATGCACCGTTTGCTTCTGCCTGTCTTGCAGCCTCTGCCACTATCTCCGGATCACTTCCGAAAACCTGCACTGCTGCCGGTCTTTCCTCTTCAGCTATCTCCAATAACACTGCAGTATTATCGCTTTTATAATGCAGCCCCTTGGCGCTGACCATTTCTGTATACGTAAGGCCGCAGTCCTGCCTTTTGCACAGCACTCTGAAGGCCATATCGGTAACTCCTGCCATAGGAGCCAGAAATACATTGTTCCTTAGCTTTACACTGCCTATCTGCATTGCACTTATACCTGCCTAAAAGCTCTATTTCCCACTAGCTTTCCCTGTTTCTTTCGTATATTATTCTCAAGCCTTCAAGGGTTAGCAAGCCGTTTACTGTATCAATGGTTTCAGATTCCGAGGCGATCAGCTTTGAAAGTCCTCCGGTAGCAACTACCTTCGCATCGGGTTCCCCCAGCTCTTTTTTCATACGTCTTACTATATAATCCACCTGCCCTATATAGCCGTATATTACCCCTGACTGTATGCTGTTGATGGTGTTCTTGCATATTACATTGATCGGCTTTATAAGCTCAACTCTCGGCAGCTTGGCAGTCCTCTCAAAAAGCGCATCCATGGATATCCTGATACCTGGTGATATTGCTCCTCCCAGATATTCGCCGTTCCTTGACACTGCGCAGTAGGTAGTAGCCGTACCGAAATCAACAATTATAAGTGGCCCGCCATACATCTCGTATGCGGCAACAGCGTTAACTATCCTGTCCGCTCCCACTTCCTTGGGATTGTCAAGCTTTATGTTCAGGCCTGTTTTGATGCCTGGGCCAACTATCAATGGATCCCTGTTGAAGTATTTTCTTGCCATATGATCAAGAGTATACATTATGGGGGGTACCACTGAGGATATTACTACCGCTTCAATGTCAGAGAATTTGTAGTCTTGGATTGCGAACAGTTGGCTAATAATCATTCCATATTCATCAGAAGTCTTTTCCGCATCAGTTTTTACTCTCCAAAAGTTGACAAGCTTCTTTTCCTTATAAATTCCTAAAACAATATTGGTATTGCCCACGTCTATAACAAGTATCATGCTATATCCTCCACTATAAAAATATTATTTTTACATTAATATATTCAAACACCTCAAAGCCTTGCCCGAATACCTCGAACCTCGTACCCTAGACGCGCAATGTCAGCAGTAATATTCTAGCACCACTGCAGTTTTTTTTCAACTATACCCTTATATATATCCGCACAAACCCCTTACAGATACCTCGCCGGACATAATCTCCCTTATTGTCCCGTCTCCAAGTTTCACCACAAGATATCCTTCTTCAGATATATCTACCGCCAAGCCTATTATTTCCTCTTTCTTGCTTATTACCCTTATCTCCTTCCCTAATACTGCGGATTTGCTCTTATATTCATCTAATAAAGGCTTTATGCTCCCCTCTCTTGCAAAAACCTCATATACTTCTTCAAATTCGTTAATCACCGAAGCAACCAAGGCCTTCCTCGAAACAGCACTGCCCTTTTCCAGACTAATAGACGTAGCAATGCTTGAGACTTCAGGCCCAAAATCCTCATGCTCCAGATTTGCATTGATTCCTATGCCCACTATCACGCTCTTTATCTCATCAGCCTCTGCACTCATCTCTGTCAGTATTCCGCAGAGCTTCTTACCGCCTGTAACAATGTCGTTGGGCCATTTTATCCTTGCCTCCAATTGGCAGCAGCTCCAAAGTGCCTTTGATACAGCATAGGCAGCAGCAATTGTCAGCTTTGGAGCATCTGCAGGCAGTATGTCCGGCTTCAGCATTATGGACATCCATATGCCTTTGCCCTTGGTCGAGATCCACTGTCTTCCCAATCTTCCCCTTCCGGCAGTCTGCTCGTCAGCAATTACCACTGTTCCTTCCACGAAGGGCTCCTCAGCTGCTTTCTTTGCATATGTATTTGTAGAAGCTATACAGTCAAAATATATGATGTTCCTCCCTATGAAGTTAGTGTGCAGCAGCGGCTCAAGTTCGCCCGGCGAGAGTAAATCAGGGCTTCCAACCAATCTATATCCGCTGTTGGTCTGGGATTCTATGCTGTAGCCCTCGCTGCGAAGTCTGCTGATATGCTTCCATACAGCAGTTCTGGATATACCAAGCCTTCTGCTTATCTCCTCACCAGACACGGATTGTCCGCTATTTGTTTTTAATTCTTCAAGAATCTTTGATTTCATAAATTCACCTCATAAGAATTTTAAATCGGAACGCATCCAATGGGTTCCCTACATGCACCCCGTAACCCCGAACCTCGAACCTCGTGTCTTCATATTCCTATTCTACTATAACTTGAAAAAAAAACCAGACAATTTCTTGTCTGATTTTTATTTCAATATTATCTATTTCCCCAGCATTGCCAGGAGTACACCTGCGGCAACCGCCGAGCCTATGACCCCTGCCACATTCGGTCCCATAGCATGCATAAGAAGGAAGTTGCCTGGGTTTGCCTCCTGCCCGACTTTTTGTGATACTCTAGCCGCCATAGGCACTGCTGATACACCTGCGGAGCCTATGAGAGGATTAACTTTTCCGCCCGAAAGCTTACACATTAACTTGCCGAATAAAACTCCAGCTGCTGTTCCCACAGAGAATGCTGCAAGTCCGAGTGCGATTATTGCAAGAGTCTGAGGACGCAGGAATACCTCACCGCTTGCAGTTGCTCCTACTGTTATTCCCAGGAATATTGTAACTATATTTATAAGCTCGTTCTGAGCTGTTTTGGAAAGTCTGTTCATAACACTCTGCAAGTCAACTGCTTCTCTAATCAAGTTACCGAACATAAGAAGTCCGATTAGTGCTGCTGCTGATGGAAGTATCAATGATACAACCAAAGTACAAAGTATCGGGAATACTATCTTTTCAATCTTTGATACCGCTCTTAACTGCTCCATTACTATGGATCTTTCCTTTGCTGTCGTGAGAGCCCTCATTATTGGAGGCTGTATAAGCGGTACAAGGGCCATATACGAATATGCTGCAACAGCTATAGGTCCTAGAAGATGCGGAGCCAGCTTTGCTGTAAGATAAATAGCTGTAGGTCCGTCAGCTCCACCTATTATTCCTATTGAGCCTGCTTCCTGAAGAGTAAAGGATAATCCCGGTACAAGGTTTAGAAGCATAGCTCCGATAAAGGTAGTGAATATTCCGAACTGTGCTGCTGCTCCAAGAAGTATGCTCTTCGGATTTGCTATCAGCGGTCCAAAGTCCGTCATAGCACCTACTCCGAAGAATATGAGCGGTGGATATATACCTAGCTTTACACCCTGGTAGAGATAGTATAGAACACCACCGGCCTCCTTCATTTTATGCACATGCTCTCCTGTTACCGGATCAGTTGCTATTTCATAAATCGGGCCTGCCATAAGCCCTGCCATGGGCAGGTTTGCCAACAGCATACCAAAGGCTATGGGTACCAGCAGAAGCGGCTCAAAACCCTTCTTCAATGCAAGGTATATAAGAATGCAGGATGTTAATAGCATCACTCCCTGCTGCCATGACATTGCCGTGAATCCCATACTATAATAAAATTTCAGTAATTCATCCCCTATTGACACATGGATACCCCCTAATCAATTATTTAAGTACTTATGGGGGATTCCATACTCCCCCTGCTTTCAAGGCTTTATGCCAATGCGAACAGCACTTGTCCGGTATTTACTGAATCACCCTGGTTTACAGCAACTGATGCTATTGTGCCTTCGACCCCTGCCATTATTTCATTTTCCATCTTCATAGCTTCAAGTATGCAAAGCACCTGTCCTTTTTTCACTGTGTCCCCTGCTTTTACATTGATGCTGAGTATTGTGCCGGGCATTGGTGCTGTAACTGTGCTTGCGCCTGCGGTCACTACTGCAGGAGCTGCTGCTGGTGCTGCTTTTGGTGCAGGAGCCGATGCTGCTTTTGGTGCTGCCGGTGCAGGTGCGGCTGCCCTTGGTGCAGACTGAACTGCCGGTGCTGCCGGTGCTGCCGTTACTCCGTCTTTTATTTCTTCTACTTCAACCTCATAGCTTTTTCCGTTGACATTTATCATAAATTTTCTCATGATATATTCCTCCTAAATTTAATATTTAGAACCTGTTGGCCATTTGTTCCGTTCTGCTTACCCTACCCCATGCGGGAGTCATATCATCAACTCGTCTGATATTCCTAACCACGATATTGCTTTTCCCTCCCAGACAGGATATTACTGCAGCGGTTATTACAGCCATCAGCTGATCATCGTCGGCAGCTTCTGCATCATTCATTTGAGTCGCAGCAGCTTCAACTGATTTTACTTCCAGAACCCGAGTCACTTCCGGTGCAGCTTTCTTCTCTTTGTGAAATACTACTTCCATAGCCTTCAGAATATACTGCAGCAGGATTAGTACCAAGAATACTATGCCCATCCCAAAAAGGGTTACAATCATGGTATATCCAAAGGTATCACTAAAATTAGTCATTATCTCACCCCATCGATCTTATTATAACGAGTAGGAGCGTATATTCCACCTTAATTTGTCACGCTCCGTTAAACGAGTTTCAAGAAAGGCTTCCTTGGTTGTTAAAATGCTTTAATAGAAGCCTTTTTTATACCGGGAGGTTGCCGTGCTTCTTCGCCGGCCTGCTTTCTCTCTTGCTTGCCAGCATTTCAAAAGCACTTGCAAGTCTCTGTCTTGTTTCTGAAGGTTCTATAACCGCATCGACAAAACCTCTGCTTGCTGCTATGTATGGCGTAGCAAACTTGTCTCTGTACTCCTGTATCATTTCTGTACGAGCTTGTGCCGGATCCTCTGCAGCTTCAATTTCCTTCTTGAATATGATATTGGCTGCGCCTTCAGGTCCCATGACTGCGATTTCAGCCATTGGCCATGCAAATACCATATCAGCTCCCAGGTCCTTGCTGCACATTGCAAGATATGCTCCACCGTATGTTTTTCTCACAACCATTGTTACTTTGGGAACTGTTGCTTCAGAATATGCATAAAGCATCTTGGCGCCGTGCCTTATGATTCCGCCGTATTCCTGGTTGGTTCCCGGCAGGAAGCCTGGTACGTCAACAAGATTTAGTATTGGTATATTGAAAGCATCACAGGTTCTTATAAACCTTCCGGCTTTGTCTGAAGCGTTTATATCCAAGCAGCCCGCTAATACCTTAGGCTGGTTTGCTATTATACCTATGCTTGCTCCGTTTATTCGCGCATATGCTGTAATTATGTTCTGTGCATAATAGGGCTGGACTTCCATGAAATCGCCATTGTCTACAATAGCCTTTATTATGTCCTTCATATCGTAAGGCTTGTTCGCGTTTAGCGGAACTATTGTATTCAGTGCCTCTTCTATTCTGTTAAGATCATCACCGGTTTCAATAACAGGTGCTGTCTCAAGGTTGTTTGAAGGCAGGAAGCTTAGAAGCCTCTTTATTTCTTCAATGCAGACCCTCTCATCAGGACTGATGAAATGAGCTACACCACTTATACTATTATGAGTCATGGCTCCGCCAAGTTCTTCCGAGGTCACCTCTTCTCCCGTAACAGTCTTTATGACCTGTGGGCCTGTTATGAACATCTGGCTGGTCTTATCCACCATGAATATGAAATCAGTGATGGCCGGGGAATAAACCGCTCCGCCTGCACATGGCCCCATGATGACAGAAATCTGTGGAATAACCCCTGATGCTATTGTGTTTCTAAAGAATATCTGGCCGTAGCCTGAAAGGGCATCAACACCCTCCTGTATCCTTGCTCCGCCTGAATCATTGATTCCGACTACAGGTGCTCCCATCTTAAGAGCTAAATCCAGCACCTTGCATATCTTCTTGGCATGCATTTCACCAAGAGAACCGCCTACAACGGTGAAATCCTGTGCATAAGCATATACCAATCTGCTGTCTACAGTACCGTAGCCTGTGATTACGCCTTCAGCAGGGGCATCGACACACTCCATTCCGAACTCTGTGCACCTGTGCCTCATAAATGCATCTAGCTCCACAAAGCTACCCGGGTCCATAAGCAGGTCTAATCTCTCTCTTGCAGTGAGTTTTCCGGACTTGTGCTGCTTTGCTATTCTGTCCGCACCGCCACCCTCAGCAATCTTGTCCAGTCTGCTATGTAAATCGTTGATTTTATCTACTGACATAGAATCTCCTCCATTTTCATAACGTAATTATTTCGCGAAAGCCTTTTACACGATTTATTCAAATTTCGCGTAAATATTACCTTGATTTTATTGAATTCGCACTATACCCTGATGGAATACCTTAAGTGCGTTCAATTAAGCATTATGCAAGATATCCAAACCTTATCAATTAAAATCTTGCAAAATGCAACCCTGATTTTATTGAATTCGCGCTATACCCTGATGGAATACCTTAAGCGCGTTCAATATTTTACTTTCTCTCACAAAGTTCTATTAAAACACCGTTAGTGCTTTTGGGATGAAGGAATGCTATTCTCGCACCACCGGCTCCATACCTTGGTTTTTCGTCAATGAGCCTCATGCCTTTTGCTTTCATCTCTTCCAATGCCGCCTCTATATCATCCACTCTAAAGGCTATGTGCTGAATTCCCTGACCTTTAGCTTCGATAAACTTAGCGATTGGTCCCTCTGGAGATGTCGATTCCAATAGCTCCACCTCAGTATCCCCTACCGGTAGAAATGCCACTTTTACTTTTTGCTCTTCAACCACTTCAACGCCGTGGAGCTCCAAGCCCAGAACATCCTTGTAAAGCTTTACTGCTTCATCAAGATTGCTGACTGCTATGCCTATATGGTCTACCTTGCTTAACAATTCAATACCTCCTTCTGTATAATTCTACAGATTTTTCATATAAATGTCTATTCCTGATATAAATAATTATGATTACGATTTTTTGTGAATTCATCCATTAGTCTATTTGCAGCCGAATATGGATCCAACTGTCTTTCCATGACCGCTTGTGTAAGCTCATCTATAATGTTGGTGTCCTCACCCAAGCTATATACCGTTCTCATAACTGTATCTCTGAAAATGTCCATTATTTCTGCCCGCAGCCTGTCTATTTTCTTCAGTCTATAGCTTCCGCCTTTATGAAGATATTCCCAATGGTTTTCTATGAGTTCCAGAAGCTCCCCTATACCAGAGTTATCTCTGGCAATTATATTCAATACCGGAGGCCTGTATTCTTCACATCTATTGAAATCCAGCATGGCTTCTATCTCAGCAGCAGTGCGCTCAGCACCATCCCTGTCGGATTTATTTACGGCAAATATATCACCTATTTCCATAATACCTGCCTTGATAGCCTGAATGTCATCCCCCAGCCCCGGTACCATAACCATCACCACTGTATCTGCAAGCTTTATAATATCAATTTCGGACTGACCTACGCCTACAGTCTCAATGAATATGTAGTCCATTCCGAAGATATCCAAAACCTTTACAGCTCCATGGGCAGCCTTTGATAATCCTCCCAAAGCTCCTCTGGTGCCCATGCTTCTTATGAAAACTCCGGGATCAGTACTTAGATCCGTCATCCTGACCCTATCACCCAGGATTGCTCCACCTGTAAATGGGCTTGTTGGGTCTACGGCGACAATCCCCACTTGTTTCCCTGCTTTTCGGAGCAGCTTGACAAGCTTGTCGGTTACAGTACTCTTTCCAGCTCCCGGTGGTCCGGTAATGCCTATTATTCTGGCATGGCCAGTCATGCTGTAACAATCTTTAATTATTTGAACAGCTTCTGTATCTCCATTTTCCATCATGGATATCAGTCTTGCGGCAGCTCTTTTATCCTTTTTCAGCAAACCTGCCTTAATATCCATACAATCACCTATACGTTTTGCGAAATATCCTTTGCATTGCTCATTCAGATTTCGCAAAAAGTTTCCTTTATCGTTATTGAATTCGCACTATACCCAGTGCAATTACTATCGTGCGTTCAATCTATACTTTTCTTTTAATGTTTTGTTTTATAAAGTCTATGGTCACTGTTGTAGTAGTCCCTGGTGTAAATATCCCTGCTACACCTGCACTAATAAGACCCGGTATATCATCCTCCGGGATAACTCCCCCACCAACAACAAGTATGTCGTCAGCGCCTTTTTCCTTAAGAAGATTGACAACCTTGGGAAAAAGGTGGTTGTGAGCTCCTGACAATATACTCATAGCTACACAATCAGCATCTTCCTGTATAGCTGTTTCAACTATCTGCTCAGGGGTTTGTCTGAGACCGGTATATATAACCTCCATACCCGCATCCCTAAGTGCCCTCGCGACAACCTTTGCGCCCCTGTCATGACCGTCAAGTCCGGGTTTTGCAACTACCACTCTGATAGGCCTATCCAAATTCAAAACCTCCCAATGTTTATTCTATTTAAATTTAAGATTAACATAATTTATAGCTACATGTTATTATGAGCTTATTCAACTTTTTTGCTTCGTGCTTCGTGCCTCGTGCTTAAAGAAAAGTCTTCGAGGCCTTACTTAAATGCACGCGGCTCGTGGCCCGTGGCAGACTACAGTACTATTGACTGCTGGTATTCTCCGAATACTTCTCTAAGCACTCCACAGATTTCACCTAATGTAGCATAAGCTTTTACTGCATCCAGAATGAAAGGCATCAGGTTGTCATCACCTTGTGCAGCTTTTCTCATAGCCTCTAAAGTTGCATTCACCTTATTATTATCTCTTTCATTGCGAAGTACGACAAGTTTCTTTTGTTGAAGCTCTCCAACTATCGGGTCAACCCTTAAGAGACCTTTTGGAGCTCCTTCTTTAATCTGAAACTTATTCATTCCAACTACTATCCTGTCCCCTGCCTCTATTTCCTTTTGATACTTATATGCACTGTCCTGTATCTCTTTCTGTATATACCCTCTGTCGATAGCCTTTGCAGCTCCGCCCAGTTCATCTATTTTGCTTATGTATTCCTCTGCCTTCTGCTCTATCTGGTCTGTCAGGCTCTCTATATAATAAGATCCGGCGAGAGGGTCTGCTGTCTCAGTGACGCCACTTTCATAAGCCACAACCTGCTGTGTCCTAAGAGCAATTCTTACTGAATCCTCTGTCGGCAGAGCAAGCGCTTCGTCCCTGGAGTTGGTGTGAAGGGACTGAGTGCCTCCCAATACTGCTGCCAATGTCTGAATTGCAACCCTTACTATATTGTTGTCAGGCTGCTGTGCAGTCAGAGTACAGCCGGCTGTCTGCGTATGGAATCTCAGCATCAGTGATTTGGGACTTTTAGCTTTGAATCTATCCTTCATTATCTTAGCCCAGAGTCTTCTGGCAGCCCTGAATTTAGCTACCTCCTCCAACAGGTCATTATGAGAGTTGAAGAAGAAAGACAGCCTGGGTCCGAATTCATCTACATCCAAGCCTGCTTTTATTGCAGCTTCAACATAAGCAATTCCATCAGCCAGTGTAAATGCAACCTCCTGCGCCGCTGTTGAGCCTGCTTCTCTTATATGATATCCGCTTATGGATATTGTGTTCCATTTTGGCACTTGTTTTGAACAATACTCAAAAATATTGGTAATTAGTCTCATGGAAGGTTCTACAGGGAATATGTATGTTCCTCTTGCTATGTACTCCTTGAGTATGTCATTCTGTATTGTGCCTGAGAGCTGGTCCGGTGATACTCCCTGCTTTTCTGCAACAGCGATGTACATTGCCAGCAGCACTGAAGCAGGAGCATTTATTGTCATTGAAGTGCTTACTTTATCAAGAGGAATACCATTAAAAAGTATTTCCATATCCTTAAGAGAATCTATTGCAACTCCAACCTTTCCTACTTCCCCTTCAGAAAGCGCATGGTCAGAGTCATAGCCGATCTGTGTCGGCAGGTCAAAAGCTACACTTAGTCCTGTCTGGCCCTGCTCTAAAAGATATTTATACCTGTTATTTGATTCTTCGGCAGTTGCAAAACCTGCATATTGTCTCATTGTCCAGAACTTGCCCCTGTACATGGTGGGCTGTACGCCTCTAGTATAGGGGTATTCCCCCGGATATGACAAATCTTTGCCATAGTCAAGGTTCTCTATGTCTTCCGGTGTATAAGCCCTCTTTATCTTGATACCTGATGAGGTCTCAAACTCCTTCTTTCTTTCAGGCTGCTTGGCAACTACTTTTGTACTGACAGTGTTTTCCCACCCTTCATGGGATTTCTTCAACTGCCCCAGCTTTTCCTTGTCGAACATATTTACCCTCCTTATTGATTTGAGTCTGGCTATATTGTTGACTTGCATTTCAAAGTTGCATTATGAAGTCAAACTTTCATAGTGATTATATTTTTGCAAGTTTTCCTTCTTCTTCATTTATATTACCATATTATAGACTGGGCTGTGTAGTACTTTTTGTATATTTTTATTGAAATTATTATATAAAATTACAGACAGCCTATTTTTACTCATTATAAGACGTTTCCACCCTTTCTACCTGTTCTCTCCAGAAATTTTGACAGCTCGATAATATATCTTTCATGGGTTCCTTCCCCAATCTTTTCTTGCTCGTCATAAGCTTCAAGCCTGAAGGTAAGCTTCTTTCCTTCGATGCTCAAAAGCTCCGCCTTGGCAGATACCTTCATACCCACAGGTGTTGCAGCCATGTGCTTCACATTCAGGCTGAGGCCTACAGTAGCGAAGCCCTCTCCCAGGTGCGAATCAACGGCATTAAGGGCTGCATTTTCCATAAGAGCAATCATCATGGGGGTTGCAAAAACCCTGACGCCTCCGCTGCCAAACTTAACTGCAGTATCAGCTTCACCCACGACTTTTTCCACCTGGGCTGTCATTCCAATCTTCAAATCAAAACTCAAAACAATCACTCCAATATTCTAATATTAACGACATATTCTTTACAAACATACTCTAAACTATTAAGCTAAACAGTAACCAATATCCTTATCGGTTTCGTGTTTCGTGTTTCGCGTTTCGCGATTTTAAAAAAATCTTCGAAGCTTTATCTTTTTTCACGCGTAACTCGCAACTCGTAACGCGCAACCAGACCCTATACGAATACCCATCATAATAAAAGACCTAACCTTATATAAGGTTAGGTCTTTGAATTATGCGTTTACAAACACTTCTTCGAACTCAGCCTGATCAAGCTTCTCTCTCTCAAGGAGCGCTTGGGCTACCCCATGAAGCTTGCTGATATTTTCTTTTAATAGTGTTTCTGTCTTCTGATAAGCCGTATCTATGACCTTCCTTATTTCCTTGTCAATCATTGCTGCTACCTCTTCGCTGTAGTTCCTTGATCTTCCAAAGTCCCTGCCTATGAATACCTCGTCATGCTCTGAACCGAAGCTCATAGGACCAAGAAACTCACTCATACCATATTCGGTAATCATCTTCCTTGCAATAGCAGTAGCTCTTTCAATGTCATTCTTTGCTCCTGTGCTTACATCATCAAGCACAAGCTTTTCGGCAACTCTTCCACCTAGCAGGCTTACTATTTGCTCTTCCAGTTCGGACTTAGACATGTAGAACTTATCCTGCTTTGGCAAGGATATTGTATAACCGCCGGCTCTTCCTCTCGGAATTATGGATATCTGATGTACAGGATCAGCATTCGGCATCAGCTTTTGTACAACGGCGTGGCCTGCCTCGTGGTATGCTGTAAGCCTCTTGTCATGCTCGTTGACTACCTTGCTCTTCTTCTCAGGTCCTGCAATTACCCTTATGGTAGCTTCATCAAGGTCTACGGCTTCTATCTTTTTCTTACCTCTTCTTGCAGCCAGAAGTGCTGCTTCGTTCATTACATTTTCCAGGTCTGCCGGAGTAAAGCCCGTCGTTCCCTTAGCCAAATTCTCCAGGTTTGCCTCCAGTGAAAGTGGCTTATTCTTTGCATGTATCTTTAGAATCTCTTCTCTTGCTTTAACATCTGGTATTCCTACGGGAATTTGCCTGTCAAAACGTCCCGGTCTTAGAAGCGCCGGGTCCAATATGTCAGGTCTGTTAGTCGCTGCAATGATTATGATGCCTTCATTTACACTGAAGCCATCCATTTCAACCAGGAGCTGGTTAAGGGTCTGCTCTCTCTCGTCATGTCCTCCGCCAAGTCCTGCGCCTCTATGTCTTCCTACTGCATCTATTTCATCTATGAATATTATGCAAGGTGAATTCTTCTTAGCCTGCTCAAACAGGTCTCTTACTCTTGATGCACCGACTCCGACAAACATTTCCACAAAGTCAGAACCGCTTATGGAGAAGAATGGCACTCCCGCTTCTCCGGCTACCGCTCTGGCAAGGTATGTCTTACCTGTTCCCGGAGGTCCTACAAGTAGTACGCCCTTGGGTATTCTTGCACCAAGCTCGATGAATCTTCTTGGCTGCTTCAGGAAGTCAACTATCTCCCCAAGCTCCTCCTTTTCCTCATCGGCCCCTGCCACATCCTCGAAGGTTATCTTCTTTTTATCCTCAGTATGAAGCTTAGCCCTACTTTTTCCGAAGGACATCACCCGGTTTCCCCCGCCTTGGGATTGCTGTGTCAGTACGAAGAAAAATACTACAAATATAACAATCAGCACTATTGACGGCAGTATTGACAGCCATGCCGTTGCTGTCTTAATTTCGTATTTAACATTCAACCTGTCACGATCTATATAATCCTGCACCCGTTCGTTGAATTCATCACTGGGGACAATAGCCTCGAAGCGTTTGGTATTTGCTATTTTGCCCGTAACAATGGATGTACCATCGGAAGTGGATACAGTGACCTCCGTTATCCTTCCGCTCTCGATTTCTGTAACCAACTGGGTATAGGACAGTTTTTCCTTAACAGGTTCTGCATTTTGAATAATCAGTACAAACATATATATTATGATGATAATCAATATATAAAAGCTTATACCTCTTAAGAATTTCTTCAACAATAGCCCTCCTCTTCAAGAGATATGATACTTAACCCTATTTTTCTAATATATAAATCGCATATATAGATTAGCCGCGATTTACAACTTCAGTGAAAACATTTCGCACTATTGAACTATTATTCAAAGGATTTAGTTCGAAATATATGGGTAAAAAATTATTGCCTTTTTTATTAACAATAGAAATATTTTAGCATACCATCGTTTAAAACACAACATTTCCGACATATTCATAAAAAGCCTAAATAGCTGGCATTTCATTAGTTTTACTGTTTGTTACTCCGAATAAACCTCAGGCTTAAGAACACATACAAAAGGAAGGTTTCTGTAGATTTCCGCATAATCAAGCCCATACCCTACGACAAACTCATCAGGAATCTTAAACCCAACATATCCTATATCTACTTGTGCCTTTCTCCTGTCAGGCTTGTCAAGAAGACTGCAAACCTTAACACTATTAGGATTCCTGGTTTTGAGGTTTTCTATCAGATAGCTCAATGTAAGACCTGTGTCCACAATATCTTCTATGATAAGGACATCTTTGCCCTCTATTTCTCTTTCCAGATCCTTAATAATCCTCACCACACCCGATGATTTGGTTGCGGAGCCATAGCTTGATACTACCATGAAGTCCATTGTCAGGGGCAGATCTATAGCCCTGACCAAATCTGAAAGGAATAGCATGCATCCTTTAAGAATACCCACTATTAATAAATCTTTGTCCTTGTATTCCTCTGTCAGCTGTTTGCCTAATTCCCCAACCCTTCTTGCTATCTCCTCTTCGCTTATCATTATGTTTCTTATAGCCTTCTGCAAAATGTTACCTCCTTATGTATTTGATCACAATAGCGGCTGAAGTATCCTCAGTGATTTTATACTTTTCGCTGAGCCTGCCACCTACAATCCAGACAATCTCATTACCGTCGGCAATAAGTTCGAGACCATCCCTTTCCTCTCGAGGCACCTTCTCATCTATCAGATACTCTTTGAGCTTCTTGGTCCCTTTCATGCCTATAGGGGCAAACATATCACCAGGCTCTCGGTATCTAAGTACGAGCTCCTCTTTGACCTTGGAAGGATCAATGTATATCATGTCCTTCTGCCCTCTTAACTCGATTATATCCTTTGCCTTTCTTTTTTCGATTGTTATCCAACCTTCTGTGGTGTCAAAACTATTATCATAATCATATTTTAACTTATAATAACATTTTTTATCAGCCTTAACAATATCTTTTGCCAGTAGGATCTTATCATATGACCTGTATGCTTTAAGCTTATGTGGAAGCATCACTGCAGCTCCTGTTGCTTTTTGAGCCAGTTCCAGCACTCCTTCAAAGTGCTTGAACTCAAATCCGTTCAAGGTTTTTGAAAGCTTTTCTGTGCATTGCCTGATGATTCTTCTCTGCAATGCCCTATGAAGGGCAGTAAGCTTTGATACATCCATGGACACCCTGTCATCAGAAATATCTGCAACTGTATAAAGTTCACTCGCTGCCTCAGCCTCCATGAAATCGTTCTCATCCTTTATTAGTATGGAAAACCGGTTTAATGCCGTCATGATATTGGGATTAAAGTTCTTTTGTATGTATGGGATCAACTCAAGCCTAACCTTATTCCTGTGATATATAGGCTCCAGGTTGGTCTTATCCAACCGTGGCGTCAAGAAATTTTCTGCACAGTATTGCTCTATCCTGTGCCTTTCTATCTCCAGCAGCGGGCGTATGATGTTTCCCCTTACAGCCTCTATGCCCTTAAGTCCGTCTATGCCGCTTCCGCGCATAAACCGCATCAATATTGTCTCTATATGGTCATTTAGATTCTGTGCTACAGCTATCTTGTCTCCGCCTACCTCCACGCATACCCGGTCAAACAGCTTATATCTGATTTCCCTGCCTGCTTCCTCCGGAGAAAGTCCGGTTTCCTCAATGTATGCAGGCACGTCAAAGGCCTCTATGAAAGCCGGAATGCCCCACTCCCTGCATATCTCCCCTACAAAAACTGCATCTGCATCTGCTGCCTCGCCCCTGAACTTGTGGTTCAGATGTGCTGCATAAAGACTGCAGCCGTACTCTCCGCATAGCTCCTTCAACACATGAAGCAAGCATAGCGAGTCAGGGCCACCTGACACTCCAACTACGATTTTGTCACCGGCATTAAGCATATTATGCTTGTATATTGTCATTCTAACATCCTCAACAAGACCTGCCATAAACTCACCCTCATAAAACTTTTTTGTGACATACTATATGATAATGCTATCATATAGTATCTGCATTTAAAAGTAAGAAAAACGAAATGAACGGTTTTTGTCTATTATTGTTGAACAAAAACCGTTCTTATTAAAACCGCCAGCAGTATAGACAGGAATGCTATCACAGCGTTCAACCCATGTGTGAGCCTTCTGCCTGTAAAGCCGAAGCGACATATAATGCCCAGCCTGTCGCATAGACTTCCGCAGTCTGTTATGCTGCCGTCAAGGCAGCTATTTACCGTATCATACAGACCTTGTGGGAAGCTGCACTTTTTTAATCGGCTAAGCACCTTCGGAAGCTTCTCCGTCTCGGGATTGATGTCCTTATTCAGCAGCATGGATATTAGCAGTATAATGATTGCAAAAACCTGATAGGATAAATCAGCTGTCCTGCTGCCGGCATTCCAATTGCTTCTGTCATACATAGGGGTGTACTCCTTAACTCTGTCACCAATAGGGGTGATGCTTCCCAAATCAACAAGCCTTATAAGCCCGTTCCTTTTATCAATCATTATATTTTCATATTTGAGGTCGGTGTATACATATCCTTGCTCATTAATACCCTTTAACACCTCTGCCACAATTCTGACAATATCAAGCTTGCTGCCGAAGGACAGCGTCCCTTTTGAAATAGCATCCCTCAGTGTATAACCCTCAATGTATTCCATAATAAAAAAATGATAAAGCTTATTGTTCTTTTCACAGTCATCCAGCTCATATACTTTTGGGGCAAAGCACATACAGCAAAATTTGTTCAGATTGTCGTATTCCTTTGTTATGCTAACTAAATCCTGGCTGATTTTCATTGCATAGCTTTTCCCATAATCGTCAGCCACAAGATAAATCTCACCTATTCCGCCTGCACCAAGTTTTTTTAAAAGGGTGTAGTTTTTTCCGCTCCACCGACCCTTGACCCTGTCATATTTGTTGCTATACATAATACTTCAAGGCTTCACACTCCCCTGATATGTCTGCTCCACTCACTTCATAATACTGATACATAAGCTCACTGGCCTTGAGTATTGCCGGTCCTGTAGGTGTGCCGCCTCCTGAGCTTATCAGTTCAAGCTTCTGCCTAAGTATGCTTATATCACTGGTAAACCCGCAGATAATGCTGCACATGGCCGCGTTCTCTCCCGGATAGGTTATGACAGCTATACTGCTGCTCCCTTTTCTCCCCTGCAAGTTCTCCAGAAGCTCAGCCACACTCCTTTTTGCAATGGAAAGCTTGTCTCTCATGCTTCCGCTGGTGTCAAGCACAACAATGCACTTTAGGTTGATGTTCTCTCCATACTTTTCAATAAAGTCTACAATCTTAAGCCTTGATTTGGGCTCAAGGCTCTCGATTTCTTCTCCCATTATGACCTTAAGCTGTCTGCTGACTATCTGCTCTATTGTCCTCTGGGCGGTTCGGTGGGTGAGGTTCTGTATAGTTCTGCTCAAATCCTCTATATGAGAATACTCGCAAAGCCCGCCTCCCGCCTTTGCTATTTCCTCCACCTCTTCAATGTCCTTTTCATCACTGCTGCCTCTAAAGCTGATAATACCGATGGTGCTTACGGTAATGCCCGCATCGTATGCCCTCTTTGTCGCCTCAATAGGATTGATACCCACATTGGACCTGCCGTCTGTGACAACTATTATCTGCTTTATTTCTCCACTTTCGATAAGTGTAGCCATAAAAAAACCTCCCTGCCTGGTAAATGTGTGAAACTTATTTTATAAGTTCTTCCATAATATTTGCCAAAAAAGGAGGTTGTTATTCAACAATTAAACTCACATAGTCTCCCATACCTTTGCGGCCATCACTGTCATATCATCAGGAGCCACCCCGCCGTTTGTCTCCAGACAGCTTTGGATTATATCCTCTGCCAGCTTCTGAGGATTCCTTGTATTCATGTTCATTATCATATCCGCCAGCCATTTTTCCTTATCCACTATAACCTTGTTGCAGTCCAGAACACCGTCAGTAACCATAATAACAAAGTCGCCTTCAGTAAGCTTTTTCTTGACAAGCTCCACATCAATATGGCTAAGTATGCCGACAGGCAGGGTACCGTTCCTTATAACCTGCACTTCATCCCCATGCTTTATGAAGGTGGATACGGCACCTATCTTCACAAATTCAACCTCTCCGGTATACTGGTTAATTACAGTCATATCTATTGTAGAATAGGTTTCCTCATTGGATTTCAATAGCATCATTGAGTTTATAGCCTTCAACGCCACATCCTTGTCAAAGCCGGCATATAAGAACTTTTCCAGCAGAGTTATAGTAGTATTGCTTTCCAGTGCGGCCTTTGGTCCAGTACCCATGCCATCGCTCAGAGCCAGCATGAATTTCCCATCCTTCAGCTCTATAAAGGAATAATTGTCTCCCGAAACAGTGCCCGATTTGTTCATCCTGGCGATGCCTGTAGCAATTTGATACCTCTGAGCCTCCTTCAGCTTTATGCTGCATATGCTTTTATGTATCAAATCGCAGGCCATTTCCTTCTTATTGAACTTCTTTCCCGTTATCCTGTCCACAACCGGTATGATGGTCTTCATGCATTCACGCTTTCCTCCACAGCTGTCCATTCTTATATCAACATCCAGCGAATCTCCTGCTTTAACTACTATCACATCCTTCACACGCACTGCCTCATTATCCAACCCTACCATTATAAGCTCTTCCATGTCCCTGTCAAAGTCCACATCCATGTCTATCCTTAAAGCCAGGTCAGATACCACTGCAGATACCTCCTTTAGCTGATCGCTTACCAGCAACCTGCTTTCATTCATTTTTTTCCTCCAGCTGAGCCCACTTCTATACATATCGTAGTAGTACCTCAGCCCTTCTATTATTTCCTCAGGCTTCAGGCAGCGCTCCTTGAAGCTCTTAAGACCGCCGTTCCTCTTGGGGTCTCCCCCGTTTTCTATCATTGTGAGCAGGTTGAAAAGATGCTGGTAGCTCTTGTAGAAATCCCTCTTCCAGCAGCTGTTGCTCATTCCGCATCCTGAGCAGGCTTTTCCTACTACCTGGTCTATTATCTGTGCTGCATCGGTTTGGGAGAAGTAATTGCCGTCCTGCACTGTATCCTTCAATGTCTCCGAAAGGGATTTATATACTCCCGAAAGCTCAGAAAGCCTTTCGATGGTATTTTCTTTCACCCTCATGCTGTAGGACCTTTCCTTAAGATACTCCCCTGCAATAACCGTCTTATAGCCAGACAGTCTTTTCATTAAGCTTGCAGGCAGACAAGCAAACAGCACAGAAGCAGCAAGTATCTCATAAAACCTTATCAGTACCTCTGTCGAGCCGTTTATGTAGAAGGTCATAAGCGCATTGCTTATTATGAAGCCCAAAGGGCAGCCAAACCGGCCGAGGCCTTTCAATAGTCCGCACATCAAGCCGCAAAGACCATAGACACCTATTGCAGAAGGGAGAATAGAGCCGGATAAGGCTTGTACAATTCCCATTATGATTCCGACCGTCGCACCGATTCCTGTATTGCCCAGATAGGCAAAAACCATAATTATAAAAATTATGAGTATATTTTTTACTGAGAGCCCTGCAACAGAGAACTCTGCTCCGACAAAGCAGAATGCTGCCAGTACTGCAACAGCCACAACCTCCTCTGAGGAAAGCAGTCTCCTGTTCTTGCAGTTCTTGATTATAGGTATTGAACAGTCATAAATGTATATAAGTGTTGCAATCAAAAGCGATTCTATAATCACCATTAAAAGGTCGTAAAGATAGTAATTCTGAACATAAAAAATAAAATACCCTGCTGCAAAGTTAGCCATAGCTGCAGCCACCGAAACCACTAATTTCTTATCAGCTTTGATCTTATGAGCAGCCACATACAAAATAATGAACACAAGAGCTGAAAAAAGGTATTTCAGCAGTATTGACCTCTCCCCAACACTCAGCACACCAAGCAATATGCTTGTCCCGACAACAAACAGATTCAGCTCCTGAAGCATTGCTGCTGCCAGAAAAGCAGTGCAAAAGGGATTAAGAAAGTCCAATATGACTGCTCTGCCCAGAAGCAGTCCTAGAATGCTCAATATTACATACAGCTTGAAACTGCTGTTCATGAAGAGATCAATGGTATGTTTCAATTTTTCACGCTTGCTTCTAACGCTATGGTTTGATATTGTTGCCAATCCAGCCACCGCCTATTACTTTATTGTCTGTTATATACTTCGCTGTAATGCTTGTACACACATAAACGCCAATATAAAATTATCGTATATGAATTCTAACACAAGGGGTTTGAATAATTTGTCAGGTTAGGTGCCTGGGATTGGAAAACTTTTAGACAGTGAGAAGGTTTTTTTGACATATGAAGTGTTGTATGTGCAGGATAAGACAAATCAATGCTTCCGGTACAATAATCCGTAGTCAGTAATTGGCGCTCTAAGGGGTAAGCCAAAAAATTAAAAAACTCAGACCTAAATCTGAGTGTAATGAACGTTTTGGTAGCGGCGGGGAGATTTGAACTCTCGACCTGTCGGGTATGAACCGAATGCTCTAGCCAGCTGAGCTACGCCGCCATATGATTAATGCCTGTCACCTGACGGTGCGCACTACTAGGTAGCGCAGGCTATGAATAAACTTTTTTGGTTGCGGGGGAGGGACTTGAACCCACGACCTCCGGGTTATGAGCCCGACGAGCTACCAACTGCTCTACCCCGCGATATTTATGGTGCCGAAGACCGGAATCGAACCGGTACGGTCGGTAAGGACCGCAGGATTTTAAGTCCTGTGCGTCTGCCAGTTCCGCCACTTCGGCTTTATTTACTTGATACCGTGTCTTAACGACAAATACTATTATATCTTCTTTATCTTTAAACGTCAATACTTTTTTACTGGTATTTATACCCTTTTAGTTATCCCTATTTTTTATTGCCGGCTTTCACCAAAATGTACTTTGATATGATTCCTTCCAGATTGTCATTTTCACTTATAATGAGACTATCCTTCTTCAAGCCTTCAATCAAATGCTGCAATATGTATATACCGGCTGGTATCACATCTGCTCTTTCCTTCTGCAGACCTTTGATATCCCAGCGGGCTTGGACGGGCATATCCTTTAACATTCTATAGGTATTATCAATAAAACTAATATTGATGACTGTATTATGTACAATTACGGGATCATATATGCTCAAGCCGTGAAATATTGCAGCTATGGTAGTCGCAGTGCCACCGATAGCGATTACCCTATCTATGTTTTTTTTGCTGAAATATTCTAACGGCTCTTTAAAAAGCTCATTAAGCTTATTTTTCATATTTACAGTATCTTCGCTGCTTATTGGGTTGTCTGTAACAAACTGCTCCGTCATTCTGACCGTTCCGGCAGGAATGCTCACGGAGTAGTCAATTTTATCCTTGCTGCCAAGCACCAATTCGGTGCTTCCTCCGCCTATATCAATTACAAGTATGTTTTCAAGGGGGTTCTCGATTTCACTCATTACGCCTTTCAGTCCAAGCTCTGCTTCTTCCTCACCGCTGATAATTCTGACATCCACTCCGGCTTGACTCTTTGCGTCAGCAGCAAAAGCCTCTCCATTTGATGCGTCACGGACTGCACTTGTTGCTATTGTGAATACTTCTTCTGCACCGTACCTGTCGGCTTTGTTCTTAAAGTATTTCAGGGCATCAATATTTCTTATAAAGGACTTTTCTGTTATCAGTCCTGTCTTTGAAACACCCTTCCCTATCCTGGTTACAATGAGCTCCTTTTCTTTTTTTGCTATGGAATTGCCTACAATTTCACAGAGCATCAATCTCATCGAGTTTGTACCAATGTCGATAGCAGCTATTTTTTTCATTTGATTCTCCTTTTATTATTCCATTTTTATTTTGTTTATAATAACAAATGTGGCGATAGCCGTATTTGAAGCCCATGTGCCTTTTTCGAATGTAATGAGGAAATTCTGGCACGGGCAGTCAAATCAAGGTTTATTATTTGTGTAAAAAAATTTTTACACAAATAATAAACTGTCAGACCTGCTGACAGTATATTTATGATATAAGTAAATTATTGAATTATTGCGGTATATACAAAATCTAATATTGTCAAATAGCATTAGCTCTTTTGTGCCCCTTCGCTTTTCCTGTATCCACCATTGCGTTTTGAGTCAGTATTTTTCTTAAGCTGCTGAAGTTTTTCATCGCTTTCCTTAAGGAATTTTGAAATGCGGTCTTCAAACGAATTTGCCTGGTTTTTTCTTGACTCCTGCTCCCAGTCGATTTCCATTGGCCTTACAATTCGCTTAATCACCTGCGCCTGCTTTATTGAAAGGTTGATTTTGCCATTTTTTTCAACAGATAGCACCTTAACCTTTACCTTGTCCTTTTCTTTGATAAAGTGCTTAATGTCCTTTACATAAGTATCTGCAATTTCTGAAATATGAACCAGACCCATTTTACCCTCTGGCAGCTGAATGAAGGCTCCAAAGCTAGTTATACTTGAAACTACACCTTCAACTACCGTACCTTCCTCTATAGGCATATAAAAAATACTCCTCCTTTAATAAGCAATAGAACTGCTATGGATATAATATATTAAAACCCTTCTGCTGTCAATATCGTACCTAATTATCCCTATTCTGTATATTATTATCAGCAGAAGATTGATCAATGTAGACTCTTTCCCCGGATTTGACAAGACCCAGCTGTTCCCTGGCCATTTTCTCTATGTATTCAACCGAAGTCGCATTATTGATCATTTCCACCAGCTTATCATTATCTCTCTTAACAGATTCTATTTTTGTGACTGCAGCCTGTTCAGACTTCCTCAGCTCAGAAATTGCAAGCTGCTGATTTACTATAGTAAACACAGCATAACCCATAAAAATAACCATGAATAGATTTTTAAACCTAAGCTTCCGCTTTTTCATCTGCATCCCCTCAACATTCAGCATCCACACTCGATGCTAATCCTTAAGTGCATTCTATATATATTAAATAGTATGTACAACTATTCTATATATTACCTTAAGTTTTCTGTAATCTCAAAGTGTGGCACATATTTATATTCGACGGTGGGTACAAAAATCCTTTAAGGTAAGGCTCTATAACGCAATTTAATTCCCATTTCTATTTTTACTTTTCACTATCAGCCTATAATACTTCCTTGAGTCATCTATTATTTGTTTCGGCAACTTTCGCACTTTTCTTAACCTGATTTTTTTTCTGCCCAAAATTCTCGAAAGGCTGTAATAACATCGGCCCAGGAAGGAGCATAGCAGCTTAACGGGCATAACAACAATGCAATTGGTTTTCTTAAAGAAACTAATGGTATTCCTGTATAAAAAAAGGAATACCCCTACAGCGATCCTCCCAAGCAGCTTTTCATACAAGAAAAACCCAACTATAAAGCCTATAAAGACATAGGACCTTATATCTCCATAATTGCTGGAAAAAACCGCCCAAATAACTATCGCGAATACTGAAATGAGAAATAGCATATCCCAAAAAGAGGTTATCAGCCTTTCATTTCTCTTTCTCCCCTTTAAAACCCTGTAAATATCGTATAAAACACCTATGAGTATTCCTCCATATACTGTAAAAGAAAATACATAACTCTGAAATTGAACGGTTTCCACTGAAAGACCTCCTCAACAACTGGTTTTAGATATTTCGCACTTACTCAATACTTCATAATTCAAATAAGTGCGAAATGTTTCAGCTAAAGCCCGTAAGGCACTAAGTATCCTTTCTGATAAAAATACATACACGCATCAAATATGAATTTACTGATATAAAAAACTTAGTGCATTACATATAGATATAAACGGCACAGTCAACTACATTGCCAAGCTGTAATTAACCATGCCATTTTTAGGAACATTGAACTATTTATACGATGTATTCAGTCTCATTTAAATATGTTGCTTAGAAAACTGCCGGTTTTTTTGACATCTATCTTGTCGTTGTATACACAGGAAATTATGTACCCCTCGACAAACAGGTTGCCATCATCGACGCTCAGCCTGTTAATATGCAAATTTGTTCCTCTTATTGTGAGGCCTCCTGCTTCAGTATCCAATACCACCGTATTGTCATCAAAATTGGTTACGTCTCTGACTCCGGTGATCATCAGCCTTTCTCGTCCTTCTATTGTAATATTGTGAGGTTTTGACTTTATCAGCTTCTTTTCTTCCATAAAAACACCCCCAATATTTTTTGCACCTAATCCTTTATATATCTCAAGCAGTGCAAAAAATTTCCTTGACTGTTATAAATCGCTGCTATTCTGTAATCTTCTCACTGCGATTTATATAGGCATATATAATATTTATATGCTGGGAGCTTGCAAATATGAATAAATTAACTATAACGGCACAATAGTAGCATAATGCGCAGCAATCTTTATATAATCCTGTACATTTCTTTTGCAGCTGCTTTGTTAGCAGTATCAGCTATGTCTACTATTTCCACCTTTATGCTTTTTTCTCCGAACACAATCTCGATTACGTCCCCAACCTTCACTTCGGTACCCGGTTTAGCCTGTTTGCCGTTAAGATATACCTTCTCGCCTTCGCAGGCATCCTTGGCTACAGTTCTTCTTTTTATCAGCCTTGAGTTCTTTAGATACTTATCAAGTCTCAATCAAATCACTTCCTGTTTATTTATAATGTAGAAATGTTTTTCAATAAGAAATTCTATGAACTGTTGCTGTTACGCTGTGCTCCCACACTAGCGACTCGCAACAGAGAATTTCTAATTTCAAAACAAGTCCTTAATAGTGAAAAATCAGGCCATAAAGGCCTGATTTTTCTTAAATATGTACTTATTACTTCTTATTTACGAGATCCTTAAGGTCTTTGCCAGCTTTGAATATTGGAGCCTTTGATGCTGGTATTTTGATCTCTTCTCTTGTTCTTGGGTTTCTGCCTACTCTTGCTTTTCTTTCTTTAACTTCAAAAGTTCCAAAGCCAACTAACTGAACTTTGTCACCTTTTGCAAGAGCTTCTTCAACACTTTCTATAAGTGCTTTAAGAGCCTTTTCGGAATCTTTCTTTGTCATTGCACTTTTTTCAGCCATTTTGCTGATAAGATCTGATTTATTCATTATTCTTCCCTCCATTTTTTATTTTGTAGGAAATATTTACTGTTTATGGATATTCTACCTCATTCTCGAAATTCCTTCTTTTTTTTCAACATTATTCATCTTTTTTTGTGAAAAAGGCTTATATTGAAGCATTTCGACAGCAAAAGACATCTTTTTTGAAACTAATTTCAGAATTTCTTCAGAAAATGTTCCATTGATTTTCGTGGATGGAGCAAAACCTATTTTGTGGACCCACATGGTAAGTGGTACATTATGGTAACCTATACTTTCCCATTTGTTATAAAACCTTGCTGTTTTGCCTCATTCCAGAGCTTATCCATCTCCTGCAAGCTCATTTTATCAAGTTTCTTCCCGGATTGCAAGGCTGTTTCCTCAATATACCTAAATCTTTTTATAAATTTTTCCGTGGTGGCTCTAAGTGCGAGCTCCGGTTGGATCTTTAAAAACCTTGAAACGTTTACAACAGAGAACAGTAAATCTCCGATTTCTCCTTCTATTATGGCTTTTTCACCGGTTTTATATACTTCCTTGACCTCTTCTGCTTCCTCATAAACCTTTGAAAATGCGTCATCTACGTTGTCCCAGTCAAAGCCTGCCAAAGCTGCTTTTTGCTGAACCTTGTACGCTCTCATCAATGCAGGCAGGATTTCCGGTATATCCACAAGGGCCTGCGTATACGTATCTATTCCTTTATGTTTGCGCTTTGATGCTTCCCAGCTCTTTAGCGCCCCGCTTTCACTTGTCGCCTTTACATCCCCAAACACATGAGGATGCCGTATAATCAATTTGTTTACTATACTGGTGATTACTTCATTAACATCGAATTCTGCGTCCTCCCTGGCTATTTGTGAGTGAAACACAACCTGCAGCAGCAAGTCTCCAAGCTCCTCAACTATGAGGTCAAGGTCGTCCTTCTCGATAGCATCCAACACCTCATAGGTTTCCTCAAGAAGGTATGGTCTTAAGGATTCTCTCGTCTGCTCCTTATCCCAGGGACAGCCATCCTCGCCTCTCAAGCTTTCCATAAGCTCCACCAGGTCATCAAAGCTCTTGTATTTGGCCCCTTCTAATGCAGGTGGTATATAAATGCTTGTGAGGTAATCCACCCATTCTAATCTATCAAGCTCATAAAGTGGTATCCTTACAATGCGCTCCATGCCCTCCACCCCTGCTGCCCTAATGACATAGATTTCAAAGTCATCCTTGTAATAATCCATAAGCTTGAGTTTTACTTCAGAAGCTACCAGCCTGTCATATACCTGTGTGATGATGTTTCCGCATTTCTTGTCGGGCTTCTGGACTTTTATACTCAAGCCGTCTATAATTTTCAAGCCATAGGCAGGATCTATCCTCAGGGCGCTTAATATAACGTCGATAAAGCTAAGTGCCGGAATAATGCTTACTTGAATGTTCTCTCCCGCTTTCGCCGCAATAAGCTCTACACTTTTTTCCGCAACCATAGGATGTCCCGGTACGGCGTATACTACTTGGCCTTTTTCAATGCATAGGCTTATTACACGCTCGCTTATCCTCTCATAGGTCTCATCAAAGGATTCCCCACTGTCATAAATATCATCACAGCATGTAAAGCTAATGCCCTGCTCTCTGATACGGTCTACCACAGGATGCTTTTCAGTCCTCAGCACCAAGGTCTCTGCACCTTGTATGATGGAAAGAACCTCCAGACTCAGCTGCCTGTAGTCACCCGGTCCCAGTCCCACAATAGTTATCTTTGGCATATCAGATTTTCTCTCCTTCTACATCGGGTACGAGGTTCGAGGTTCGAGGTTCGAGGTTCGGGGTTAAAGACAAATCTTCGAAGCCCTCTCTCAAACTCGCAACGCGTAACGCGTAACGCGAAACCATACCCCATATTAATACTTTTGTATTTTAAAGTAATCCTTTTTTCTTCAATATGCTTGAAAGCCTTTTGCCCCCGGGAGCCATTTCCAGCTCTTCTGCGGCAATGCCTTTTATGAGTACAAGCACAATTGCATATACCAAGGCAGCTAATGCCACGCTTATAAGCGTTGCTACAGAATTTCTCCCTATAGCTTCGAACAGCAGCCTATAGCTGAAATATGCCGTAGCTACCATAACACCCGTAGCTATGGCAGGCTTCACGAATATCTTTGCTATGCTCATATTGGATTTTTGATGTTTTATTATGGCATACAGATTCAGAATTGCTGATACTCCATACCCTGCAACGGTCCCCAGCGCTGCACCTCTTATGTTTATAAACGGCACTGAAGTCAGAGTATAGCTTACCACAACTTTTACCAACGCACCGATTACCAGATTTATTACAGGTATTCTTTCCTTCCCCATACCCTGAAGTATTCCAGTCATAGTCTGAACAAGGGTCAGGAATATTACTGCCGGTGACAGATAGGCGAGCACCATTCCAAGGGTAGCCGGTTCTGCCGGATACATAAGCTTCATTATTGGGTCAGCAAGTATGAAAAGTCCAAAAGCAGCAGGCAATCCAATCATCAGACTTACTCTTATTGCCAGCTCCGACTTCCTGGCAGCCCCGCCAAAGTCTTTTCTGGCTATGGATTCCGATATTGCCGGTACAAGGCTTGCCGCCAATGCTATAGTAAATACCTGAGGCAGATTTATAAAGGATCCTGCCAGACCCTGCAGCTGTCCCAGCAGGCTGGTGGCAATTTCATGGGAGAAACCAGCCGACTGAAGCCTATCCATTACAATAAAGGTATCTATGACTGCCATAACAGGCATTATACTGCCACCAATCGTAATTGGCACCGAGAATATTACAATCCTCTTTGCAATGCTTAAAGCGGACTCCATTTTTTTAGAGCCGGCAGAATACATCCCTGCTTTAATCTCGCTTCTACTCTTTCTATATATATATAAGAGTGTTAGAAAACTTACAAGACCGCCTATTGTAGTGCCAAAAATTGCTCCACCAGCCGCAGCCTCATAACCTAAAGGCAGAAACATTATTGCCAGTATAAAGCCGAAGACCACTCGTGCAAGCTGTTCTGTAACCTGTGATACTCCACTTGGAGTCATGTTCTGCATACCCTGAAAGTATCCCCTGAAGGCTCCGCTTAGTGACACGGTAAATATCGCCGGCGCGACGCAGAGAACAGCCAGGTAGGCTCCCGGGTTTTTTATCGTCGTTACGAACCCTTGAGCATTGAAAAACAATAAGGCTGATACGGATATACCCAAAAAGCCGATAAGAACCAATGCGACCTTAAAGATCTTATGCGCTTCATCCCTTCTTCCCAGCTCTATCTTCTCCGAAACCAGCTTGGATATGGCTATTGGTATAGAGTAAGCTGAAATTGTAAGCGCCAGTATGTAAATTGCATATGCAGTGCCGAAATAAGCCATGCCTTCAGAGCCTATTACCCTGCCTAAAGGTATTTTATATATACCGCCTAATATTTTTGATATCATACCTGCTATTGCAAGTATTGCTGCTCCTCTAATAAATGATTGCTTCCTCGAACTCATTTGCGACCTCCCCCAAAATAACTTAATAAATATATTCAAAGCTATATCTTATAATTCTGCTATTAACTATGATATTGTTCTTCATCAAACATTACTATTTTATCACAAATGCAGGGCTTTATATAGCCTATTTGTAAAGTACTAGTGCTTTTTAACACAACAACCTTATTGCCTTTCAAGTGTAATAAAGGCTTCTATTGAGAAATTTCAACAACTAAGGAAGCCTTTATGAAACTCGTTTAGGTCGCATTGTATAAATGCTCCTACTCGTTATAAAAAGGCACTTCCGCTGTTTAGTGCCTCGCCAGCCCTAGAGAGAATATACATTTCGAGGCACTATCAACATATCCGCTTTAGTCTGCATTATTAACCCTACCATTTAAAAATATACACTAATAGGGTAAAGTAGAACATAAACAAAAATCGACTCATGCCGATTTTTTCGCTAGGGAACCTTATGGTTCCCTTCGACGGATGTAACCATCCTGAGCACCCTCCTTTAACGGCATGGGGATTCTCCCCCTTGCATCCCCCGTTGTGTATGGAAGTATTCCTTCCTACACAACAAAAAAGTAGCAGTCTTTAAGACTACTACTTCTGTCAAATCTTCATTACTGTTCCATTTGTTTTCCCAGGAAGCTGGCTGCAGTTTCCGATATTTTGACTTCCAGTTCCCCCATCTGTACGTTAGGATCTTTAGAAAGTACTAAGACAGCTCCTATAGAATCACCTTGCGTCATTATTGGCGCTACAACACCAGCAGTATATTTGGGCGTACCTTCTTCATCAGCAGATATGTTAATCATCTTGTTTTCCCCGGTTAGACTCAGGAGAACTGTTGCCTTGTCTTCCATTATCTTTTCCAGAGAAGGACTGACTCTTTTGTCCAGCAGTTCTTTTTTCGGAACACCTGCAACCGCAATGATGTTATCTCTATCTGCTATACAAGTGATATGGTCCAAAGTGCTATGCAGGGACTCTACGTATTCTTTAGAAAAATCGCTGAGCTCACCTATTGGGGAGTATTTCTTAAGTATAACTTCGCCTTCTCTATCTGTGAATATTTCCAGCGGGTCTCCTTCTCTAATACGTAGAGTTCTTCTAATTTCTTTCGGTATTACAACTCTTCCAAGGTCATCTATCCTTCTTACGATTCCGGTTGCTTTCACCTTATACCCTCCTTTTTTCAATTTACATAAGTGTCTGTAGTTGTTATTATTTTACCAACTACATTTTTTTATACACAATTTTGTAAATTATAGATAATTAATAAAATGCACTAAAATTCTTACATTGCATCAAGCAGGCAGCCCTGCGGGGCTGGTTCGACCTGAGGATGACTGCGCAGATAGAATGTTAGAATTTCTACAATTTATCAAAAAAAAATACAGTATCAAATGAGTTCCTGAGCCAATTCAAGGCAAAAAAACAGCTCCGTTCTCTTATCGAGAAACGGAGCAATGGTTTTTTATTACTTTAAATTTTTAGGAAACTTTTCTATTTTAGCATTCTTTCTCATTTCTTCGAGAAGCTTTTCATACTCCCCGCTTTTCTTATCGTTCAGCATGCTTCCTTTAAGCTGTTCCTTAACATCTTCGAACTTGTCGAGCTTGCTGTCTTCAACCTTTATTATATGGAAGCCGAAGTCAGTTTGAATGATCTCACTGATTTGACCTGGCTTTAATGCAAATGCAGCCTTTTCAAAAGGCTCTACCATGTCCCCCTGCCTGAAGTAGTCAAGATTTCCGCTATTTTCTTTAGCACTTGGATCTTTTGAATTCTGCTTTGCCAATTCGCCGAAATTTTCTCCTGCTTTCACCCTTTGAAGCATCTTTTCAGCTTCTTCCTTGGTGTCAAGCAGAATATGACTGGCTTTAACACTTAAAAATTCATTCTGATGAGTATCATAATAACTCTTTACCTCTTCATCAGTCACTGCGAGATTTCCTGTAAGCTTATCAGTAAGCTTGGTGATTGTAAGCTCCTTCTTTACTGACTGCTTAAAGTATTCCAGGTCCATGCTCTGTTCCTTCAAGAACTCATTGAACTTTTCTTCTGTGTCAAAGTACTTCTTTGCCTTTTCAACTTCACTGTTTACTTCATCATCAGTTACAGTTATGCCAAGCTCTGCAGCTTTCTTCATCTGCAGCTTTTCATCAATCAGCATGTCTAGGAGCTTTTCTCTGGCAACATCACCGAACTTTCTTCCGTCAACCTCCTGCTCCCATACCTCGGCGCCAAACTGCTGCTCATACTGAGCTTTGAATATTCCAAACATCTTGTTGAATTCTTCTTTTTTGACCTCTTCACCAGAGACCTTTGCTACTATTGTGTTATTGTCAACTTCAGGATTTATCCTTACCATACCGCAACCGGCAAGAAATGCTGCCAGCACGACAAATGTCAAGGACATCAGAAGCAGCTTATACTTTTTGTTAAACAATTTTTCATCGCTCCCCTACTTGTAATTTAAATCAAAACTAATTATACCTTATATCACTCATTCTGGAAACTACTAATTTTTTCAAGAAACTCTTTTAAAAACTTGATATTCTCTTCGGGTTTTTCCTCATCTATCCTAACTGTAAAATACGGCTGTCCGCTTGCAGTAAACAGCATCCTGTTTATATATTCCCCCGCCACTCTTATTGCGGTCTGGGGCTTGATGCTTTTGTCGGTATTGAATTTCACTATGACGTTATTTTTCTTTTGAGCTATGGATACTACTCCGCATTTTCGAGCCAGATGCTTTATATAGGATATATCCAGAAGGTTTCTTACCACCTCTGGCAAATCACCGAACCTGTCCTCAATCTCTTCTTCTATATCAAAAAGGGCTTCGTGGTTCCCAATATATGCAATCTTCTTGTATATCTCGATTTTCTGATTCTCATCTGTTATATAGCTTTCGGGAATATAGGCACTTATCTGAAGCTCGATTGAGGTATCGATACTCTCAGTGACCGCTTCACCCTTAAGCTCTCTTACAGCATCCTCCAGAAGCTTTATATAAAGATCGTAGCCTATGGCTTCCATATGCCCATGCTGCTCCCTGCCTAACAAATTGCCTGTTCCTCTGATTTCCAAGTCCCTCATGGCTATCTTGAAGCCAGAACCGAATTCAGTGAATTCCCTTATGGCCTGAAGTCTTTTTTCTGCAACTTCGTTCAGCACCTTATCCCTTTGATATGTGAAATATGCGTATGCCAGCCTGTTGGAACGACCTACTCTTCCTCTAAGCTGATAAAGCTGGGATAATCCCATCTTGTCCGCATCGCTTATTATTATAGTATTTACATTCGGTATATCCAGCCCTGCTTCTATTATGGTTGTACAAACCAGCACATCATATTCATTATTATAAAAATCCAGCATAGTATCCTCAAGAGTCTTTTCATCCATCTGTCCATGGGCAATAGCTACCCTGGCTTCCGGCACCATCTCCTTGAGCCTTGCCGCAACCTTCTGTATGCTCCTCACACGGTTGTACAGGTAATACACTTGTCCTCCCCTTCCAATCTCCTTGGAAATCGCATCCCTTATAACCTCTTCATTATGCTCCATTACATAGGTCTGGACAGGATACCTTTCTTCCGGCGGCTCTTCAATTATACTGATGTCCCTTATGCCTATAAGTGACATATGCAGTGTCCTTGGAATTGGAGTAGCAGTGAGAGTCAGCACATCCACATTCTTTTTCAGACTCTTTATTTTCTCCTTGTGCGCAACCCCAAATCTCTGCTCTTCGTCTATTATCAAAAGCCCGAGGTCGTTGAATTGCAAGTCATTCTGCAAAAGCCTGTGAGTGCCTATTACTATATCCACGTTACCGTTCTTCATATTGGCAACTACCTTGCTCTGCTCTGCGTGGGTCTTGAATCTGGATAAAACGTCGATATTGACCGGAAAATTGGAAAACCTCTGCACGCAGGTGTTATAATGCTGCTGTGCCAGAATAGTGGTAGGCACCAATATCGCAACCTGCTTGTTGTCCATGACGCATTTGAAGGCCGCCCTAAGGGCAACCTCTGTCTTGCCGTATCCTACGTCCCCGCATAAGAGCCTATCCATTACCCTTGGATCCTCCATGCTCTGCTTTATCTCCTCGATGCAGCGCAGTTGATCCTGGGTCTCCTGATAAGGGAACATATCCTCAAATTCCTTCTGCCATCTTGTATCCTCCGCAAAGGTGAAGCCGACAGCCTGCTGTCTTTCCGCATAGAGCTTCACAAGGTCCACAGCCATTGTTTCTATGGCTTTTTTAGCCTTTGCCTTAACCTTAACCCATTCGGCACCACCCAGCTTGTTCAGCTTGGGACCCCTGTCCTCTGCTCCAATGTATTTCTGTATCATGTCCAGCTGGTCTGTAGGTATGTAAAGCTTATCATTTCCGGAGTATTTGATATGCAAATAATCCCTGACCGTATTATCTATCTTCAACTTCTCTATGCCAATATACTGTCCTATTCCGTGGTTCTCGTGCACTACGAAATCCCCAACCTTAAGGTCGGTAAATACGTCTATGACCTTGCCTTTTTTCTTTTCAGCAGTCTTCCGCTTGGCGCCGAAGGCCTCCCTGTCACTTATCACAGCATACTTAATAGACGGAAAATCAAAACCGCTGTTTAATATGCCGGGCAGAATGATTATATGACCTTCCTTCAGCTCAATGTCAAGCTCGTCCTTATATACTGCATCTACGTCCCTCTCCCGAAGGTCGGAAGCTAAACGCATGCCTCTTTCCCTAGCTCCTGCAAGTATTAAAACCCTGTATTTGCGTTTTTTCCATATATCTATCTCTTCCATCAGCATGTTCAGCTTTCCATGGAAGGGGTGCATTGAACGGCTTGTAACACTTATGGTTTTCTGAGGATTAAAATCGCTGCTGCTTTTATATAGGGCGTCCAGGCAGACTCTTTTATTATCCTGCATCCTTAATAGAATGTCGTCGTAGGTGAATAACGAGTCAAATTGTCCCGACAGAACCTCACCATCCTCCAAGAGCTGGTTGAAATGCTCCTGGAACTCAAGTCCTATGGTCTCGCAGCGCTGCTTTACCCTATTGGGCTCATCTATAAGAACTATGCAGTCTTTCAAATAATCTATAATACTGAAATCCTTGCCCGAAAAATACGGCGAATATTTCTCAATTCCCTCAAAATGTATGCCCTGTCGGAGTTTTTCTATATCCTCAGATATCCTCTCCTTTACCTTTATGTCAGAGGCTTTTTTCTTACGGTCGTCCCCCGAGGTTCTGAGTCTGGCAGAGAGCTCTGCCTGCAGGTTTTCCGCTGCTGTATAGAACTCCTCTCTTGCAATAATGAATTCCCTTGCAGGAGTAATCCTTATTTTTTTTACTTTGCTAACTGAACGCTGGGTTAACACATCAAAGTATCGGATCGAGTCAATCTCATCATCAAAGAGCTCAACCCTGACAGCCTTCTGATGTATAGGGGAATAGAAATCTATAATCCCCCCCCTGATGGAGAACTGTCCTTTTCCCTCCACCATGTCAATACGCTCATACCCGGCCTTTATGAAATATTCCTTCATTTCCTCTATTGATACTGTATCTCCTACAGATAGTTCCTTCATCATTGATGCAAAAAGCCCGGGAGACACAGTTTTAGGAAGCAGTGCCTCTATAGAAGCGCATACAACGCTGTTTTTACCATTAATCATGTCGTCATAAGTCTTTAAACGGTTTTGCATAATCTCATTGCTTCTTGCATCAATCCTTCGGAATATCAACTCTCTGCTGGGCATTAAAGCTGCCATGTCCGCATCAAAAAAAGAAATATCCTCATATATCTTTCTTGAAAGTATTTCATTATGGGTAATGAAAAGACACGGTTTTTCAAAATGCCTGCATACCAATGCAGCCACGAGAGCTTTCTGAGTGTCGGAAATCCCATAGACCTCTATTATATTCAGATTTGCCTTAAGAGACGAAAGCAGTTCATTAAGCTCTTCCATTTCATAAAGAGGCTTCAGCATGTTATCAAGACTCAAATTCTCACCTCCAAAGCCTTGTTTTCCACTTAGAAATTCCCTTATGCGGGTCCTTTTGCGGGAGCAACAGGACGGGAGCATAAGTAGTGGAATTTCTTAGTGGAAAACATTGCTGCCCAATGTTAAAAGGTATTTAAAGAATATTGAGGTCGGATATATATTATATCGACCTCATCCTTAGAAAGCATTTCTATTGAAGTCTTGCCCTTTTGAAAAAGGGCTATTCTCAAGAGCTTCCAATTATTTTTCCCTGTTAAACTTGTTCATTGCTGTACTTAGATCACTTTTTATTATTTCCTCGATTGCCAGTGCTGACTTTTTGACAGCCTCCTCCATCAAGGGTATTTCCTCAGTTGAGAATTTGCTCAAAACATAGTCCCCCAGATCCATGTACTCCGGCTGTTTGCCTATACCAACCCTGATCCGCGGGAACTTGTCTGTATTTAGAATATATATTATCGATTTCATTCCGTTATGGGTGCCTGAGCTTCCTGACCGTCTGATCCTTATTCTTCCTACTGCCAGATCCACATCATCATACACTACTATGAGCTTTGATATTTCTCCCTTGTACCAGTGCATAAGCTCCTGTACGCTTTCTCCACTCAGGTTCATATAAGTCTGGGGCTTTGCAAGAATCACTTTCTCCTGTCCTATCAAGCCTTCTCCCAGCAACGCTTTGTGCTTTATCTTACTGATGCTGATGTTATTGGCAGAGGAAAGGTAGTCCAGTACCATAAAACCCACATTATGCTTTGTATATCTATATTTGTCTCCGGGATTACCCAGGCCTACAATCAGATACATAAAAACCTCCGAGTAATTCGTTTTGCGAAATATCCTTGTTGTTGCACATTCAGATTTCGCAAAAAGTTTCCTTAGTTGTTATTGAATTCGCGCCATACCCAGTGTTAATCCCCTTGCGCGTTCTATATATTGAATTTAATCAAACAGCTTGCTCAAGGATAAACCTTCGTATATTCTCTTTATGGCTTCAGCAAACAAAGATGCAACAGACAATACCCTTATCTTGTCCATCGGCTTGTTAGCGGGAAGAGGTATGGTATTTGTCACAATCAGTTCTTTAATTACCGAATCCTGAATACGTTCAAAGGCAGGTCCTGACAAGACCGGATGTGTGCAAGCAACATAAATGTCCTTGCCTCCCATATCCTTCAGCACCTTTGCAGCGTTTACAATCGAGCCTGCTGTATCTACTATGTCATCAATTATTATACAGTCTCTGTTCTCAATATCACCTATGATGTTCATAACCTCTGATACATTTGGCTTTGGTCTTCTTTTATCTATTATAGCCAGCGGAGCATCAAGCTTGGCCGCTAGGGCTCGCGCTCTTGTAACTCCACCAACGTCTGGAGAAACTACAACTATATCCTTAAGCTTTTTGTTTATGAAGTAGTTTACAATAAGCGGGGATGCATACAGATGGTCCACCGGAATATCAAAGAAGCCCTGAATCTGTGGAGCATGAAGATCCATTGTGATAACCCTGTCAGCACCTGCTGCTTCAATCAGGTTGGCAACCAGCTTTGCAGTAATTGGCTCCCTTGACTTGGACTTTCTGTCCTGCCGTGCGTAGCCATAGAAAGGCATCACCGCATTTATTCTGCCTGCTGAAGCCCTCTTCAATGCATCTATCATTATCAAGAGCTCCATAAGATTATCATTTACAGGGGCGCTGGTGGACTGAACCACAAATACATCGGCACCTCTAATGGACTCATTTATGCCTACCCCTATCTCCCCATTGCTAAAAGTACTTACTTGAGCATCTCCCACAGGTATGCCAAGATTGAAGGCTATATCCCTAGCCAATTCTTTATTGGCATTACAATTAAGGACTTTTATGCTCTTTCCATGTACATTCATATCAACAGAAACCTCCCAAAATTATTATTTGTTTTCTCTTTCGACTACCCAGCCCTCTTTGTTCTCCTGTCTTGCCCTTCCAATGGCCAGACTATCTTGGGGCACTTCCTTTGTCACGGTTGTGCCTGCAGCAATATATGAATTTGTGTTTATCCTGACCGGTGCAATTAGGTTTGCATTGCAGCCAATGAAGGAATTGTCGCCTACATAGGTTCTATTCTTATTCTTACCATCATAGTTGACAAATACTACACCGCACCCCAGGTTTACATTGCTGCCCACGTCACCATCACCTATATAGGTTAAGTGGGAAGCCTTTGAATGGTCACCAAAATTGGAATTCTTCATTTCGACAAAGTCACCTATTTTTGCATGCTTTCCAATCTTGTTGCCCGGTCTTATATATGCAAAAGGACCGACAGTCGTGCCCTCTCCTATGGAGCTCTCAAGCACTATTGAGTTCTGTATGCTTGCACCTTTTCCTATCTTGCCGTCCTTAATCCTTGTATTAGGACCTATTACAGAGTCCTCTTGAATCAGTGTGTCTCCTTCAAGTATACAGCCCGGATATATAGTTACATCCCGCTCTATCCTCACAGAAGTCTCTATGTATGTGTTCTTGGGGTCTATTATTGTCACACCATCCATCATGAGCTTCTTTGCTATCCTGCCCTTCATGATTTCATTTGTCTCACTAAGCTGGTACCTGTTATTGACGCCCATAATATCTTCAGTATCATTAATTTTATAAGCACCAATCATAAGACCCTTTTTACGCATTATGCCTATAACATCAGTAAGATAGTATTCCCCCTGGGCATTGTTGTTGTTCAAATACTTCAGTGCTTCCCTAAGCTCTTTGCCATTGAAGAAATATATCCCCGAATTGATCTCTTTTATAAGCTTTATACTGCTGTCCGCATCCTTCTCTTCGATAATTGCTTCAACAAGATTCTCATCGTTTCTGACAATTCTCCCATAACCAGCCGGATTTTCCATGTCGGAGGTCAGGATTGTCGCACTGTAACCCTCTCTCCTATGAATTTCATGCATGTCCGTAAGGGTTTCCGGTTTGAGAAGCGGCGTATCTCCATATAGTATAAGTATATCCCCATCAATAATATACTTCTCTGCCTGCATTACCGCATGACCGGTACCAAGCTGCTTTTCCTGCATTACAAATTTCACACCTGCTATTGCTTTGCTGACCTGATCTGCTCCATGCCCTATCACTACAACAGGCTCTGCATCCCCAAGCTTGCGGGCACAATTTATTACATGCTCTACCATAGGGATTCCGCATACCTTGTGCAATACCTTGGGCACCTTGGAGTACATCCTCTTGCCTTCCCCTGCAGCAAGTATTATCGACGTAATACTGTATACATTATTCAACATATCACCTCTATTAAGTACTTATTAACATACCAGATTTCAATTCAATCAAAATGTTAATAACGCACTTCCTTAATGTTATGCCCTGCTGCCAGAAACGGATACTATTACAGGGCATATGTTATATTCCATTACTATTCTAACATAATGAATGCTCAGAAAAAAGGACTATATATTTCGCGAAAAACATTTTACATTATTAATTCAAGTTTCGCGTAAATATTTCCTTGATTTTCATTGAATTCGCACTATACCCGATGTAATGC
>FWPV01001184.1_pt1 | contig 74893 bp, 69 predicted proteins | sample 2228371 | NCBI WGS metagenome assembly FWPV01 (sample SAMEA103939776, study PRJEB20133) | metagenome
CGGGCTTGGGCATGGCCCCAATTTTGCGCCGCCAGTGGCGCGCCTGGGGGCACTGGCCAGCGCCTGGCGCAGCGTGGCGCGGGCGCGTGACACCCGGCTGCGCAGGGTGCTTTCGGGCACGTTCAACACAGCCGCGGCCTCCTCGTAACTCAAGCCGTCCAGCGCCACCAGGTGCAGCACCTGCACCGTCTCGGACGGCAAGGTGTCCATGGCCTGCTGAAGCCGCCGCAGTTCTTGTCGGTGCAGCAGGGTCTCAAGCGGACCCGCCACCGAGGTGGGCAACTCCAGCGCCTCGTCGTCGGACTCGAACACGTAGCGGCGCGAAGGCGCTCGCGACAGGTGGTTGCGCGCCATGTTGTGCGCAATGCCGAACACCCAGGTGGACAGTTCGGCTTCGCCGCGAAAGGCGCCCAGGTTCAAGGCCGCCTCCACCCAGGCCTGCTGCGCGATGTCTTCGGCGTCGGACTCGTGGTGCACCTTGCGCAGAACAAACTGGTACAGGGCGCGACCGTAGCGCAGGACAACAGCCTCTAGCTGCTGAGGAGAACCGTCGCGTGGCGGGTTGGAAGGAGGCGTGTCGGCGGGCGGGGTCTGCATGGGCAGCAGTCTCCCGAGCCAGCCCCCGCGCGACCATCACGGCCGCGCGCTAGTGCGGGGCGGGGATGGCGGCCCGCCCACGGCATGGGCCGCCTCACCCTGCCGACAGCAGCGCGCCAGCACCCACCGCCGAGCGCAGGTCGTGCCCGCTGGGGCTTTGGTACACGCGCAGGCCGAAGGCCGGCAGGATGGCGATGAGGTGGTCGAACACATCGCCCTGAATGGCCTCGTACTTCACCCAGGCCGTGGTGGCGGTGAAGCAATACACCTCCAGCGGTACGCCCTCGGAGGTAGGCTCCAGCGTGCGCACCATCTGCGTCATGCCCGGGTGAATGCCCGGGTGCGCAGCGACGTAGGCCTGCACATAAGCGCGGAAGGTGCCCAGGTTGGTGAGGCGGCGCTGGTTGGCGGGCTCGCTGGCGCGTTCGCCCAGCTCGCTCTGGCGCTGGGCGTTGGTGCGCTGCACGTCGTTGAGTTTCTCGTTCAGGTAGGGCGCCAGCAGCGCCACGCGGCCGAGCGCCTGCAGCTCATCCGGGGTGAGAAAGCGCACCGAGGCGCTGTCGATGCGCAAGGCGCGCTTGATGCGCCGCCCACCGGCCTGCGACATGCCGCGCCAGTTGCGGTAGCTCTCCGACATGAGGCGCCAGGTGGGAATGGTGGTGATGGTCTTGTCCCAGTTCTGCACCTTCACCGTGTGCAGGGCGATGTCGATCACGTCGCCATCGGCGCCCACCTGCGGCATCTCGATCCAGTCGCCCACGCGCAGCAGGTCGTTGGAGGCCAGTTGCACACCGGCCACGAAGGAGAGGATGGTGTCTTTGAACACCAGCATCAGCACCGCCGACATGGCCCCCAGGCCCGAGAGCAGGATCAGCGGCGAGCGGTCGATGAGCGCGGCCACGATGACGATGGCGCCGAAGAACATCAGCAGCAGCTTGCCCAGTTGCACATAGCTCTTGATGGAGCGCAGGCTGGCGCCAGTTTCGGCCGGCTCGGCCTCGTGCGAGGCCTGCAGCGCGTCCAGCACGGCCACCAGCGCGCGCACCAGGTGCAGCACCGTGAGGGCCACCGCCACGTTGCCGATGATGGTGCTGGCGGTGCCTGGCAAATGGGGCACCACCGGCAGGCCCACCTGCACCACCAGCGACGGCACCACCTGCGCCAGGCGCTTGAGCACCGTGGCGCTGAGCAGCACACGCGCCCAGCGGGCGGTGACGCCCTGGCGCACCGCGCCCAGCACGCGCCGCAGCACGCTGTGGGCCAGCCAGCGCGCCGCGTAGGCCACCGCGCCCAGCAACACCAGGCCCAGGGCGGCCTGCATCCAGGGGTCGAGTTCGGTCCAGGCGGTCATGGGGCCTCCTGTGCCGGGCACAGGGGCCCGCCATTTAATTTGTCCAAATGCATTGCTGGCTGAGACCCCTCAGCCGGCAAAGTTCCCGGCGGTGCCTGCTCAGGGCTCTAGCGAGGGCACGTCGGGGCCGTGCGGTTCCACCACCACCAGCAGGTCCACCTGGGTCTCATCGAGCACGCGCTGGGTGACGCTGCCCAGCAGCAGCTCTTCGGTGACGTGGGTGCCGTGCTTGCCCATCACGATCAGGTCGCCTCGGTGCAGCTCCTGGTGCTGCAGCACCAAGCTGGCCGGGTCGCCTTCCACCACGAAGCCCACGTAGTCGCCGGGCCGCAGGCCCACCGAGGCGGCCAACTCGGCCAGGCGCTGCACGCCCTGCTCATGGGCGTCGCGCCGGTACTGGCGAATCAGTTCCTGGCTCACGCCCGCGAAGGCCATCTTGCCCTCGAAGGGCACCTCGTAGGCGTGCAGCAGCACCAGGTCGGCCTCGGGCGCGAGCAGGCGCGCCATCTCGATGGAGCGCTCCGACGCGACCGAAAAATCCACCGCCACCACCGCGCGCCGATAGGGCTTGGCCTCGGCACTTTTCACCACCAGCACCGGGCAAGCCGATTTGCGCAGCAGCTTGGACGCGGTGGAGCCCAGCACCCAGCGCTTGAAGCCACTGCTGCCACGCGCGCCCACCACCAGCAGATCGGGCGCGTGCGCGCGCACCCAGTCGGGCACGGTCCAGCCGGCCAGGCCGTCTTGCACCACCGCCTGGGCGTCCACCGGCAGGGCCGGCGGGCTGGCCGCCGCCACCTCGGCCACCAGGGCGTCGAGCTGGCCCTGGGCCTCGGTGTGCAAGCTGGAGCCGAGTGCCGCGTAGCGCTCGCTGAGCAGGGCGCGCCAAGGCGCCAGCACGTCCAGGCCCAGCGCGTGCAGCAGGGTCAGGCGCGAACCGTGGCGGGCCGCCAGCAACCAGGCGCGGTCCACCGCCAGGCGGGCCGGCGCAGAGAAGTCGGTGGCAACGGCCAGGTGCGGCAGCGGGTTCATCGGTGGGCCTCCTTGTGGGGTGTGGTCAGGGTGTCGACGATGTGCTGGCCCATGCCGCGCGCGAGCTCTTGCTCGTCCACGAACACCTGGCCCAGCCCGTCGCGGGTGAAGAGTTGAGCCTCTTCGTCGTTGTGGCAACGCAGCACCACGGCCACGCTGGGGTTGAGGGTGCGCGCGATGTCCACGATGCGGCGCACGTCCACCGCGTCGGACATGGCCAGCACCAGCATGGACGCACGGGCAATGTGGGCCTGCACCAGCACCTCGGGCGTCTGGGCGTCGCCACTCACCGCCGCCAGGCCTTGCTCGCGCAGCGCCTCCACCACCTCGCGGCTGAGGTCCACCACCACGAAGGGCAGGCGGCGCTCGGTCAGCGTCTGCGCGATGCGCCGGCCCACGCGGCCGTGGCCCACCAGCACCACCTGGCCCTGCAGCAGCTTCTCGTCGGTGCTCATGGGCAGCTCGCCCAGGGGGTCGCCGCGCATCTCCAGCCGGCGCGCCCAGGCATAGCGCTTCATGGTCCATTCGTGCACCGGCTCGACCAACGCAAACAGGCTGGCGTTGGCCGCGATCGAGATCAGCGCACCGGCCAGCACCAGGCTCTGCGCCTGCGGCGGCAGCAGGCCCAGCGACACGCCCAGGCCGGCCAGGATGAAAGAGAACTCGCCAATCTGCGCCAGGCTCACCGCCACGGCCAGCGCGGTGCGCATGGGGTAACGAAACAGCAGCACCAGCGCGGCGGCGGCGAGCGTCTTGCCCACCATCACGATGGCCACCACCGCCAGCAGCTTGCCCGGCTGCGTCCACAGCACCGCCGGGTCAAACAGCATGCCCACGGACACGAAAAACAGCACCGCGAAGGCGTCGCGCAAGGGCAGCGATTCGTCGGCCGCGCGGCGCGCGAACTCGGACTCGCGCATCATCATCCCGGCGAAAAAAGCCCCCAGGGCGAAGGACACGTCAAACAACTTGCCCGCGCCAAAGGCCACGCCCACCGCCACGGCCACCACGGTCAGGGTGAACAGCTCTTGCGATCCGGTGCGCGCCACGCGCCACAGCAACTGCGGCAACACCCGCCGCCCCACCACCAGCATGATCAGGATGAAGGCCGTGACCTTGGCCAGCGTGAGGCCCACCGTGGCGCCGATGCTGGCGCCCGACAATTCGGCCACGCCCGCACGCCCCGGCGAGAGCACGCCCGCCACCGCCGGCAGCAGCACAAGCACCACCACCATCACCAGGTCTTCCACCACCAGCCAGCCCACGGCGATCTGGCCGTTCACCGTGCTCAGCAGGCCCCGCGCCTCCAGCGCGCGCAGCAGCACCACCGTGCTGGCCACCGACAGGCACAAGCCAAACACCAGCGCGGCGCCCAGGTCCCAGCCCCACCAGGTGGCCACGCCCATGCCCAGCAAGGTGGCCACCCCGATTTGCACGATGGCGCCCGGCAGGGCGATGCGGCGCACCGCCAGCAGGTCTTTCACCGAGAAGTGCAGACCCACGCCGAACATGAGCAGCATCACGCCAATCTCGGCCAGTTGCCCGGCCAGGCCCACGTCGGCCACGAAACCCGGCGTGGCCGGGCTCACCACGATGCCGGCCAGCAAATAGCCCACCAGCGGCGGCATGCGCAGCCGCGCGGCGACCAGCCCGAACGCCATGGCCAGGCCAAAGGCGGTCGCGATCGTGGCGATCAGGCTCACATCGTGCGGCATGCTTGTGTACGCTCCCAGGGGTATAGGCCCTCGAATTTACGCGATGCCCTTTGTTGAGGCGAACCCAATTTGATAGCACCCAACCCATTGCCGATGACGAGCACCGCCGACACCCACGCCTTCAGCGGCCGCCGCACCGCCGCCCTGCTGTTGCTGGCCGCGGCATTGGCCGCCATCACCTACGGTGGGCTGCCCTGGGACGCCGCGCCACGCAAGGGCATGGCGCTGCTGGTGTTCATTGGCTGCCTGTGGCTCACCGAGGCCCTGCCGCTGGCCGTCACGGCGCTGCTGGTGCCGCTGGTGGCGCTGCTGCTGGGCCTGCCGAGGCTCACCACCGCCCAGGCGCTGGCGCCCTTTGCCGACCCGATCGTGGTGCTGTTCTTCGGCGGCTTTGCCCTGGCCACCGCCCTGCGCACCCAGCAACTGGACCGCAAGATGGCGCAGGCGCTCATGCGCCTGGCCGGCGGGCACCTGGGCCGCACACTGGGCTTGTTGCTGCTGGCCACGGCCCTGCTGTCGCTGGCCATCAGCAACACCGCCACGGCCGCGGTGATGCTGCCCCTGGCCCTGGGCCTGGCGGGTTCGCTGGACCCGCAGAAAGACCGCGCCACCCTGGCTTTCGTGTTGCTCAGCGTGGCCTACACGGCCAGCCTGGCGGGCCTGGGCACGGTGGTGGCCTCGCCGCCCAATGCCATTGCCGCTCGCGCGGCCGGGCTCGATTTCGTGCAGTGGCTCTGGATCGGCCTGCCCCTGGTGGTGTTGCTGGTGCCCCTGATGGTGGCGGTGCTCTGGTGCGTGCTGCGCCCTGAATTGAACCGCCCCATCGAGGTGGCCCGGGAAGAGATCGCGTGGACACCGGCGCGCTGGCGCACCCTGGGCGTGTTCGCCTTCGCGGTGGCGGGCTGGGTGTTCGGCGCTGCGCCCTTGAAGGCCATGGGCATCCAGAGCCCGGACAGCGTGGTCGCCCTGGCCGCCGCCGTGGCCGTGGTGGCACTGGGCGTGACAAGCTGGCGCGAGGTGGTTCGCCACACCGACTGGGGGGTGCTCATTCTGTTCGGCGGTGGGCTGGCCCTGGGTGAGCTGCTGGGCAGCACGGGCGCCTCACTGGCGCTGGGCCAATGGGTGGCCGGTGCCCTGAGCGGCCAGGCCGTGTGGCTGGTGCTGCTGGTGGTGGCCGCCTTCATGGTGCTGCTCAGCGAGTTCGCCAGCAACACCGCGGCCGCGGCGCTGCTGGTGCCGGTGTTCGCGGCCGTGGCCGAGCCGCTGGGCTTGCCCAGCACGGTGCTGATCGTGGTGGTGGCGCTGGCCGCCTCTTGCGGCTTTGCCCTGCCGGTGGCCACACCACCGAACGCGCTGGTGTTCGGCACGGGCCTGGTGGGCTCGCGCCAGATGCTGCGCGCGGGCCTGGCGCTGGACGCCACCTGCATCGCGGTGGTCACCGCCTGGGGCTGGCTGGCGCTGCGCTGGCTGGGCTGAAGACTGCGACCCTCAGGGCTCGGCGGGCGGCACCGGCGGGCGGCGCCGCGACACCGATTCCAGGTGGTGGGCGTACAGCAGTGCCTCGTCCAGCGAGGAAAAAATCTTCACACCCAGGGTGTGACAGTGCAAGGCGGGGTGGTGCTCGACGCCGTGCTTCTCGATGAGGTAGGCACGGTAGTCGGGTGAATCGAGGTCACCCAACCGAGGCGGGGGGCCTCCTTCAGGAGGCAAATCAAATGGCATGCGTTGGGCCCGTGACCGGGCTTGTTGTTTATCAGGATGATAAGCAACCAACCCCCGGGGGAAGGGTCCACTTGCCTCCCACATTTGGGGGAAGACTCAGGCCCGGTCCAGGCGGCGCAGGCAGTCGTCGAGGGCGTTGAAATAGCGCAGCGCCTCGTCGGTGGGCTCAATAAAGCGCACCCGCGTGTCGTTCGCATCGGCCACCAGCGCCACCAATCCCTTGGCCCGAAGTTGCTTCAGGCGCCGGTGCACTGTGGCGGGCGCCACACCATCTCCCCCCTCCATGGCCTGGGTAACCGTGACTTTTTCACCCTTGTGCCAGGCCACGGCCATGCGGTTCAGCAGCCGCTCTTCCAGTGGGTCTAATGCCGGCTGGCTGCGCTTGATCGAGTCGACCAGGTTGAGCAGCTTCAGGTAGGCGAGCGCGCCCGGATCGGGCTTTGGCTTTCTGGACATGGACACGATGGGAATGGTTGGGTCACGACACACGAAATGGGGACACCGGCGCAGCATGGTAGGGCAATCTGGCCACCTGCTGACGTCGGGCCCGGCCGTGGCCCTGTGGAGCCTGGGGGCCTATTGTCTGGCCTCCGGGGCGACCCGATGGGCCAACAGCGCGCTGCCGGGCGAGCCCGACCCAGGGCTGCTCGGGCTGTCCACCGGCGTGCAACTGGTGGTGATGCTGGTGGGCGGCGCCTGGGGCTTGCTGGGCCTGGCCCTGGCCGGCTTGCTGACGGCTCAGGCGTCATGGCCCGGCACATCGCTGGCCACGCAGCTCGGCTTTGTGATCACCCAGTTGGCGGCCCCTGGCCTGGTGCTGCTGGCGCTGCGCCGTGCCCTGCGCGTGGCGCCCGATCTGGCCCAGCTCGGCTTTGGGCAACTCATCACCTTGCTGCTGGCCGCGCTGATGGCGCACAGCGCGGCCACCTCGGCCTACACCGTGCTGGCGCACGGCCTGCCCCTGGCCAACTGGCTACCGCTGGCCAGTGCGCGGCTGATGGGCGACTTTCTGGGCACCAGCGCCGTGCTGGCCCTGCTGGTGCTGCTGGTGGCCCTGGTGCAGCGCCACCGTTTGCGCCAACGCGGGCGCTGACCCAGTGCCAGCGGGCTTGCCCTGACCGGGCCTTTCGGCCAAGCTGGGGCCATGTCGCCCGACACCCACACCACGCAGGCCAAGCAGGGCCTGTCCAGCGCCGAAGCCGCGCGCCGCCTGGCCGAACACGGCCCCAACCGACTGCCCGGCAGCCAAGCCAAGCCCTGGGCGGCCATCGTGCTGGGGGTGGTGACCGAGCCCATGTTCCTGATGCTGCTCACCGCTGGCGGCCTTTACCTGGCGCTGGGTGACCGGGCCGAGGCGCTGTTTCTGCTGGGCTCGGTGGGGGTGATCATCGCCATCACGCTGGCGCAAGAGCGCAAGACCCAGCGCGCGCTCGAATCGCTGCGCGACCTCTCGGCACCGCGCGCCCTGGTGATTCGCGACGGGCAAGAGCAGCGCATCGCCGGCCATGAGGTGGTGCCTGGCGACTGGCTGGTGCTGCGCGAGGGCGACCGCATCGCGGCCGATGCCCAATTGCGCGAAGGCCAACTGGAGGTGGACGAATCGCTGCTCACCGGTGAATCGGTGCCGGTGGCGCGGCAACCCGGCACCGCCGACACGGTGAGCGCCAGCACCCTGGTCACGCGCGGTGTGGCGCTGGCCGAGGTGGTGGCCACCGGTGCCCACACCGCCGTGGGGCGCATCGGCGCCGACCTGCTGCGCACGCCAGAGCCGCCCTCGGCCCTGCAACTGGCCTCGCGCCAACTGGTGCGCCGCCTGGCCGTGGCCGCCTTGGTTCTGGCCCTGGTGCAGGTGCTGCTGGGCTGGTGGTGGAACGCCCAAGCCCTGCTGCCCAGCCTGCTCTCGGGTGTGGCCCTGGCCATGGCCATCCTGCCGGAAGAGATTCCGGTGATCCTCACCGTGTTTCTGGCGCTGGGGGCTTGGCGGCTGTCGCGCCAGCAGGTGCTCACGCGTCGCGTGACCGCCGTGGAGGCCCTGGGCGCCATCACCGTGCTGGCGGTGGACAAGACCGGCACGCTCACCCAGAACCGCATGGCCGTGGTCGAGCTGGCCACGCCCGACGCCCACTTCTCGCAAGCCAGCGCCCAGGCCCTGCCCGAGCCCTTTCACCGCCTGGTCGAGTTCGCCATGCTGGCCACGCCGGGCGACCCGTTTGACCCGATGGAAAAAGCCATCCAGGCCTTTGGCCACCAGTGGCTGCAAGGCACCGAGCGCGTGCACGACGGGCGCGAGCCTGAGTTTGAATACCCGCTGTCCACTGACATCCTGGCCATGACCCGCGTGTACGCCAGCGCCGACCCCAGCCAGCACCTGCTGGCCACCAAGGGCGCGCCCGAGGCGGTGGCCGACCTGTGCCACCTCAGCCCCGAGCGCTTGCAAGCGGTGCGCGAGCAGGTGCAGGCCATGGCCGAGCGCGGCCTGCGCGTGCTGGGCGTGGCCCAGGGCCGATGGCTTGACGCCCCGCCCCCCGACTGGCCCACCAGCCAGCACGACCACACCTTCGAGTTTCTGGGCCTGGTCGGCCTGGCCGACCCGCCGCGCCCCGAGGTGCCGGCCGCCATTGCCGAGTGCCGCCGCGCCGGGGTGCGCGTGGTGATGATGACCGGCGACCACCCCGTGACGGCGCGCGCCATCGCGCAGCAGGTGGGCCTGTCGGAGCGGCCCGACCTGATCACCGGCGCCGACATGGACGCCCTGGACGACACCACCCTGGCCCAGCGCCTGCGCGACGTGGACCTGTGCGCCCGCCTCAAACCGCACCACAAGCTGCGCCTGGTGCAGTGCCTGCGCGCCAGCGGCGAAGTGGTGGCCATGACCGGCGACGGCGTGAACGACGCCCCCGCGCTCAAGGCCGCCGACGTGGGCGTGGCCATGGGCGAGCGCGGCACCGACGTGGCGCGCGAGGCCGCCGCCCTGGTGCTGCTGGACGACAGCTTCGCGCGCATCGTGGCCGCCGTGCGCCAGGGCCGGCGCATCGACCAGAACATCCGCCAGGCCACGCGCTTCGTGTTCGCGGTGCACGTGCCAGTGATCGCCCTGGCCCTGCTGCCGCCGCTGCTGCACTGGGCGCCGTTGCTGCTGCCCATGCACATCGTGCTGTTGGAGCTGCTGATCGACCCGGCCTGCTCGGTGGTGTTTGAAGACGAACCCGAAGACCCGCGCACCATGCAGCGCCCGCCGCGCCCGGTGGGCCCGGCAGGGGATTCGCCTTTCGCGGCCGCCGCGCTGGCCCTGCCCATCGTGCAGGGGCTGGGCGTGACAGCGGCCCTGCTGGGCGGGCACGCGCTGCTGCAGGCCTTCGCCTGGCCCGAAGCCGCGGCGCGTGGCGTGGTGTTTGGCGCGCTGGTGGTCTCGGTGCTGGGGCTGATCCTGGCCAACCGCCAGCGCTGGCGGGCGCCCAACCGCTGGCTGGCCCGCCTGGCCCTGGGCATGGGCGCGCTGCTGGTGGCGGTGTACGGCGTGCCGGTGCTGCGCCACCTGATGGGCCTGGCCTGGCCCAGCCCGGCAGACGGGCTGGCGCTGGCAGGCATGGTGGCCGCCGTGGCGGCGTGGCTGGTGGCGCTCAAAGCCCTGGGGCGCTGGCTGGGGAAACCCCGGAGCCCTGACCCTGGCCACCCTGCCTACACTGGCTCGCCATGAACACCGCTTGCCCATTCCCCGTGCTGCCCGCACATTCCTGAGCCCGGCGATCTCTGTTCCTAGTTTGCGCCACCCCAGATCGCCGGGCCCACCGCCCGGCGCGACGGCGGCCAACGGCCGCCCATCAGGAGCGCAACATGCCTTTCTTCTTTGCAACGCCCAGTGGCCGCACGCTCACCGAGCTGGACCACGCCCGCCTGTCCCACCTGATCGACGTGCACCGCGTGAGCCACTGGCAACGGGCCGACGTGGTGCCCTCGCGCCAGGTGGCACCCGATGTGGTGACGCTGTATTCGCTGATCGAGGTGCAGCGCCCCGGCCAGCCCGGGCCCCACAAACTGGCCCTGTGTTACCCCGACGACGCCGAACCCGAGCAGGGCTTTGTGTCGGTGCTCTCGCCCATGGGCATGGCGCTGTTGGGGCTGCGGCTGGGCGACACGGCGCGCTGGCGCGAGCCCTCGGGCGAGGCGGCGCAAGCCACCATCGTGGCCATGCTGTTTCAGCCCGAATCGTCGGGCGACTACAGCACCTGAGGCGCGGGCATTTCAGCGCTGGGCCGTGGCCAGGCGCAGCGCCAGGCCGGCGAACACCACGGCGCTGGCGCGGTTCATCCAGCGCTGTGCGCGCGGCGAGCCCTGCAGGCGCTCACCGAAGGCGCCGGCGAAGTAGGTGATGCCACCAAAGGTGATGAGTGTGGCCACGATGAACACGAAGCCGAACCAGGCAATCTGCGCCGCCACCGGCCCCTGCCCCGGCACCACGAACTGCGGCAGCAAGGCCAGGAAAAACAGCGCCACCTTGGGGTTGGTGAGGTTCATGAACACGCCCCGGCCATACAGCCGGCGCCACGACGCCGCGGGCGGGCGCTCGCCCGCGTTGGCGCCCACCGGCGCGCGCCACGCTTGCCAGGCCAGCCACGCCAGGTAGGCCGCGCCCATCACCTTGAACACGGTGAAGGCGGTGGCCGAGGCGGCGAACACCGCCGCCAGGCCCAAGGCCACAGCGGCCGTGTGGCCCAGCAGGCCGGTGCACAGGCCCAGCACCACGGCCAGGCCCGCGCGGCGCCCGTGGGTGGCGGCCTGCATGGCCACGAACAGGTTGTCGGGCCCGGGCGTGAGGCCGAGCACGACCGACAAGGCAAAAAACGTGAGGGAGGCGTCCCAGGTGGGCATGGTGTCTCCAAGGCTGAAGGGGCCGGTGGCGGCCCCTGGGCGCCGATTGTGGCACCGCCCCCAGGGCCTCAGGCCGTGGTGCAGGTCTCGGCGTGGCCCACGTTGGCCACCAGCCTCACCCGCACCTCGCGCTGGCGCGGAATGGGGTAGGGGCACTCATCGGCCCACAACTCAGGCTGGTCTTGCAGACGGGGCACGCAACTGCGGAAGACAAAGCCCTCGTCCGACTGGGGCAGCAAACCGACGATTTCGTACTCAAACATCACCACACCCTTCTTTCCCTGACAGCGCCTCGTGAGCGCCTTTTTCGTGAAGGTATGGTGCCGCGCCCAGGTCTCAGTTCGGTGACAGTCGAGACGGGGTTTTCCCCCGGGCAGACGAGCGGCCACTCAGGTCGGCATCTCGTCCAACGTCTGGGCCGACGGGGGCGCTATCAGCATCGCCTCCAGTGTGTCCACCAAGTTTTCGAGCGTGAAGCGCCCCTTGAGCGAAGACTGCTGGCGCTGCGGGTCGGCCATGGCGGCCTCGCGCTCGGCAAGGGCGGCCCCGAGGTAGATGCCCATGAAGGCCAGGCGCTGTTTCAGGATGCGGCGCGGCAGATGGTTGAGGTAGCGCTCCAGCCACTTCAATGCGCGCTGGTAGGCGCTGTTCCATTGGTCGTCCAGCACATCAATGAACACGTCGCGGTGCTGCATCCGCAACATGGCAATGAACTGCAAGTACGACCCGGCGCCCTCATCGCCTTCGGCGAACGACGAATCCACCAGCGCCTTGAGTACCTGGCGCAGAGTCGCAGGCCGTTCACCCGCCTCCAGTGCGTCCAGTGCGGCGTGTCGGCGGCCGTCGATGCGCTGGGCGCCGTCCAGGATCAGCTCCCTGACCAGCGCCTCCTTGGTACCGAAGTAGTAGTGGATGGAGGCGGCGTTGCGCTGCCCGCTGGCGTTGACGATGTCGCGCACCGTCACGCCGTCAACGCCCCGCTGCGCGAACAAGCGCATGGCCACCTTCTTGAGCTGGTCTCGCGTGTCGGCAGTGGCCACCGGGCCAGTAACCGAACCACCAGGGGCTGCGTTGCGTCGGGCCATGAAAGGTTCTCTTGATCTGTGAAAAGGCGGGCCGGATTCTCTCACCGGGTCTGGCCACTGCGGCCTTGAGCCAGCACTGACCGGGTTAACCCCGATACGTCACCAGTTGAAGTTGCAAATAATAAGTCAGTTGCTTTAATTGATTGACTTATATGACCCACAACCCTCTCAACTTTGACGGACAGACAGTCCTGGTGGTCGGCGGCAGCAGCGGCATCGGCAATGGGGTAGCCCAGGCATTCCGGCAGCAGGGGGCCCAGGTTCACGTGTGGGGCACGCGAGCAAGTGCCGCGGATTACCGTCTGGAGGAAGGGAGCAATCTGACCGGCCTGCAGTACCAGCAAGTGGACGTGAGCAAGCCTGCCGCCATCGAGCAAGCCACGCTGCCCGATCGGCTCGACGTGCTGGTGCTGGCACAGGGCATCGTCGAGTACCGACGCGCGGAGTTCCAGCTCGGCACCTTCCGCCACGTGGTGGACGTGAATCTCAACAGCGTGATGGCCTGCGCCCAAACCTGCCACGCCCGGCTCAAAGCCGCCGCGGGCAAGGTGATCGTGGTCAGCTCGATCTCGGCCTACCGGGGGGCGGTGGGCAACCCCGCCTACGCGGCGTCCAAGGCGGGTGCCCTGTCGCTGACCCGCTCGCTGGGCTGCGCCTGGATGGGCGACGGCATCCGGGTCAATGGCATCGCCCCCGGTCTGGTGGACACCAAGCTGACCAAGGTGACCACCGGCCACCCCGAGCGCCTGGCCGCCACCTTGCAGCGCATCCCCGCCGGGCGCATCGGCACCCCCGACGACATCGCACAAGTGGCCCTCTTTCTGGCCTCGCCACTGTCCGCCTACGTGGTGGGCCAAACCATCGCGGTGGACGGCGGCCTTAGCGCCTGAGCCTTCGCCATTACCCCGAACAGGAGACACACATGGGTTGGGACTTTGAAACCGACGACGCCTTCCAGGTCGAACTGGACTGGATCGACCAGTTCGTGCGCAACGAAGTGGAGCCGCTGGACCACGTGCTGGGCAGCCCCTACGACGTGAAGCACCCCCACTTCGTGCGCTTGGTTCGCCCCTTGCAGCAGCAAGTCCGCGAGCGTGACCTATGGGCCTGTCACCTGGGCCCCGAACTGGGCGGTCCGGGTTACGGGCAAGTGAAGCTCGCCCTGATGAACGAGATCCTGGGGCGCTCGCGCTTCGGTCCGGTGGTCTTTGGTTGCCAGGCACCCGACACGGGCAACGCCGAGATTCTGGCCCACTACGGCACGCCAGAACAGAAGCAGCGCTTCCTGGCCCCTCTGCTGGCCAATCAGCTCGTGTCGTGTTTCGCCATGACCGAGCCCCACGGCGGCGCCGACCCGCTGATGATGCAGACCCAGGCAGTGCGCGAAGGCGAACACTGGGTGCTGACGGGCGAGAAATGGTTCGCCTCCAACGCCAGACTGGCGGCCTTCTTCATCGTGATGGCAATCACCGACCCCGAGGCCAAGCCGCACCGGCGAACCTCCATGTTCATCGTGCCCGCCGACGCCCCCGGCCTGTCCATCGAACGCAACGTGCACCTGGCCCGCCCCGCCGCGCACGAAGACGGTGGCCATGGCCACCTGCGCTTTCAGGGCGTGCGCGTGCCCGCCGACCACCTGCTGGGTGAGCAGGGCGAGGGCTTCGCCGTGGCTCAGACGCGCCTGGGCGGCGGCCGCATTCATCACGCCATGCGAACCATCGGCCAGGCGCGTCAGGCACTGGACCTGCTGTGCCGCCGCGCCTTGTCGCGCCGCACGCAGGGCGATTTGCTGGCGCACAAGCAAATGGTGCAAGAGAAGATTGCCGACTCCTGGATCGAGCTAGAGCAGTTCCGCCTGCTGGTGCTGCGCACGGCCTGGCGCATCGACCGCTACAACGACTACCGCCGCGTGCGCCAGGACATCGCGGCCGTGAAGGCCGCCATGCCCAAAGTGCTGCACGACATCGCGGCCCGTGCGCTGCAGGTGCATGGCTCCATCGGCACCAGCGACGAGATGCCCTTCATGGAACACATCCTCTCCAGCTTTGTGCTGGGGCTGGCGGACGGCCCCACCGAAGTGCACAAGGTCACGGTCGCGCGCGAACTGCTGCGCTCGTACGAGGCCGACGAGGACGTGTTCCCCGATTACCACCTGCCGCGCCAGCGCGCGCAGGCCCTGGCACGGTACGCCAATGTGTTGAACGAATCGGTCCCGCAGGCATGAGCTCCGTTACCACATTTGCCTCGCGCCAGACCCCGGCGCACTGGTCAGAATGGCTCAGCTTGGGGCCACTGCAAGACTGGATGGACACGCAGGGCCTGGGGCGAGGCAGCATTGAGGATGCCCGCGCCCTGACCGGCGGTACCCAGAACCTGCTGCTGCGCTTTCGCCGCGACGGTCGTGACTACGTGTTGCGCCGACCGTCCAGACACCCCAGGCCCGGCGCCGACGAGACCATGCGGCGCGAGGCCCGCGTGCTGGCGGCGCTGGCAGACACGCCTGTGCGCTGCCCGCGCTTCATCGCGGCCTGCCCGGAACCCGAGGTGTTGGGGGCGGCGTTCTACCTGATGGAACCGGTGGACGGGGTGAACATCAGCGAAGGCCTGCCGGCTTTCCACGCGAATTCAGTCGATGTGCGCCGCCAAATGGGGCTGGAAATGGTGGACGCACTGCTCACCCTGGGCACGGTGAACCACGAGGCCGTGGGCCTGGCCGACTTTGGCCGGGTCGATGGCTTTCTGCCGCGCCAGGTGCCACGCTGGCGCCGCCAGCTGGAAGGCTACGCCGACTGCCCTGGCTGGCCTGGGCCTTCCTGCCTGCCGGGTGTTGACGACATTGGCCAATGGCTGCAAGACCATACGCCCAGCCACTTCACCCCGGGCCTGCAACACGGTGACTTTCACCTGGCCAACGTGATGTTCCGGCGCGACAGCGCCGAGCTGGCGGCCATCGTTGACTGGGAGCTGTCCACCGTGGGTGATCCGCTGCTGGACCTGGGCTGGCTGGTGGCCACCTGGCCCCGGCCCGACGGCAGCCACCACGCTCGACAGCTTATCCAGCCCTGGCATGGCTTCCCGGTGGTCGAGGAGCTGATCGAACGCTACGCCGAGCGCAGCCCACGCGAGGTATCAGCCATCGGCTGGTACGTGGTGATGGCTTGCTACAAGCTGGGCATCGTCTTGGAGGGAAGCCACGCGCGCGCCTGCGCCGGGCTGGCCGCGCGCGACATTGGGGATCGACTCCATCAGGCGGCAGTGGGCCTCATGCGCAAGGCAGAGGCCTGGATCCATGGAACCTGACACCCGCACAGCCATGGACACGACCTCCCTGACGCACCCCGCCCACCACGCACGCCGAGCGCCGCAGCGGCTTGCCCTGACCATGGCCAGCGATGGCCAAACGCTGAGCTACGGGCAGCTCGATGCGCTGTCAAACCAAGGTGCGCACGCCCTGCGCGCCTATGGTCTGCAGCCTGGGGACCACGTGGCGGTGCTGCTGCCCAACCACCCTCACTTTCTGACTTTCTACTGGGCCGCCATGCGCTGCGGCTTGTACCTCACCCCCATCAGCAGCCATTCGACACCCGAAGAGGCGGCTTATATCGTGCGCGACTGCGGCGCAAAACTGGTGGTGTCGTCGGCACGGCTGCAAGAGGTGGCGCGGGTGCTGCCCGCGCTGCTGCCCGAGGTGCACCACTGGTTCAGCCTGGACCAGCCCTTTGACGGGTGGCGAACCTGGTCACAGGCCACGAGCGCTCAGCCAGCCACCCCCATCGCTGACGAAGTGGGCGGCCACAACATGATGTACTCGTCGGGGACAACCGGCCGCCCCAAAGGCATCAAGGTGCCTTTTGCCAACCAGCCGATCGAGGCCATGGTGCCGGTGATGCGCCAATTCGCCGGCGCCTTCGGGTACGACGAGAACACCGTGTACCTCAGCCCCGCGCCGCTGTACCACGCAGCCCCCCTGGGGTTCTGCGCCACCGTGATGCGCCTGGGCGGCCACGTGGTGATGATGGACAAGTTCGACCCCGAAGGCTTCCTGCAGTGCATCGAGCGCTACCGCGTGACGCACACGCAGCTCGTGCCCACCATGTTCGTTCGCCTGCTGAAGCTGCCGGCGGCCACCCGGGCACGCTACGACCTGAGGTCGCTGCGCTGCGCGCTGCACGCCGCGGCCCCTTGCCCGATCGAAGTGAAAGAACAGATGCTGGACTGGTGGGGGCCGGTGATCTATGAACAGTACAGCGGCTCGGAAGGCAACGGCAGCACCATGATCGGGCCGCAAGACTGGCTGCGGCACAAAGGCTCCGTGGGGCGCCCATTGATGGGCGAGTTGCGCATCGTGGGGGAAGACGGTGAACCGCTGCCCACCGGCGAAGTGGGCACGGTCTACTTCGAGAGCCAAAGACGCTTCGAATACCACAACGACCCCGACAAGACCCGCGATGCTTTCAATGAGCGCGGATGGTCCACCTTGGGCGACGTGGGCTACCTCGACAAGGACGGTTACCTCTACCTCACCGACCGCAGGGCTTACATGATCATCTCCGGCGGGGTGAACATTTACCCGCAGGAGGCCGAGAACGTCTTGACCATGCACCCCAAAGTGGCCGACGTAGCCGTCTTCGGCGTGCCCAACGATGAGTTTGGCGAAGAGGTGAAGGCCGTGGTGCAGCCCACCGACATGGCCCTGGCGGGCCCCGAGCTGGAGGCCGAGCTGATCGCCTACTGCCGCGAACGGCTGGCCGCACTGAAATGCCCACGTAGCGTTGACTTCCAAGCCGAGCTGCCCCGCCACGAGAACGGCAAGCTCTACAAGCGCCAGCTCAGGGACCGGTACTGGGCCGGCCGCGCCGGTCGTCTTGTCTGACTCCCCTACCAACTCAGCCAACAACAGGAGACAAACCATGGCCTTGGTCAATCGTAGAACCGCGATCGCGCAACTGGGCGCGCTAGGGGCAAGCCCCTGGTGGGCGCATGCACAGACCCGCTATCCAGAGCGTCCCATTCGCATCGTGATACCGGTGCCCGCTGGTGGACAGACCGACGTCTTGGCCAGATTGCTTGGCCAGAAGCTGACCGACGCCCTGGGCCAACCCGTGATCGTGGAAAGCAAGCCGGGTGTGGCAACCGTTTTGGCCAGCGAATTGGTGGCGCGCGCACCGGCCGACGGCCACACCCTGTTGCTCTCGCTTACCCAGGTGGTGCAGGCTCCCCTGCTCTTGCCCAAGGTGGGCTATGACCTGTTCAAGGACTTGGCTCCGGTGATCCGGGTGGCCGACTCCACGGCCTTGTTGTGCGTTGCCACCAATTCGCCCCTGCAAAGCGTGGCCGACCTGGTGAGCAAGAGCAAAGGCAGGACACCGCCCTTCACCTACGGCACCAACGGCCACGCGTCCACCGTGCACCTCTACACCGAAATGTTTGCTCGGCAACAGGGCATCTCGCTCACGCACGTGCCCTACAAAGGCGAAGCCCCACTCGTGCCAGACCTGGTCACGGGGCGCGTGGACGCAGGCTGGTTCTCGGGCATGACGGGCGCCCAGTTGGCCAAAGACCAGAAGGTGCGCATTCTGGCCACCACCGGACGGCAGCGCATGAGCGGCTTGCCACAGGTGCCGACGTTTGGAGAACTGGGTTTCCCGGGAATGGACGCTGACGGATGGATCGGTGTTTTCGCTCCCGGTGCCACTCCTCGGCCAATCGTGGATCGCCTGGCCACCGAACTGCACAAAGCCATCACCCTGCCCGAGGTTCGCGAGCGCCTGGTGGCCTTCGGCCTGGAGCCGGCCGGCGGCACCGCAGACGAGTTCTCGCGTGTGGTGCGCCGCACACACCAGCAATGGGGACAGATCATTCAGACCACGGGCATCCGGCTGGAGTAAACCCGCCGGACCACCCGGCCGCGCTCAGCGCCCCACGAACACCGGGTCGCGTTTTTCCACGAAGGCGCGCAGGCCCTCGCGGCCGTCTTCGGTGTCGTAGCACACGTTCTGCGCGGCGGTTTCGCGCTCCAGCGCTTCGCGAATGCCGCCCTGGTGCGCCTGCTGCACCGCGCGCTTGGCCAGGCGCACGGGCAGGGGCGCGTTGCGGGCGATGGTGCGGGCCATGGCCAGCGCCGCGGGCATGAGTTGCTCGGACGGCACCACCTCGTTCACCAGGCCCAGGCGGGCGGCTTCCTCGGCCTCGACGATGCGGCCGGTGTAGATCAGTTCGGCCGCGCGGGCCGGCCCCACCAGGCGCGGCAGCAGGTAGGTGCCAGCGTAGTCGGGCATGAGGCCGCGCAGCACGTGCGACTGGCACAGGCGCGCCGTGGGCGCGGCCAGGCGAATGTCGGCGGCCAGGGCCAGGTTCATGCCGGCGCCGAAGGCCGGGCCGTTCACGGCCGCGATCACCGGCTTGCCCGCCTCGTAGACGGCCAGCAGGGTGGCGTCGCGCTGGGGGCGCACTTTGTCGCGCAGCGGCCGGCCCTCGGCCGATTCCAGGCCGGCCAGGATCTGCTTGAGGTCGCCGCCGGCGCAGAAGCAACTGCCCGCGCCCGTGAGCACGATGGCGCGCACCGCGCTGTCTTGCTCGGCCGCGTCCATGGCCGCCACCAGGTCTTCGCGAAGGGTGCCGCCCAGGGCGTTGCGCCGCTCGGGGCGGTTGAGGGTGACGACGGCCACGTCGTCCAGGCGCTCAAACAGCACCGAGCCGAAAACGGTTTGCATGGGGTCTCCCGGAGAGAAAAAGTCAGCAAAGGCCCGCCGCGACGGGTGGTGGGCATGATAGGCAATTTGGTAGGACCATTAAAACAATCGGGCGCGCCAACTGTCACCTTTGTGCAAACCAAGCCAGACCAAGGCTTGCGGCTATTCACCGGCTTTACAAAAAATCAACAAGGCCACGACAGAATGGCCGATTCCTCACGGGCAACCTCCCAACATCCACCCATGCCAGCCACCCAACAAGAAGCCTTCCAGGCCCCCCGGACCGCCCGCGCGGCCGTCTCGATCCGCCCGACCGACTCGACCGCACCGCTCCGCCGCCCCGAAGGCCGCCGCCGGGTGGCCCTGGCATTGCCCGCCGTGGCACTGGCCCTGGCACTGGGCGCGTGCAGCAAGGCCGAGACGCCCGCCCCCACGGCGCCGCCCCCGACCAAGGTGGGCGTGCTCACGCTGCAGGCGCAGAGCCAGGAGATCAGCGTGTCGCTGCCCGGGCGCACGGTGGCCTCGCAAATCGCCGAGGTGCGGCCGCAGGTGAGCGGCATCATCCAGAAGCGCCTGTTCACCGAAGGTGGCCTGGTCAAGCAAGGCCAGCCGCTGTACCAGATCGACGACGCCGCACTGCGCGCCACCGAGGCCAGCGCCGCCGCCGCGCTGGCCAAGGCCCAGGCCACGCAGCGCACCGCGCAGGCCAACGCCGCGCGCAACGCCGAGCTGGTGAAGATCGACGCCATCAGCCGCCAGGCCAACGACGAAAGCCAGGCCGCCGCCGCGCAGGCCGCGGCCGAGGTGGCGGTGGCCAAGTCCAACCTGGAGACGGCGCGCATCAACCTGCGCTACAGCCGCATCGAAGCCCCCATCAGCGGGCGCACCAGCCTGTCCACCGTCACGCCGGGTTCGCTGGTCACGGCCAACCAGGCCACCGCGCTCACCAGCATCGTGCAGCTTGACCCGATTCACGTGGACTTCACCCAGAGCAGCACCGAGCTGCTGCAGCTCAAGCGCGAGTGGGAACAGGGCCGCTACGCCCGCGTGGACGGCAACCAGATGCGCGTGCGCATCCGCCTGGAAGACGGCACGCTGTACGGCAAGGAAGGCCGTGTGCAATTCGCTGGCGTCATCGTGAACCCGTCCACCGGCGCCGTGACGCTGCGCGCCGTGGTGCCCAACCCCGACGGCCTGCTGATGCCCGGCATGTACGTGCAGGCTGTGCTGCCCACCGGCCTGGCGCCCGAGGCCCTGCTGGTGCCGCAACCCTCCGTCTCGCGCGACCTCAAGGGCCGCGCCAGCGTGCTGGTGGTGAACGACGAGAACAAGGTGGAGCGCCGCCCGATCGAGGTGGACCGCGCCATCGGCAACCGCTGGCTGGTGAGCTCGGGCCTGAAGGCCGGCGAGCGCGTGGTAGTGGACGGCTTCCAGCGCGTGAAGCCCGGCGACAAGGTGGACCCGCAGCCCGCCGACGCCAAGGGTGGTGACAAAGGCGGTGAGAAGGGTGCCGGCAAATCCCCCGCCGCTGGTGACAAGCCTGGCACCGCACCCGCCACCGCCCGCTAAGGAAGGCTCCGCTACATGGCCCAGTTTTTCATTCGGCGGCCCATCTTTGCGTGGGTCATCGCCATCGTCATCATGCTCGGGGGGGCGCTGTCCATCTTCACCCTGCCGCTGGAGCAGTACCCCGAAATCGCGCCGCCGCGCGTGACCATCTCGGCCACCTACACCGGCGCGTCCGCCGAGACGGTGGAGAACTCAGTGACCCAGATCATTGAGCAGCAGCTCAAGGGCATCGACAACATGATCTACATGAGCTCCACCAGCGACGCCGCTGGGCGCTCACGCACCACCCTCACCTTTGCGCCCGGCACCAACATCGACGTGGCGCAGGTTCAGGTGCAGAACAAGCTGCAGGCCGCCACCAACCGACTGCCCGAATCGGTGCGCAGCCGAGGCGTGTTCGTGAACAAGGGCGGTGGCGACTACCTCGTCACCTACAGCTTCAGCTCGGCCGACCCCGAGATCTCAGCGGTGGACATCGGCGACTACATCACCAGCAACCTGGTGGACGTGATCGGCCGCATCGACGGCGTGGGCGATGTCAACGTGTTCGGCACCAACTACGCCATGCGCATCTGGATGGACCCGGCGCGCCTGGAGAAATACGGCCTGATGCCGTCTGACCTGGTGTCGGCCCTGAACTCGCAGAACGTGCAGGTCTCGGCCGGCCAGCTCGGCGCCCTGCCCGCCGTGCCCGACCAGCAGCTCAGCGCCACCATCACCGCGCGCACCAAGCTGCGCACGGTGCAAGACTTCCAGGCCATCGTGCTCAAGTCCAGCGCCGACGGCTCGGTAGTCACGGTGAAAGACGTGGCCCGCGTGGAACTGGGCGCCGAGAACCTGGGCGTGAAGTCGCAGCGCAACGGCCTGGCCGGCGCGGGCATGGGCATCGTGCTGGCCGACGGCGCCAACGCCATGGCCGTGTCCGACGCGGTGGCGGCCAAGCTGGCCGAGCTCAAGCCCTACTTCCCCAACCAGATCGACTACTACGTCAGCTCCGACTCCACCCCCTTCGTGCGCGCCTCGATCACCGAGGTCGCCACCGCGCTGGCCGAGGCCATGCTGCTGGTGGTGATCGTGATGTTCGTGTTCCTGCAGAACTTCCGCGCCACGCTGATCCCCGCCATCGCCGTGCCGGTGGTGCTGCTGGGCACCTTCGGCGTGCTGTCGGCGGCGGGCTACTCGATCAACACCCTCACCATGTTCGCCATGGTGCTGGCCATCGGCCTGCTGGTGGACGACGCCATCGTGGTGGTGGAAAACGTGGAGCGCGTGATGCACGAGACCGGCCTGCCCGCCAAGCAGGCCACGCAGCAGTCGATGCGCGAGATCACGCCGGCCCTGGTGGGCATTGGCGTGACGCTGTCGGCCGTGTTCGTGCCCATGGCCTTCTTCGGCGGCTCCACCGGCGTGATCTACCGGCAGTTCGCCATCACCATCGTGTCGGCCATGGGCTTCTCGGTGCTGGTGGCGCTCACGCTCACACCGGCCCTGTGCGCCACCATCCTCAAGCCCCCGGCCCACACCCTGCCCGGCCCGCCCCGGCGCGGCCTGCTGGGCTGGAACGACCGCTTCTTCCGCTGGTTCAACCGCAAGTTCGACGCCTCGGCCCAGCGCTACCAGAACACCGTGGCCTACACCCTGCGCCGCACCAAGCGCATGGTGCTGATCTTCCTGGCGGTGTGCGTGGGCGTGTGGCTGCTCATCAGCCGCCTGCCCACCGCCTTCCTGCCCGACGAAGACCAGGGCTTCCTCTACGTGAGCTTCAACCTGCCCGCCGGCGCGGCCGATGCGCGGCTGCAGAAGGTGGTGAACGAGGTGCAGGCCTACTTCAGCCAGCACCCCGACGTGCTGAGCCTCAACACCGTGACCGGCCAGAACGGCGACCAGAGCTCGGGCCGCGGCTTCATCCGCCTCAAGCCCTGGGACGAGCGCACCCGGCCCGAGCAGTCGGCTGCCAACATCGCCTTCAAGGCCAACAAAGACCTGGCCCGCATCCGCGACGCCCGCATCTTCGTGAGCCTGCCGCCGGCCGTGCGCGGGCTGGGCTCCAACGCCGGCTTCAACTTCATGCTCAAAGACCTCAACGGCCTGGGGCACGACGCGCTGCTGGCCGCCAAAGACCGCGTACTGGAGATGGCCCGCAAGCGCAGCGAACTCACCAGCGTGCGCGTCACCAACCTGGACGACGCCAGCGAATTGCGCCTGGACGTGGACGACCGAAAGGCCGCCGCGCTGGGCGTGTCGTTCAACGACATCAACAACGTGCTGGCCAGCGCCATGGGCGGCACCTATGTGAACGACTTCATCCACAACGGCCGCGTCAAGCGCGTGTACATCCAGGGCGACGCGGCCTACCGCATGCTGCCGCAAGACATCGAGCAATGGACCGTGCGCAACAACAAGGGCGAGATGGTGCCGTTCAGGGCCTTCGCCACCTCGCGCTGGGCCTATGGCTCGCCGCAACTCATGCGCTACAACGGCGCGCCCTCGTATGAGTTCGTGGGCAGCGCCGCGCCGGGCGTCAGCTCGGGCACGGCCATGGCGATCATCGAAGACATCCTGAAGGAAATGCCGCCCGGCATCGGCTACGAGTGGACCGGCGCCTCGCTGCAAGAGCGCCAGTCGGGCGCGCAAGCCCCCTTCCTCTACGCCATCTCCATCCTCTTCGTGTTCTTGTGCCTGGCCGCGCTGTACGAAAGCTGGAACGTGCCGCTGTCGGTGATGCTGGCCGTGCCGCTGGGCGTGCTCGGCGCGCTGCTGGCCACCAGCGTGCGCGGGCTCAACAACGACGTGTACTTCCAGGTGGGCCTGCTCACCACCGTGGGCCTGGCCTCGAAGAACGCCATCCTGATCGTGGAGTTCGCGGTGCAACTGCAAGAACGCGGCAAGAGCGTGTTCGACGCCACGGTGGAAGCCGTGCGCCTGCGCCTGCGCCCCATCCTCATGACCTCGCTGGCCTTCGGCTTTGGCGTGATTCCGCTGGCCTTTGGCACTGGCGCTGGCGCGGGCGGCCGCAACGCCATCGGCACCGCCGTGCTGGGCGGCACCATCGCCTCCACCGCACTGGGCATCTTCCTGGTGCCGGTGTTCTTCCTGCTGATCCGAAGCTGGTTCACCAGCCATTCGCGCCAGGACAGCGAGGCCAGCCCCGCCACCACCTCCGCCCACCCAACGCCCACCACCGACCACGGGAGCGCTGCATGAGCGGCCAACGTTTCTTCCCCCGCCAAACGCTGCGCCTGGGCGCCATTGCTGCGGCCACGCTGGCCCTGAGCGCCTGCAACTTCGCGCCCCTGCACCAGACGCCGGCCGCGCCGGTGCCCACCACCCTGTCGGCCACGGCCACTGCCGATACCGCGCCCGCCAGCAGCGCCGCGCAGCAGCAGGCCCAGGCCCTGGACTGGGTGCAGGCACCGGCCCTGCGCGAGGTGATCGCGCTGGCCCTCACCCACAACCGCGACCTGCGCGTGGCCCTGGCCAACATCGAGCGCGCGCGCGCCCAGTACGGCATCACCCGCGCCGACCTGCTGCCCACGGTGGCGGCCAGTGGCCAGCTCAGCCGCAACCGCACCGCCGCCGACCTCAACAACTCGGGCGTGTCCACCCTGACCACCCAGTACACCGCGCAACTGGGCTTCACCAGCTTCGAACTGGATTTGTGGGGCCGCGTGCGCAACCTCAGCGAAGCCGCGCTGCAGCAATACCTGCAGAGCGAAGACACCCAGCGCAACGTGCAACTCAGCCTGGTGGCCGACGTGGCCAACGCCTGGCTCACGCTGGCGTCCAACCTGGCGCAGCTCACCCTGGCGCGCGACACGCTGCAGGCGCGCGAAAAGTCTTTCGCCCTGACCCAGCGCGTCTACGACCTGGGCGGCACCTCGGGGCTGGTGCTGGCGCAGAACCGCATCACCGTGGACACCGCCCGTGGCGAGGTGGCGCGCTTCACCGCCCAGGTGGCGCGCGACCGCAACGCGCTCAACCTGCTGGTGGGCGGCCCGGTGCCCGAAGCCCTGCTGCCCGATGCCCAGTTGTGGCGCCAGCCGCAAATGCCCGCCGCCTTGCTGCCCGTGGCGCCCGACCTGCCCTCCAGCGCGCTGCTGCGCCGCCCCGACGTGCAAGCCGCCGAGCGCAGCCTGCGCGCGGCCAACGCCAACATCGGCGCCGCCCGTGCGGCCCTGTTCCCCACCATCAGCCTCACCGGCTCGGTCGGCACCGGCAGCCGGGAGTTGGGTGGCCTGTTCGACGCCGGCAACGGCACCTGGAGCTTCGTGCCCCTGGTGCGCCTGCCCCTGTTCGACGGCGGCCGCAGCCGCGCCAATGTGCAAGTGGCCGAGGCCAACCAGCAGGTGGCGGTGGCGCAGTACGAGAAAGCGGTGCAGACCGCCTTCCGCGAAACCGCCGACGCCCTGGCCGACCGCGCCCAATGGCAAGAACGGCTGGACGCGCAAGCCGCGGTGGTGGCCTCATCGCGCAAGGCGCTGGAGCTGTCACAGGCCCGCTTCGATTCCGGTGCCGACAACTTCCTCACCGTGCTCGATGCGCAGCGCACGCTGTTCGCGGCCGAGCAGACCCTGATCGGCCTGCGCCTGGCCGAGCAGCTCAACCGCGTGACGCTCTACAAGGTGCTGGGCGGCCCCGACCGCACCGCCCTGGCCAGCGCCAAGCCCTGAGGCCCAGAACGCCTGGACACCGCGCTCACAGCAGCGCGGGGAACTTCTGGCGCGCGCGCTCCAGCTCGGGCAGCAGGGTGTCCAGAATGCCCTGCACGTCCAGCCGCTGGGTGGACACCGACAGGCTCATGGCCGCGATCACCTGGCCCGCGCTGTTGCGAATGGGCACGGCCAATGAGCGCAGACCCATCTCCAGCTCCTGATCGCACAGCGCGTAACCATCGCGCCCAGCGCGGTCGATCTGCTTGAGGATGGCCGGCAGCGAGGTGAGCGTGTGGGTGGTGATCTCGGGCCGCGCCATGCGGCCCAGCATAAACTTCACCTGTTCGCGTGGCAACCCCGAGAGCAGCACCCGCCCGGTGGCGCAGGCGTAGGCCGGCAAGCGAGCCCCCACGCCCAGGCCCGCCGACAGGCTGCGGCGGTGGGTGGCGCGGGCGATGAACACCGAGTCTTGCGAGTCGAGCACCGCCATCGAGGCCGATTCTTTCGTGCGCTCGGCCGTGGTTTCCAGAATGGGCTGGGCGATGCGCGCCAGCGAATCGGACACCACGAAGGCCTGGCCCAGGCGCAGCGCGCGCGGCGCCAGCCGGAACTCGCGCCCCACCTGTTGCGCGTAGCCCAGGCGGCACAGCGTGTGCAGCGAGCGGCGCACCGAGGCCTTGGTGTGGCCCGTGACCTCGGCCAGGCGCGTGAGGTTGGCCCCGCCCCGGATCTGCCCGAAGGCCTCGATGATGGCCAACCCTTTTTCCAGGGCCATCACGTAGTCGCGGTCTTGGTCTTCGATGGGGCTGGTGACTGGGTTGCCTTCGCTATCGGGCAGGGCATTAGTTCGCATAGCGAACATTATGTTCGTTTTCGTTGACCTGAATCAACGCGGCTTCCTAGACTCCAGCCCGAGCCCCCACAAGGCACGGCCACGACCGTGCGGCTCACGGCGCCGCAGGCGCTGGCCTCAGCCCCCACCCACAGGAGACACATGAACACCCGCAACGCCCTCACCCGCCGCACGCTGGCGCTGGCCGCCGCCACCCTGGCCGGCAGCGCCCTGCTCGCCCCCACCTCCGCGCTGGCGCAAGCCAAGCCGCTGCGCCTGGTGGTGCCCTTTCCCGCTGGCGGCACGGCCGACGTACTGCCGCGCATCCTGGCCGAGAAGATGCGCGACGCCTACCCGGCGGGCGTGTTGATCGACAACAAGACGGGCGCGGGCGGCAACATCGGCGGCGAGTTCGTGGCCCGCGCCGAACCCGACGGCAACACCCTGCTGGTCTCGCCCCCGGGCCCAGTGGCCATCAACCACCACCTGTACAAGACCATGAGCTTCGACCCCACCAAGTGGGTGCCCGTGACCGTGGTGGCCACGGTGCCCAACGTGCTGGCGGTGAGCAACCGCGTGCCAGCCAGCAACTACGCCGAGTTCATTGCCTACCTCAAGGCCAACCCCAACAAGGTGACCTACGCCTCGCAAGGCAATGGCTCCACCTCGCACCTCACGGCCAATCTGTTCATGCAGCAGACCGGCACCAAAATGGTCCACGTCGCCTACCGAGGCACGGCGCCCGCGCTCAATGACCTGGTGGGCGGTCAGGTGGACGTCTTCTTCGACAACATCGCCTCTTCGGCGCAGTACCACCAGAGCGGCCGCATCAAGGTGCTGGCCGTGGCCGACGAGCGCCGCTCCAGCGCGCTGCCGCAGGTGCCCACCTTCGGCGAACTGAAGGTGGACGGCATGAACGCCGTGACCTTCTTCAGCGTGGTGGCCCCCGCCGGCACGCCCGCCGACACCGTGGCCCAGTTGCAGAAGAACTTCCGCGCCGCGCTGGAGCAGCCCGATGTGCGCCAGAAGTTCGCCGCCCAGGGTGCCGACCCGGGCGGTCAAAGCCCGCAAGACACCGCCCGCTTCATCAAGGCCGAGTCCGAGAAGTGGGCCCGCGTGATCAAGACCGCCAACGTCACCCTCGACTGAACCCCGCCATGCAGACATCCGACATCGCCTGGGCCGACTCGCTCACCCGCGTGCCCTACCGCGTGTACGCCAACGAGAGCGTGCGCCAGCAAGAACAGCAGCGCCTCTTTCACGGTGCCACCTGGAACTACCTGTGCCTGGACGCCGAGCTGCCCGAGCCCGGCAACTACCGCACCACCTTCGTGGGCGAGACCCCGGTGGTGGTGGTGAAAGACAACGACGGCGAGATCTACGGCTTCGAGAACCGCTGCGCGCACCGCGGCGCCCTGCTCGCGCTGGAGAAGGCCGGACGGGCCGAGAGCTTTCAGTGCGTGTACCACGCCTGGAGCTACAACCGCCAGGGCGACCTCACTGGCGTGGCCTTCGAGAAAGGCGTGAAGGGCCAGGGCGGCATGCCGGCGGGTTTCTGCAAAGAAGACCACGGGCCGCGCAAGCTGCGCATCGCGGTGTTCTGCGGCCTGGTGTTCGGCAGCTTCAGCGATGACGTGGCCCCGATCGAGGAGTACCTGGGCGATGAGATTTGCGCGCGCATCGAGCGCGTGCTGCACAAGCCAGTCAAGGTGATTGGCCGCTTCACCCAGGCCCTGCCCAACGACTGGAAGCTCTACGCCGAGAACGTGCGCGACAGCTACCACGCCAGCCTGCTGCACCTGTTCTTCACCACCTTCGAGATCAACCGCCTTTCGCAAAAAGGCGGCATCGTGGTGGACGAATCGGGCGGCAACCACGTGAGCTACTCGATGATCGACCCCGCCGCCAAGGACGAGTCGTACAAGGCCCAGGGCCTGCGCTCCGACCACGAGCGCTACCGCCTGCAAGACCCCAGCCTGCTGGCGGGCTTCCATGAGTGGGACGACGGCGTGACGCTGCAGATTCTTTCGGTGTTTCCCGGCTTCGTGCTGCAACAAATCCAGAACTGCCTGGCCGTGCGCCAGGTGCTGCCCAAGGGCGCCGACCGCAGCGAGCTGAACTGGGTGTACCTGGGCTTTGAAGACGACACGCCCGAGCAACTCACCGTGCGCCTGAAGCAGGCCAACCTGGTAGGGCCGGCCGGCTTCATCTCGATGGAGGACGGCGCCGTGGGCGGCTTCGTGCAGCGCGGCATTGCCGGCGCGGCCGGCGAACAAGCCGTGATCGAAATGGGCGGCAGCGACGTCGCCTCGGGCGAGGGCCGGGCCACCGAGACCTCGGTGCGCGGCTTCTGGAAGGCCTACCGTCAACACATGGGGGTCTGAGCCGTGACCGATCTCATCCGCATCATGGGCGTCAACGCCGCCTACGCCGACGCCATCGACAGCGACCGCCTGGAAGACTGGCCCGCCTTCTTCACCGAGCGCTGCCACTACCGCGTCACCCACATCGAAAACGAACAGGAAGGCCTGCCCGCTGGCGTGGTGTGGGCCGACTCGCGCGCCATGCTGGCCGACCGCGTGGCCGCGCTGCGCGAGGCCAATGTGTACGAGCGCCAACGCTACCGCCACCTGCTGGGCACGCCGCTGCTGCTCTCGCAGTCGGCCACTGAGGCGGTGGCGCGCACGCCCTTCATGGTGGCGCGCATCATGCACGAGGGGCAGACGCAGCTCTTCGCCAGCGGCGTCTACCAAGACCGCTTCGTGGTGGAAGGCGATCGCCTGCTGCTGGCCGAGCGCGTGGCGGTGTGCGACAGCACCGTCACCGACACCCTCATGGCACTGCCCCTGTGAGACCCGCATGACTGCCTCACGCCTTGCCCTGAGCCTGGGCGACCCCAACGGCATCGGCCCCGAGATCGTGCTCAAGGCCGCGGCCGAGTTGATGCCGGCGCAGCGCGAGCGCCTCACCGTGTTCGGCCCGCGCTGTGCGCTGGAACACGCGGCGCAGGTCACCGGCCTGCACACCACCCTGGCCAGCCTGCGCCTGCGCGAGGCCGGCCCCCTGGTGGCCGGTGAGCACCAGCCCGGCGTGGTGAGCGCGGCCGCCGGGCGCAGCGCCGTGGCCAGCGCCAGTGCCGCCATTCGCGCCTGCCAGGCCGGCGAGTTCGACGCGGTGGTGGCCGGCCCGCACCACGAGACCGCCATCGCCCAGGCCGGTATCCGCTTCAGCGGCTACCCAGGCCTGGTGGCCCAGGTGTGCGGCGAGCCCGAGCACAGCGTGTTCCTGATGCTGGTGGGCGGTGGCCTGCGCATCGTGCACGCCACCCTGCACGAAAGCGTGTCCACGGCGTTGGCGCGCCTCACGCCCGAGCTGGTGGTGAACGCCGCGCTCGCGGCGCACAAGGCCTGCCGCGCCATGGGCATCGTCGAGCCCTCGCTGGCCCTCTTCGGCGTGAACCCACATGCCTCTGAAGGCGAGCTGTTCGGGCCCGACGACCAACGCATCACCGTGCCCGCAGCCGAGCGCCTGCGCGCCATGGGTCTACAAGTGGCAGGGCCGCAGGGCGGTGACGCGCTGCTGGCCGACCGCGCCACGCGGCCCGCCGACGCCTACGTGGCCATCTTTCACGACCAGGGCCACATTCCCGTGAAGCTGCTGGCCCCCCAGGCCGCCAGCGCACTGTCGATCGGCGCGCGCGTGCTGCTGGCCAGCACCGGCCACGGCAGCGCCATGGACATCGCCGGCACCGGCCAGGCCCGCCCCGACGCCCTGCTGCGCAGCCTGCGCCTGGTGAGCGGCTGGTCCACTTGAACCCCACCTTGCCATGAGCTTTCAAATTCGCATCGCCAACAGCGATGCCCAGTTTTCCTGTGCGGCCGACGAGAACGTGCTCGACGCCGCGCTCAAGGCCGGCATCGCCCTGCCCCACTCTTGCCGCAAAGGCGTGTGCGGCAACTGCGCCGCCGCCGTGGTGAGCGGCGCCCACGCGGTGCTGCCCATGGCATCGGCCGAGGCCACGCCCGAAGGCCAGACCCTGCTGTGCCAATGCCAGCCGCGCGAAGACCTGGCGATTGCGCCCGCCTCGTGGGCGCGCACCGACCCGGCGGCCCGCCTGCGCGTCACCGCCAAGGTGTTCCGCAACACCGAGGTGGCCCCCGACGTGAACCTGCTGCAGCTTCGCCTGCCGCCAGGCAAGCGCGCGCGCTTTCGCGCCGGCCAATACCTGCAAGTGCTGCTGCCCGACCAGAGCCGGCGCGCCTACTCCATGGCCAACCCGCCGCACGAGAGCGACACGGTGCAACTGCACGTGCGCCGCGTGCCCGGCGGCGCCTTCAGCGAGATCGTCACGCGGCTGCAAGCGGGCGACCCGCTTGAACTGGAACTGCCCTTCGGCCATGTCGCCATTGACCCGGACGGCAGCGCGCCGCTGCTGTGCGTGTGCACCGGCACCGGCTTCGCGCCCGTGAAGTCGCTGCTGGACGACCTGGTGAAGCGCAAGTCCACCCGACCGGTGACGCTGGTGTGGGGCGCACGCGAGGCCGCCAGCCTGTACCTGCCCAGCGCGCTGGCCAAATGGGAAAAGTCGCTGCGCGACTGGCGCTACGTGCCCGCCCTCACCCAGGCCGAGGCGGCCCAGTCGGTGGGCGCCTTTCACGGCCGGGTAGACGCCGCGCTGCGCGGCCTGGGCCAGTCGCTGGCCGAGCACGAGGTGTATTGCTGCGGCTCACCCGCCATGGTGGACACCGTGCGCCAGGTGTGCACCACCGAGCTGGGCCTGAGCGCCGCGCGCTTTCACAGCGACGCCTTCGTGCCCGGGCCTCAGCCCGTGGCGCCCTGAGGCGCTCAACCCCTTAACCCCTCAACCGCCCGAGCGCTTCACCGTGTAGCCCTGTGCCTGCAGCCAGGCCATGGCGCGCTCCACGTGGTCGCCCTGCACCTCGATCACGCCGTCCTTGGTGGTGCCGCCACTGCCGCAAGCGGCCTTCAGGCGCTTGCCCAGGGCCTGCAATTCGGGCGCGGCCAGCGGCACGCCGCGCACCACCGTCACCGTCTTGCCGCCACGCCCTTGCGTGCTGCGCTGCACCCGCACCACGCCATCGCCCGCCGGCACCGTGGCGGCCTTGCACACGCACTGCGCCACGGGCTGGCGGCAGCCCGGGCACATGGTGCCGAAATCGGTGGAATAGACCAGCCCACCGCTGGAGGAGCGCTTGTTCATGGGCCGCGATGGTAGCGGTCTGCCGAGTTCCTGCCAGACCACCCCCGCTTTGGCGCTATAATGCGAGGCTTGGCGGCTGTAGCTCAGCTGGATAGAGTACTTGGCTACGAACCAAGGGGTCGTGGGTTCGATTCCTGCCAGCCGCACCAAAACGCAGAAGGCCTGTTCCGGCAACGGAACAGGCCTTTTTTGCTTGGGCCCGCCGCTCAGCGCTCCAGCGGCACCGCGCTCCAACGCCATTCCCTCGGCCGCGCCGCTCAGCACGCCCCCCATTCAGCGCCTCCCACTCCAGCAGTGCCTGTCGGCTGCGGCCTCGCCGAGTGAGACCTGCGCCGCGAGTACCCAACCGCCATCGCGACGGGTCCCGACCAGCACTTGAGACGCGGCCACCCCGAGCGCCAGTAATTTCAAATGTGATTTAATTAGCACTTTGGTATTCGTGATGAGCTGAAAACCCAAGCCGTTACGACAAGGGGGGTGCTCCAAACATGGCGGCGGAGCACAACCCACAAACATCAACCTTTTCATCACATGAAAAATATACAGTTGGCCTGCAAAGCCATCGTCATCACAGGGCTGGCACTTGCACTAGCGGCTTGCGGAGGAGGAGGCGGCGGCGGCGGTGGTGGTGGTGGTGGTGGAAATCAAACACCAACACCGCCACCACCAGACAGCACGAAATCTGTTGGCGTGGCCTGCGAAGGGTGCTCTGCTCAGTCGCCCACCCAGTTCGCCCCAACAGGAAAGATTGGCGTATGGGAATTCGACGCCTCGGCATCCCAATCCACCGAGACGGTGTCTGTCGACATTGACGGCTTCAACGGGCAGCAAGTCACCCTCTTGCTGACCAACACAGCGGACCGCGAAATTGGTATCCCTGAAAGCCTTGGCTTGCTCGTCCGTCCAGCCGGAGACACAGCCCAAAGCCTGCAGTCCTACCGGGCCCCAATCAAGGCCCATAACCAGACGCCCTCCAGTATTTCCGAGTTCAACACGCGCGATTGGAAAAAATTTATTCCAACGCCCGACGCCCTCAAGACACAGAGACAAACCATTCAAGCCCTTAACACAAGGCCCATCCCAAGCCTTGGCAGCACCAAAACATGGAAAGACTGCAGAAGCGTGTATGCCGAGTTGTGCGGAACCGATGTCGACAGAAACACGACCTTAATGGCGCAGCAAGCCACGCCATCGGGAATCACCGTCAATGTCTGGGTACAAAATGACGAGATTGGTCCCGACAAAGTCTCATTGCAGATGGCGGAGAACTTGGCCACGGCATACGCATCGCAAAATGGAATATACGATGCCATGGTGGACTTCAAAGGGCCGCCTTGGGGCACCCACGATCAACCGGGCATATTGATCCCCGACTCGGGAATGATCGATATCGTGCTGCTGAACCTGACGCCAGACAACACCCCCTATGGATTGGTAGGCTATTTCTTTGGCGCCAACAACTATTCGACGCAGATTCTGCCGACCAGCAACGAAGCGGTGGCCGTGTTTCTGGACACAGAATCGCTGCACCTCGTTTCCAATGGATTGAGCTTCATCAAAAGCGCGCTGGTCCACGAAGCAACGCACATGCGCAACTTCTACCAGCGCGTCGTGGTCAACCAAGACACCGACTTTCCTCTGTGGCTTGAAGAGTTCACGGCATTGGCGGCGGAAGACATCCTCTCTGATCGATTGGACCCGACCTTCAACACCCTGACCGAATACAGTCTTCCTTATTTTATTGCCCTGAACAACCAATCGTGCAATTTCAAACGCTTTGAGTTCACACCGACCATGTGTGACCCCTATGCTACGAATGCAACATTGGCCGGCTTCCTGGTTCGGCAACTGGGGGTGCCTTTTTATAAGGCCTTGCTGAACGCTTCGACAGGCAATGCCGAAACGGCCATGAACGCAGCCATCAAATCTGTCGCCCCAGCAAGCGATCTGAATGACCAGCTCATCAAATTCAGCCGAACGATGGCCGCGCTGGCCGAACCGTCGAGCTTTCCCCAGGGCATGGGAATGCCTTCGCTACTCTCAAGCGACGGGTATTCTGTTCCAGGAATTGATCTGAGTCGATTCCGCGAATTCATCCCACCATCCAATGCCAGGCCACCTACAATTGCGCCGAATAGCAGTGTGTTCTACCACGCCGGTGAAACACAGGGCAAATTCACGAAAAAAGTTCAGGTTCCTGCCGGCTTGAGGTTCTCGGTGATTGCGCATTAAGCGAAGTCACGAGCGCGAACTCCTGGCGCAAATGGAGCGCACAGCCCACAGGTGGCATGGTGGCTGATTGGTGATCCGCCAAGGCGCAGGGGACAAGCCTGTCTCACTGCGCAGCGCTCCCTGCGTCGGCCTTCCTGCGATCCAGGAAGGCCCGTCGTCACCCGCTCAACTGAGAGACCGTATCGAGACAAGCCCCGGCCGCGCCGAATAGCGCACCAGCCCATCCAGCGCCTCCAGTTCCACCCGCGCTGGCCGCGCGCCATACACCTCGGCCCGCAGCCAGGCCAGTTCAGCGGCCAGCGCCTCTTCGCCCGCCAGGGCGCAGTACCAGACTCGCGCCTCGGCGTCCCAGCGGTACGCGCGCGCCTTGAGCTTGTCTTTCGCCTCGAAGGGGGCACCGGTGGCGCGCAACTTGAACGATGGACGCTGCGCCGCCGCCATCAGCAAGGCCAGACCGTTCTGGCCGCCATCGCCCACCGGTTCGCACAGCACCTGCAACAAGGCGTGGCAGTCCACCTGGGCGCGGTGGGCGTCGTAAAACCAGCCACGGTCGTGGGCCAGGGCGCTGAGCTTGGCCGACTCGGCGCCCGCGGCCTTCCAGTCAATGTCCATGAAGGAGCAGGCCCAGGCTTTCTCGCGAAAAGCCGCGAAGCGCGCTTCCACGAATGGCCGGTCGAAACCCGCGTTGTGGGCCACCACCAGATCGGCCGCCGACACCATGGCCACCACCGCGTCATCCACCAGTCGCTGCCCGCGCACCATGTCGTCGGTGATGCCCGTGACCTGCTGGGCGATGGGCGGAATCGGCATGCCGGGGTCTTCAAAGCCCTCGAACACCGTCACCGGCCCGAACGGCAAGCCGCTGCGCGCGTCCACCTGCACCGACAGCATCGCCAACTCGATGATCTTGTCGGCCTGGTGCGACAGGCCCGTGGTCTCGGTGTCCAACACGAGCAAGCGCCGCGCGTCGGCCGGCACCAGATCGGCGGGGGCGGGGCCGTAGTCGGCCTTGGGCACCAAGCGGCGCAGCACCTTGTAGTCGGCGTGCTGCTCCAGCACCCGCGCCATCTGCTCGGGCGGCAGGGTGGATGCCGGCCACGCAGGCGCACTGGCGGGCGCCGGTGAGCGCGACTCAAATTCAAAACTCAGTTGGTCCATGGGCCGAGGCTACTCCACGACAGGTCCGTCACTTGCCGCAAAGGCAGACAGGGCAGGCAAGCCCAGAAACGACAAAGCCCTCTGCACGAGAGGGCTTGGGCGTTGGTGGCGCGGCTGGCGGGGATCGAACCCACGACCCTTGGCTTCGGAGGCCAATACTCTATCCACTGAGCTACAGCCGCACAGCGGGCCGATTGTATCGCTTGCTTGGGGGCAGCCATCCCAGGTCATGCCTCGGCCCTGGTGTTCAGAGCCAAAGCAAGGCGGTCAGCACCAGCAGGGCCAGAAACACCGTTTCGCCCAGCAGCATCACCACCGGGCGCCAGCCCACCAGGGCCAGGTCTTGCAGGCGTGTGCGCATGGCCGCACCGGCGATGGCAACCACCAGCAGCGCACGCGAGGCGTCGGTGGCGGCCTGCGTGAGCGCCGGGGTGGTGAAACCCAGCGAGCCCAGGGCCACCAGGGCGATGAAGCCCACCAGAAAGCCCGGCACGATGGGCGGGCGGCCAGAGCCAGCGGCCTTGGCGCCGCGGCTTGCGATGATGGAGATCACCACCACCACCGGGGCCAGCATGGCCACGCGAAACAATTTGACGATGGTGGCCGAGTCGCGCGCCTCGGGCCCCAGCATCGTGCCGGCGGCCACCACTTGCGCCACGTCGTGAATGGTGGCGCCCAGGAAGATGCCGGCGGGCACGCCGGTGATGTCAAGCAGGCTCAGCACCAGCGGGTACAAGACCATGGCGATGGTGGACAACAGCGTCACGCCCATCACGGTGAGCAAGGTGTGGCGCTCGTTCTCGCGGGTCTGCGGCAGGGCGGCAGAGATGGCCAGCGCGGCCGAGGCGCCACAAATGGCCACCGACACGCCCGAGATCCAGCCTTCGTCCGTGGGGCGGCGCAGCAGGCGGGCGAGCAGCAGGCCGCAGGCGATGGTGCTGACCACGCCGAACGCCACGATCAGACCGGTCTGCCAGCCGAGTTGCGCGATCTGGTCCACCGTGATGCGCGCGCCCAGCAGGGCCACGCCCACCCGCAGCAGCGTCTTGGAAGCGAACACGATGCCCGGTGCCAGGCTCTCGTGGCTGGACAGAAAGTTCAGTGCCATGCCCAGCAGCAGGGCGTAGAGCAGCTGCGGGCCACCGTAGTGCTCAGAGAGAAAGCCGGCTGCCAGGGCCATCACGCCACACAGGGCCAAGCCCGGCCAGATGGTTTGTGCCTGAACCCACATGGCGCGGGGCGCTGCGTGCATCGTGTCTCCTGGGTGCTTGTTATGCCGGCCATGCTAGGTAGATTGCGTGAATATAAAAATCGAGCAATTTAAATTTGTACGATCGGAAAATCCGATCAAATGGGTGGAGAGGGGCCTTGCTGGCTTGCCCCGTTGCCGCCCGCCGCTTCTCGGAGACCGCCATGTCAGACACCAGAATTCATCGGCTTCGCCTGACGTTGCGCCAGCTTGAAACCTTCGTGGCCACGGCCACGGCCGGCTCCACCCGCGCCGCGGCAGACAAGGTGGCACGATCGCAGTCGGCCACCAGCGTGGCGCTGGCCGAGCTGGAGGCCAGTCTGGGCGTGACGCTGTTTGACCGGGTGGGGCGGCGCCTGGTGCTCAACGAGAACGGGCGGCTGCTGTTGCCGCACGCCGCCACCTTGCTGGACAAGGCCCTGGAGATCGAGGCGCTGTTCGATGGCGAAGCGGTGGTGCCTTTGCGGGTGGCGTCCAGCTTCACCATTGGCGAGTACCTGATGCCCACCCTGATCGCCGGGTGGAAGGGCTTGCACCCCAGCGCGCAGGTGCAGCTGGATGTGGCCAACACCCGCGCGGTGCTGGAGTCGGTGGCCACCCTGCAGGCCGATGTGGGCTTCATCGAGGGGTCGCACACCCACCCCAGCCTGAGGGTGGAGCACTGGCTGGAGGACGAGTTGGTGGTGGTCTCAGCGCCCGGCGTGGCCTGGGGGGCGGGGGCTGTGCCGAACGAGCGCTTGGCGCGCGCCACCGCTGGCTCACGGCGAGCCCTGATGTCTTCATCCCTGTTGTGGTGTGAGGGGCCGTGCCGCTGGCTCGCCGCCCCAGGGCCTCATGTGCCCGAGGGTCTGTTGCCTTGCATCTGGAAGCCTGCCCATAAGTTCAGAAAAACAAAAGTAAAAAATACTTGATAAAAATAAAGTGCATCTATAGACTTCGCTCCATACCCCAAAACGTGGCTGGCCTGCACGGCCGGCTCCCAAGAGGAGACACATGGAAACCCGACCCGACACGCCCCAGCGCACGCTGACGGTGAAGATTTATCGCGGTGAAAGCGAGGGCGACTTCGTGACCTACTCGGTGCCCTGGCGTGAGAACCAGACGGTGCTGGACGTGGTGACCGAGGTGCAGCGCTCACTGGAACCCACCTTGTCGTACCGCTTCGCCTGCCGCGTGGGCGTGTGTGGGTCTTGCGCCATGACGGTCAATGGCAAGCCGCGCTGGACTTGCCGCACCCACGTCAGCCGCGTGGAAGAGGACGGCGTCATCGTCATTGAGCCGCTTCGCAACATGCCGCGCATCAAAGACCTGGTCGTGGACATGAGCGAGTTCTTCGACAAGTGGAAGAAGGCGGGCAATGAGTTCAAGGGCACGGCCACGCGCCACGACCCGCCGGCCAACGTGTCGCCGCAGAGCAAGAAGCGCAAGCTGGCCGATGCGGCCATCGAGTGCATCAACTGCGGCGTGTGCTACGCCGCCTGCGACGTGGTGGCCTGGGACAAGGAATACCTGGGCCCCGCCGCGCTGAACCGCGCCTGGACCTTGTTCAACGACGAGCGCCACGCCGACCCCAAGGGCGTGCTGCACAAGGCCACCTCGGGCAGTGGCTGCAATTCTTGCCACAGCCAGGGCAGTTGCATGACGCATTGCCCGGTGAGCCTGAGCCCCACCGGCAGCATCGCGGGCCTGAAGAAGAACGCGCTGCTGAGCTTCTTCAAGGGGGACTGACGTGGAGCAACGCTTGTTCGTTCTGCAGCGCCTCACGGCGATGCTGATGGCACCCCTGGTGCTGGGCCACCTGGCGGTGATTCTGTACGCGGTGCGCGGCGGGCTCACGGCCTCGGAGATCCTGGCGCGCACCCAGGGCAATGCCTGGTGGATTGGCTTCTACGGCCTGTTCGTGCTGTGCGTGGCGGTGCACGTGCCCATTGGCATGCGAAACATCCTGATCGAGTGGCTGCGCCTGGGGCGCGGCGCCGCTGGTGTCGTGGCGCTGGCGCTGGGGCTGCTGCTGCTGGGCCTAGGCCTGCGCGCGGTGGTGGCCGTGGGAGGGCTGGCCGCATGAACTCGCCACGTCGCCACAAGGCCTACTGGGCCTTCATCGGGCACCGCGTGTCCGGCCTGCTGCTGGGCCTGTTTCTGCCGGTGCACTTCTACGTGCTGGGCATGGCCCTGGAAGGCGCGCAGCGCCTGGATGGTTTCCTCAAATTTTCCGACATGCCCGCCGTGAAGTTCGGCGAGTGGGGCCTGGTGCTGCTGCTGTCGGTGCACATGGGCTTTGGCCTGCGCTTGCTGGCCATGGAGCTTTTGCCCTGGAGTTCGACGCGCGATGCCCGCTTGTCGTGGATCGTGCCGAGCGTGCTGGTGTCTCTGGTTGTTGGCCTGGTGTTCCTGGCGGGAGTTGTTTGAATGCAAATCGAGAACCACAAAACCGACATCCTCATCTTGGGCACGGGCGGTGCCGGTTTGTTCGCGGCATTGCACGCGAAGAAGGCCAACCCTGCGTTGAAGGTGACGGTGGCCGTGAAGGGGCTGCTGGGCAAGTGCGGCTGCACGCGCATGGTGCAGGGTGGCTACAACGTGGCCTTGTCCAGCGGCGATTCGGTGGAGCGCCACTTCATGGACACCATCGAGGGCGGCAAGTGGCTGCCCCGCCAAGACCTGGCCTGGCGCCTGGTGGAGGGCGCGATCGAGCGGGTGCGCGAGCTGGAGAACGAGATCGGTTGTTTCTTCGACCGCAACCCCGACGGCACGCTGCACCAGAAGGCCTTTGCCGGTCAGAGCTTTGACCGCACGGTGCACAAGGCCGACCTCACCGGCATCGAAATCATCAACCGCCTGATGGAGCAGGTGCGCGCCCTGGACGTGGAAGAGATGGAGGAGCACCGCGCCATTGAGCTGGTGCCCGCCGCCGACGGCTCGGGCATCGCGGGCGTGCTGTTCATTGACATGCGCCGCGGCGTGTACCGCTTTGTGCAGGCCAAGGCCGTGCTGCTGGGCACGGGCGGCGGCCCCACCATGTACCGCTACCACACGCCCTCGGGCGACAAGACCTGCGACGGCATCGCCATGGCCATGCGCTACGGCCTGAAGGTGCGCGACATGGAGATGGTGCAGTTCCATCCCACGGGGCTGCTGGGGGGCGCCAATACCCGCATGACCGGCACCGTGCTGGAAGAAGGCCTGCGCGGTGCGGGCGGCTACCTCATCAACGGTCATGGCGATCGCTTCATGACGAACTACGACGCTCGCGGCGAGCGCGCCACCCGTGATGTGGTGAGCCGTGGCATTTACGCCGAGATGCGCGCCGGGCGCACCGGGCCCATGGGCGGCATCTACATCCAGATGAGCCACCTGGGGCCGGAGAAAGTGGCCAAGTCGTTCCCGGGCATGGTCAACCGCTGCCGCGACTGCGGCTTTGACCTGGCTGGCGGCCGTGTGGAGGTGGTGCCCACGGCCCACTACCTGATGGGTGGGGTGGAATTCAACATCGACGGCTCCACCGCCTCGCCTGGCTTGTACGCGGCTGGCGAGGACTGCGGTGGCGTGCATGGCGCCAACCGCCTGGGTGGCAATGGCGTGGCCAACAGCACCGTGTTCGGCGGCATTGCCGGCGATTCGATGGCGGCGTTCGTGGCCCGGGAAGGGCGCTGGCGCGACCCGGATGCGCGCGTCATTCAACAAGGCGTGGCGCGCGCCGAGTACCCGTTCTCCCGCCCGGCCGGTGCGATCCACGATCTGCGCGAGGCGCTGTCGCAAACCATGTGGGACGACGTGGGCGTGCTGCGCAACCGCGCCGACATGGAGCGCGGTCTGGCCACGCTGGGCTCGTATCGCAGCGCGCTGCGCGACATGGGCGTGCCCGACGGCGACCGTCGCTTCAACCTCACCTGGCACGACTGGCTCAACGTGGAGAGCCTGGTGGACATCTCGCGGGTCATCACGGTGTCGGCCCTGGCTCGCGAAAACAGCCGCGGCGCGCACTACCGCGAAGACTTCCCCGAGGCGGGTGACCTGCACACCAGTTGCTACACCCGCGTGAGCGCCGTTGGCGAAGACCTCTCGCTGGAGATGGTGCCGGTGTCTTTCGACATCGTGCGCCCCGGCGAATCCCTGATCTCGAGCGAAGCGGGCAGCCCGCCCGTTCCGGTGGCGAACTGAGAAGGCCCTATGAAACAGATACCCCTACAGAAAGTGCAGGAAGCGGCGCTGGAGATCATGAAGCGCGCGGCCATCGACATTCCCGAGGACTACAAGCAAGGCATCAAGGCCTCGGAGAAAGCCGAAACCGGCAAGCTGGCGCGCTTCGTCATCCACGCCATGCAAGACAACTGGGACGCCGCCAGCGAAGACCGGCGCCCCATGTGCGCCGACACCGGCGTGCCGCGTTACTACGTGAAGGTGGGCAACCAGGCGATGGTGGAGCGGGGCTTCATTGCGGTGGAGCACGCGCTGCGAAAGGCCACGGCCGACGCGACCACCGCCATTCCGCTGCGCCCGAACCGGGTGCACCCGCTGTGGCGCACCGATCACAACAACAACGTGGGCATCAACGCGCCCGAGATTGAATGGTCGTTCGAGCCCGAGGCCGACTGGATCGACATCACCACCGTGCACAAGGGCGGCCTGTTCGGCACCGACTACCGCATGCTGTTCCCGGGCGATGGCATTGATGGCATCAAGCGCTTCGTGCTGGACACGCTGATTGCCTTCGGCAAGCGGGGCCTGGCCTGCCAGCCCGCCATCGTGGGCATCGGCCTGGGCGGATCGAAAGACACCTGCATGCAACTGGGCAAGCAGGCGGCCTGCCTTCGCACCGTGGGTGATCGCAACCCCGACCCCAAGATCGCCGAGCTGGAGCTTGAGCTCAAGAAGCTGGGCAATTCGATTGGCATGGGCGCCATGGGGTTTGTGGGCTCGCAAATGGTGGTGGATTGCCACATCGAGGTGGGCTACACGCACACCGGCGGCATGCCCATCAGCCTGCACACCTTCTGTCTGTCCTCGCGCCGGGCCACCGCCCGCATTCACCCGGACGGATCGATCGAGTACCGCACGGACCCGCAGTGGTTCACCCCTTACATGCGCCGGGAGACAGTGGAATGGTAGACCGCACCAACGACGACGAGATGAAGGTGTTTCACCTTCAGTTGCCTGCTCAGCCAGAGGACATTGCCAAGCTCGAACTGGGCGCGGCCGTGTACCTCACCGGCGTGGTCTACACGGCCCGAGAAGGCGTCTACAAGAAGGTGCTCGACCAGGGCCTGCCCATGCCGGTGGAGAACCTGGCCGAGATCAGCAACGTGAACTTCCACTGTTCGCCGGCCGCGGCCGAAGACGGCAAGGGCAGCTACAACGTGGGCGCTGTGACCGCCACCGCGAGCTTTCGCTTCTCGAAGTGGTTGGGCCCTTGGATCGACCGCAGTGGCGCGCGAATCATCATCGGCAAGGGCGGCATGCCCGCCGACGATTACAAGACCGTGCTCGCCCCCCGCGGCGCGGTGTACCTCACCACCGTGGGCTACGGCACCGGCGCGCTGCTCGGGCGCGGCATCAAGGGAGTTCGCGCGGCGCACTGGATTGACGAGCTGGGCATTGCCCAGGCGATGTGGATGTTCGAGGTGGAGAACTTCGGCCCCTTCATCGTGGAAAGCGATGTGCAGGGCAATTCGCTGTTCGCCCAGCACGGCGAGGCCATCAACGCCGGTATCGAGCAGCTCTACGCAGGCCTGAAACCGCCAGCCCTGCACCGCTACGGCGAAACCGACAACCGCCAGAACGAAGTGATGTGAGGCCGCACGGCCAGAGGGAGCAGCCATGATTGTGGATTTCCGTCTTCGCCCGCCTGTGGGCGGCTTTCTTGACACCCTGATGTACTCGGCCGGCGAGCGTCGCGACGGCTTCACCCGCACGGTGGGCTTTGAGCCTTCGCCTGCGGCGCAGCAGCAGTCGATGGAGCTGCTCTTGCAAGAGATGGACGCCGCCGGCGTGCACAAGGGCGTGGTGGTGGGCCGGCTGGCCGGCACGCTGGGCAGCGTACCCAATGCCGACGTGCAGCGCATCGTGGCCGAACACCCAGGCCGCTTCATCGGCGCAGCCTCCATTGACCCGACCTCGCGCAAAGGCGCTTGCGCCACCATCGACCAGGCGCTGCGCGACGGCTTCAAGCTCATCAACATCGAGCCGGGTTCGTACCCCGTGCCCATGTACGCCGACGACCGCCGGCTCTACCCCATTTACGCGCATTGCGAAGACGTGGGCGTGCCCGTGATCATGATGGTGGGCGGCACCGCCGGCCCTGACCTGAGCTACTCCGACCCGATCCGCACCGACCGCGTGCTGGCCGATTTTCCGCAGCTCAAGGTGGTGGTGGCGCACGGTGGCTGGCCCTGGGTGAACGAGATCCTGCACATCGCCTTCCGGCGCACCAACCTCTACCTCTCGCCCGACATGTACTTCTCGCGCATGCCTGGCTGGGAGGAATACGTGAAGGCGGCCGACAGCTTCCTGGCCGACCGCATGCTCTATGCCAGTTCTTTCCCGTTCTGTCCGGTCATGGACTACAAGACTTGGTTCGAGCGCTTGCCCATCAAGCCCGAGAACCTGGCCAAGGTGATGGGCGGCAACGCCTGCCGCTTGTTGGGGCTCTAATACGCGGCATTTCACCAACCGCGAGCCCCAAACCATGGACGTCAAAACGCTCTACACCCTCATTGCCATCGCCGACCGCGGCAGCTTTGCCGAGGCCGGAAACGCCATCGGTCTGTCGCTGTCGGCTGTCAGCCTGCAGATGCGTTCACTGGAGGAAGAGCTGGGCATCCAGATCTTTGACCGAAGCCGTCGCCCGCCCGTGCTCACCGACAGCGGGCTGGTGCTGGTGGCCCGGGCACGCGAGCTGATCGCCCACTGGGAGAGCATGAGCGCCGCGCTCAAGCGCGACGCCTCGGTGGGCCTGCTCAAGCTGGGTGCCGTGCACACCAGTGTGGCCGGCGTGCTGCCCCTGGCCCTCAAGCGCCTGCGCCAGCAAGGGCAGGGCATCGACATCCACCTCACCACCGGCCTCACCCACGACCTGGAAAAAGCGGTTTACCACCGGCAGATCGACGTGGCCGTGGTCACCGAGCCCGAATCGCCGCGCAGCGAACTGGAGTTCTTTCCGTTCGCCGACGAACCTTGCGTGGTGATCACCCACCGCGACACCGAGGGCGACACCGACCAGCAGGTGCTCGAGTCCACGCCCTATGTGCGCTTCAACCGCGCCGCGCGGGTGGGCAACCTGGTGCAGCAAGAGATCTTGCGGCGTCAGATCGCGGTGCGGTCGGTCATGGAAATTGACACCCTGGAAGGCGTGATCGCCATGGTGGCCAATGGCCTGGGCAGCTCGGTGGTGCCGTCGCGTGGCGTGCGCCACGAGTTCCCATCGTCCATCCGCACCTTGCCTTTCGGCTCTCCACCGCTGACCCGCCGCCTGGGTCTGCTGGTGCCGCGCGACAACCCGCGCCTGCATTTGTCGCAGCTCTTGCTGGAGGCCCTGCGTGAGGTCTCGGCGAAGTCTGCCCCCCTTCTCAGCGCACCGGAGAAGGCTCCGCGGCGCCGAGCCCCTTCGTCATGAGCGCATGACGGTCAATTCCAGCCCTGGCGCACAGAGCGAAAAACGCCGGGCCAGGGCTGGTCAACCCCTACCCGAGGAGACATGCATGAACCACCCGAAGAAGAACAACACCCAGGCCCTTGTAGCGCCAGCTTTGGCCAAGCGGCGAGCGGGTTTGAAATGGCTGGCATTGGCAGGCATGGGTTGCGCCGTGGCGTGGCCGGCGGCCCAAGCCCAGTCGGCCGATTGGCCCAACAAGCCGGTTCGGGTGGTGATCCCGTTTTCCTCTGGTGGCGCCACCGATCTGCTCGGCCGCGCCTTGGGCAATGAGCTGGGCAAGATCTGGAAGCAATCGGTCGTCATCGACAACCGCACTGGCGCCGGCGGCGCAGTGGCGGCCGAGTTGGTGGCCAAGGCCCCGGCAGACGGCTACACGCTGCTGCTGGCCTCGGGCAGCATGTTCACCGTCAACCCCCATCTGTACCCCAAGCTGCCCTACAGCCTGCAAAGCTTCGAGCTGATCGGCAAAACGGCGAGCGGCCCGATGGTGGTGACCATCAACAGCGCCGTGCCCGCCAACAACTTCAAAGAGTTCGTGGCCTATGCCAAGGCCAATCCGGGCAAGCTCAACATGGCCTCGGCCGGCAATGGCAGCCAGGTGCACATCGCCGGCGAAGCCTTCGCGCAGGCCAGCGGCATTGACGTCACCCACGTGCCCTACAAAGGAGAAGGGCCCGCCTATGCCGACCTGATGGGGGGCGCCGTGCAAATGGCCGTGGGCAACATCAACGCCATCTCGCCCCTGCTCAAGAGCGGGCGGGTGAAGGCCCTGGCCGTGACTGGGCGCGAGCGCTCGGGCCTTATGCCCGAAGTGCCCACCGTGGTCGAAGCGGGCCTGCCCAACTTTGAGTTCACGGGCTGGTTCGCTCTGGTTGCCCCGGCTGGCACGCCGAAGGCCCTCACCGCCAAGATCTACGCCGACATCCAGCAGGCCATGGAGCAACCCGGCATGAAGCGCTACCTGGCCGAGCAGGGCATGCTGGCCTCGGTGGTGGGGCCAGCCCAGCTCACCGATGACATCAACCGCGAATCCGCTCGCTGGAAAGACCTGGTGGCGGTGCGCAAGATCACGGTCAACTGATCGCGCTGCGTCCTTTGGGCTGCCCCGGCCATGGGCCCGGGTGGCCTTTTCGTCGGTTGTCCGGCAGGGCCGGGCCTAGGTAAAGGGCTCACGTGAGCACTGTTGACTATTGGTGGGCTGCCAGCGCGGTGGTGCTGGCCTACACGGTGTTCGGGCTCACCGGCTTTGGCGCGGCCATGATGGCCATGCCCATGCTGGTGCTCGTGGTGCCCCTGACATTCGCCGTGCCCTTGATGGTGCTGCTGGACTTGGTGGCGACGTCCCTGGTGGGCTTGCGCACCTGGCGCCACTTGTCCTGGCGCGACACCGCGCAGATATTCCCGTTCATGCTGATTGGGGTGGGCATGGGGGCGACCTTGCTGGTGAGCTTCCACAGCGGCTGGTTGCTCATCGGCCTGGGGGTGTTCATCGTGATCATCTCGTGGCGCAACCTGCGAACCCTGGGCGCCAAGTTCCGCCCCTTGCCGGCTGTCTGGGCCGCACCCGCTGGTACCGTGGGTGGAATCTTCAGTGCCCTCTTTGGCACCGGGGGGCCCATCTACACCATCTACCTTGTCCGGCGCCTGGCCGATCAGGAAACCTTTCGCGCCACCATCTCGGCGGTGATCTTTCTCAGTTCAGTGGTGCGCCTGGTTTCATTCGCCATGGGTGGACTGTTCCAGCAAGAGGGCCTGCTGATCCTTGCCGCCTGGTTGTTGCCAGCCAGCCTGCTCGGGGTGTTCATTGGCTCTTACAGCCGACATCGACTGCCCGTTCAGGGCATTCGCCGCTTCGTTCAGGTGTTCATGCTGGTGGCCGGTGGGGTGGTCATCCTGCGTGGTGTCGCGTTGATGTCGTCGACATAGCCTTCGGTGCAAGTATCGGCGGCAACGCGCCGACTTGTTCTCTGGTCCTGGTCGGCTGTTGGACAGGCGCGGCAATTGGACTTGAGGGGCCTTGAGGGGACTCCGTTGGGGTGGCTGGACGCCGACGCTGGAGGCGCGACAGCGCTCTCAAACTGCAGTGCGTCTGGCCGCGGCCGGTTTCAGGTCGTCCAGGCTACGGCGTCAAGCGCCCCAGAGCCCGCCCCCAGGGCTGGCTGGCTTCAGCGGCCGGCCTGCATCAGGTGGCGGGCGAGGGCGTGATAGGCCGGCAGCGATGTCGGGTCGTTGGCGGCATTGCTCGCCAAGGGGTGCGACGCGAAACGCGCGATCACCATATCGGCTTTCGGGTCGACGTAGAGCGCCTGGCCATGCACCCCCCGTGCCGCGAACGCGCCATGTTCGTTGTGGGTGACCCACCACATGCTGCGGTAGCTCCAGCCCGGCAAGAGCTGGTAGCCCGCTTTGGCGAAGTTGGCCTGGCTGCCCCCGCGGCGGATATCGGCCACCGCCGCCCGCGGCACGACCTGGCGTCCGTTGAAGGTGCCGTTGTTTCGGATCATTTCGCCGAACCGTGCCAGGTCGCGAAGCCCGGTGTTCAGGCCGCCACCAGCGAACGGCGTGCCAATGGAGTCGACCGACAGGTAGGCGTCTCTCTCGGCGCCCAGCGGGCCCCAGATTCGCTCGGACAGCAGCTGGGCGACGGATTTTCCGGTCGCGCGAGCCAGGATCCAGCCCAGCGCGTCCGTGTTGGCCGTGCGGTAGTGGAATGCCTCTCCGTGCACGCCTTCTGCCTTTACGGTCTGCAGGAACTCGTAGTAGGTGCGGGGGCCGGTGTAGTCCTTGGGCTTGGGCAGTGGGTTGCCCGCCGCGCCGTGTGCCCAGACCTCGGCATTCGGGTCGGTGTAGTCCTCCCTGAACCGGATGCCGGTGGTCATGTCCATGACTTGGCGCACGGTGGCGCTGCCGAAGGCGGAGGCCGCCAGCTCCGGTACGTAGTGATCCACGCGCTGGCTGTCGTCCAGGGTGCCTTCGGCCACCAGCATGGCGGCCAGGGTGCCGACGAAGGTCTTGGTGACCGACATCGCGCCGTGCTCACCGTCCGGCTTGAGGACGCCGAAGTAGCGTTCGTAGACGATGCGGCCGCGATGCAGCACGACGATGCCATCGGTGTAGTTGGCGTCCAGCGACTGCCGCCAGGTCATGGTCTGGTGCGATCCCAGCGGCGTGAAACGCACGTCGTCGATGTCGCCTCGCAGCGCCACCGGCAACGGCGCCACCGGCCCCAGCCCGCGCGACACGTTGACGGTGGGCATTAGCTGCCGAAAGTTCGACACCGTCCAGCGCAGGGCCGGAAAGCGCCAGTAAGAGCCGTCATCGAAGCGGACGATGCGATCGGCCGGCGGTGGGGAGCCGACCATCCAACCCAGTGTGGCTGGGTCGCTGGCTTGCGCATCCGGGAAGCTGCTTGGCGCGCCCGCCGATTCGGGCGCGGCTCGCGCCGAGTGCACCCACAGCAGCAACAGCAAGACCACGAGGCGGTGAGCATGAAGGTTCATGGCAACTCCTGGGTTTGTGATCGCTGCAGGATAAAGGAATCCGCAGCGATGACCAGGAGGCGAACCCGCTGGTTTCACCGCCACCTTGGCCCTGGTGAAGCGCGCAGCGGCCTGGACCAGGCAGAGCGAATGTTTCGCTGTTGCCGCCCAGGCCATCGTGGGGCTAGGTGGCGGCGGCGAAAGCCTGCGCTCGCTGGCTGGCCGTGGACCCCGTGGCCGCCGTGCCCGCCAGTTGGAACACCTGGAGCGCCTCGGTCAGCCGTTGGGCCTGCTCCTTGAGGCTTTCCGATGCCGCCGCGCTTTCTTCCACCAGGGCAGCGTTTTGCTGGGTCATCTGGTCGAGCTGGTTGATGGCGCTGTGCACCTGGCCGATGCCCTGGCTCTGGCGGCCCGAGACGGCGGTGATTTCGCCAATGATGTCGGCCACGCGCCGGGCGTTGGCCACCACGTCGTTGATGGTGGTGCCGGCCTCGCCCACCAGGCGGGTGCCGATCTCCACCCGGTCCACGCTGGTGGTGATCAGTGCCTTGATTTCCTTGGCCGCGGCGGCGCTGCGCTGCGCCAGGCTGCGCACCTCGCCGGCGACCACGGCAAACCCTCGGCCTTGCTCGCCAGCGCGCGCTGCTTCGACGGCGGCGTTCAAGGCCAGGATGTTGGTCTGGAAGGCGATGCCGTCGATCACGCCGATGATGTCGCTGATCTTCTGGCTGCTGTGGTGAATTTCCCCCATGGTGCTCACCACCTGGCCCACCACCTGGCCGCCACGCACGGCCACATCGGCGTTGGCGATGGCGATCTCGCTGGCCTGGCGGGCGGCGTCCGCGCTGGCGCGCACCGTGGTGTTGAGCTGGTCCATCGATGCCGCTGTCTCTTGCAGGTTGCTGGCGGTCTGCTCGGTGCGAAGGGACAAGTCCTGGTTGCCGATGGAAATCTCGCGGCTGGCGGTCTCGATCTGCAGGGCCGACTGCTGCACCGATGAGACCACGCCCATCACCCGCAACAGAGCGGACTTGAGGGCCTGGCCGCCTGGCGTGGTCGCCGCCAGGGTCGTCACGTCCAGCCGGATGCCGTTGGGCTGGTCCACCAGCCCGACCATCTCGGTGAGCTCATCGCCCTGGCGTGCCATGCGGGCGAGCCCGGTCACCAGCAACACCTCCAGCGCGGTTTGCACCACCACGTACACCGCGTGCAGCACGACGCGCCAGAAATTGGCCTCGGTCAGGCAATAGAAGCCAAAGCCGACGGCTTGCAGGCGGTCGAAACCCAGGTGGTGCACCGCGAACAGGGCCGCCGCGTACGCGATGGGGCGCCAGTCCAGGTAGACGATCAACAGGGCCAGGCTCACGAACACGCCGAAGTGGTACTCGGTCTGGCCGTGGGTGAGCTGGATGTGCAAGGCCACCAGCGCGACGAGCGCCGTGGTGAGCATCAGGCGCGAGGACAAGGTGGCGGGCCACAGCAGGTAACCGGCCAAGCCGATGGCGCTGAGGGCCAATGCGCTGACGATGGCCAGCGTGGGTTCGTAATAGGTGAAACCCAGCACGACGGCGGCGAGGGCGCTGATCAGCACCGCGGTGAGGACGATTTGGTCGCCCATTCGGGCGCGAGTCACTTGACCTGGACGAACGGATGGTGTGTCAGGGCGGGACATTTGTACCTTCTTGGGGGTAATCAATAGGGGGTAGGGTATTTGTGTATCGGCCGAAGGCCGAGAACGTTGAGGCAAAGAAGGGGGCGGCGCCCAGCCCCCCGACGCGCGGTGGCGGGGCTGGCAAAGGCGCGTGAGCGAACTGGCCTTGGCGCGGCCATGCGCCGATTCCCCGGCGCGGGGGAAGGGCGAGAACTGCCCCTGCCGGGGCAGCCAATCAGGCCAGGGTGGCCGTTGCCTGCATGGTGAGGAAACCTTCGTGGTCTTGTGACCAAAGGCGGACGGTCTTGCCGTCGGCCGACGGCTGCCCATTGAGGCGGAAGGGGTGAAGGTCAAACGTCGGCCGCACGGCCCGGAAGCTGAAGCTGAGCAGCCGCGCGTCAGGCTGATGGCGACGGACCAAGTCCACCAGCAGGGTGGCGATCAGCGGGCCGTGCACCACCAGCCCGGGGTAGCCCTCCACTTGCGTCACGTATTGCCGGTCGTAGTGGATGCGGTGGCCGTTGAAGGTCAATGCCGAGTAGCGGAACAGCAGCACATCGTCGGGCACGATGTCTCGCTGCCAGTTGGCGCCGCTCTCTGCCACGGTGGGGCTGGGCGCTGGCTCGCCAGGGGTCGGGGCTGGGCGGTACACGATGTCGTGCTCCTCCGTCAGTGCCAGCCCGTTGGCGTTGTGCACCTCGTGGCGGACCAGAACGAACACCAGCTCGCCGCTGCGGCCTGACTTGTGGGTCACCGACTCGATGCGTGAGGTGCGCTGCACGTTCTGTCCCACGCGCAGCGCGTTGTCGGGCAGCCAGGTGAGCCGGCCGCCAGCCCACATGCGGCGCGGCAGGGGCACGGGCGGCAGGAAGCCGCCGCGTCGCGCGTGGCCGTCAGGCCCGAGTTCGCTCTGTCGGTGGCGCGGCAGGAAGTAGAGCCAGTGCCACAGAGGTGGCAGTTCGGTGCCCATGTCTTCTGCTGTCTCGGCGTGGGGGGTGGGGTCGTCCCGGTCCAGCGTGGCCGAGAGGCCGGCCACCGGCGCGGCAGTGAGGCAATCGGTCATGGTCTCGCTGCGCCCTTGCCAGGCTTGGCAGCGGGCAATGTCGTCGGGAGACAGCGAGGCGGAGAGGGGGACGGAAAGGGGGGCGGTGTGGGGTGTGGTCATGGCAAATCGGAGAAGCTGGACATTGTCCACCATCTCGCCAGTCAGTCAGGGCCGACGGTGGCCAAGCTGCGGGCCAGCAGGGCCGCTGCTTCTGCCTGCCGGTGCGTGCCCGTCTTGGCGAGGATTCGCTTCAGGTGCGTGCGCACGGTGCCCAGGCTGACGCCGGTCTGCGTGGCAATGTCGTTGAGCGACCGGCCTCGACCCAGGGCCGCGGCCACGGTGGCCTCTGATCGCGTCAAGCCGTACAGCTCACGCAGTCGCGTCGCCGCGATGGGGGCGTCGGGGTCGCGCAGGAACACCAGCACGGCAGGGCGCACTTGACCAAAGGCCTGGGCGTTGGGCCGCAGCGGAGCGACCTCCAGCGTCAGGGGCAGGCCTTGCGGCCGAGGAATCAACAGGACCGAGGCTGGCTTGCCCACACGGCCCTGGGCGGTCTCCATGGCCGCGCTGATCAGAGCCGAGAGGGCATTGCGCAGCGATGGCTGGCGAGGCATCAGGCGTCCTTGCACCACCGCCAGCGCGGGGCTGGCGCGAAGCAGGGTGTCGGCCATCGCACTGGTCTGGAGCACGCGGCCGCTGCCGTCGATCACCAGCACGCCGGTGTCGAAGCGGTCCAGCGCCTGAAGGGCCACGGCGTGCTGATGGTCGACCTCGGCCAGCCGTTGCCCGAGCCTCAGGGCGCGCTGCAGGTGTGGCAAGAGCAGGGCCGCTTGCCGGCGTTCTCGCGTGGAATAGGCCCCGGCTTCGCGCGGCCTGTGGATGCCCAGCACGCCAACGTCGCCCTCGGCGGTGGGGAACACCGCCCCCAGCAGGTGGTGAATGCCCAGTTGCGACAGCCATTCCTGATAGAAGCCGCTGCGGGCCTGCTCTTGGGGCGTCACGAGGTCTTCATCGGTGATGACGCGCGACAGGCCGTGGGCCACGGAACGCTCTACCCACAGGTCGCGGCGGTGCCAGTCATCGGCCCAGGCCTGGTCCCGCTCAGACACGACCAGGTTGCTGGTGCACTCCAGCAACCTCACCTGGCCGTCGTGGCCGTGCAGCTTGAGCACGGTGCTGGTAGAGCCCAGGGCCTGGGCGATTCGCGACGCAGTGCCCGGCCACAGGCTTGCCTGCATCGCCGCGTCGTACAGATGGGCGATGAGTGCCGACAACTGGGGTTCATGGAATGGAGGCGATTCCATGGGCGGTTTCTACCGCATTTGGGAGACGAAATGCCACCCCTGTTTTCCTAGGATGCCACCCAGAACCTTTCATTGGAGGACGCCATGAGCGCGACAAACTCCCGGTGCCAGCGCAAGCCCCACGGGCTGGTGCGACTCGTCGCCGGTTGGTGGGCCGTCTCGCTGACCTTGCCGGCCACGGCCGTCGATTTGCAGCTTCCACCAGACGCACACGGCACCTATGCCCCGGGGGGCGATTGCGCCAGGCAACCGCGCGTCTTGGTGGACAAGGACGGCGTGCACCTGGACACCGCGCGCGGCCAGCGGCGGTCTTTGCCGATTCTGGTGAGCTACACCTTCGTTGGTGGCGCCCGCTACAGCGGCATTCAGACCTGGGCGATGGTGAAACACGGCGGCAAGGACCGCTGGGGCGAAGACAAGACACCGGTCTTGCTCACCTTCAACGCCAACGAGCGCCGGGGTGCCTTGAGCGCAGAGCGCAACGAAGGCGCGAACGAGCCCAGGACCGCACTGGACGGCCCCCTGGACAACATCGTGCAGACAGGGCGCTTTCGCTTGTGCCGTGGCGCGGGCAGGCCAGTGCCTTGAGCAAAAAGGAGAGACGATGAAAACGGTCCATGCGGTGGCGGTGGCCACCCTTTTCGGTCTGGTCGCCAGCGCGCACGCGCAGACCTTGGCCGCCAGCAAGATGGACATCACCGGCATTCGGCTGGGCATGAGCGAGGCCGAGGTGATGGGCGCGATCAAGGCGTTTGATCCCAAGGCACAGGTGACGAGTCGGCGCATGGCGCACTACCCGTACTCCGATGGCGTGACCGGCTTTCAGACGCCCGCGTTTCTGGACGAGCTGGAGTTTCGCGCTGGCGACTCTCGCTTCAGGGTCTGGTTCGCCAGTCCGCCCGCGGAGCCCCGTGCCTATGCCATTCACCGCTATTCGCGTGGCAACCCGACACCGCCATCGCGCCAGCAGTTCGTGGCGGCGTTGACGTCGAAGTACGGCCCGACGCAGGAGCACTACCTGCCGAACACGGGCACCAACCTGGCGCAATGGAGCGAGCCGGGCAAGCCCGAGTGCGCGGTGAGCACCAACGCCAGGGTGGTGGTCGATGGCAGCCCCGACACCTTGTTGCCTCCCCGGGCCGCCGAGGTGCTGGAGGCCATGGGCCGCAGCCAGCACCCCAATTTGCGCCGCACGATGGGGGCCTCGGTGGACGTGGCCCGCTGTGGCGCCGTGTTGCGCTACGCCTGGGGTGGGCCGGCGAAAGACCCGGTCTTTCCCATCGCCGAGTTCTACGTGTGGCTGGTGGACCAGGGAGGCATGGTGGCCAAGCACCGGCAGTCCCTGGAATGGGTGAAGCAACTGGAAACGGCGGCGGTGCGCAAGCGCCAGGGGCAGGGCGTCACCCCCAAGCTCTGAGGGGCTGCGGCGGCGGGCGCGGGCGCTCACGCCCGCGCCCTTGACCGCTTCACAGCGGTCGGCAGTTGCTCATGCAGCGTTGGGCCTTGGTGTCAGGCCGGTCGTCCACGATGAAGCCGTCGCGGTTGGGCATGCGAAGCGAGGCCAGCGTCTGCGCGTTCACCGTGGCCGTGGCCGGCAAGAGCCCGTTGAGGTGGAGGATGTAGCCCGAGACGGCGTAGACCTCGTCATTCGTGAGCGACTGCGGCTGGGTCAAGGGCATGGCCCGGCGCACGTAGTCGAAGAGGATGGGCGCGTAGGGGTACATGCTGCCGGGCGTGAGCACCCGGGTGTTGGTCTGGAACGAGCCGATGCCCCCCACCATGGTGCCGAACATGGGGCCGCCCGCCGCGTTCTCGCCGTGGCACACCGCGCACTTGGCCGCGTAGACCTCTTTGCCCTGGCTCACCGTGCCGGCCCCGGGCGGCAGGCCGGCGCCGGTCTTGGTGATGACGTCGATGTTCCACCGCGCCAGGTCGGCCTCGGTGATGGGCTTGCCGTGGGCATGCCTCACACCGCCACCCTCGGTCGAGGCCGTGGCGCCAGGGGTGAGCCCTGAGCCCGCACAGCCCGTCAGCACGGCCAGGGCAATCACCCCCAGGCCCATCGTTTTCAAGTTAAGCGATCGCATTGCTCACCTCTCCAGATGCGTTGATGGCCCAAGGGAAGATGCCGTTGTGGTGTTGCACGAAGCCCGTGATGGCGCGTGCCTTGCGAATGTCCTCAACGGTTGGCTGCACATAGCCGGTGCTGTCCACCGCGCGGCTGGCGATCTTGGCGGGCGTGCCGTCCCAGTTCCAGCTCAGGCGAAAGCGGGTCAGGCACTTGTCGAGCACCGGCTCTTCCAGCGTGGCCTGGCGCCAGGTGCGCCCGCCATCGACCGTGACGTCCACTGCGCGAATCTTGCCCACGCCCGACCAGGCGAAGCCCACGATCTCCACCGGGCCGGGCCTGACCACCATGGTCCCCGAAGGCGCGGTGATGACCGACTTGGCCTCCATCTCAAAACTGAACTGTCGCCACTTGCCCTCGGGCATGGGGTCGGTGTAGCGGGCCGTTTCGCTGCGCAGGTGCCAGGGCTGGTCGCCCATCTTCAGCCGGCGCAGCCACTTGATGCTCACGTTGCCTTCCCAGCCGGGAATGAACAGGCGAAGCGGGTAGCCGTTCTCGGGCCGCAGCATCTCGCCGCCTGCCGCGTACACCAGCAGCGCGTCGTCCATGAGCTTCTTGATGGGAATGCTGCGCGCATGCGCCGCCCCGTCTGCGCCTTCGGCCAGGCCCCAGGTGGCTTGTGGCGACACACCGGCCTCGTCCAGCAGCACCGACAAGGGCACACCCGTCCATTGCGTGCAAGACAACATGCCGTGCGTCTGCTGCACCGTCTTGGACGCCGGCTTGAGCCAGTCGGTCAGCCCATTGCCCGAGCACTCCAGAAAGTAGAAGCGCGACTCCGAGCGGTAGCGCATCAGGTCGCTCATGGTGAACACCAGCGGCTGCCTGACCATGCCGTGAATGGCGAAGCGGTGCTGCTCAGGGTCGATCTCCGGCACCCCGTTGTGGTGGCGCTCGTAAATGAGGCCGTTGGGCGTGACGATGCCGTGCTGTTGGTGAATGGGCGTGAAGCTCCAGTCGGAGAAGTTCTGGCGGTTCACGAACACATTGGTCCGGTGGCGCTTGACGTGGGCCTCGAACTTGGCGGGCATGCCGTATTCGTTCTCCGGCAATGGGCGCCCGGCCGCCAGGTTGGACGCCGGCACCGGCAGTTCAGCGCCGCTGGCCGACTTTGCCGAGAGTCCACCCAGGCCAGCGGCCACGGCCAGCGACTGGGCCATCAGCCGGCGCCGGCCGGGTTTCTGTGGGTGGGTGATGGAGTCGGAAGTGGTGAGTTCCGCTCGTGCCTGGTGCACGAGGGCCGCGCTCTGGCTTGATGTTTTCAAGTGACCTCCTCGTTGTGGAACGGGTTGCCGACCAATGTATGGACCGGTCGGTACAGACCACTTTGAACCGAGGGGGATGGGGTCACATCAGCAATTACCCTTGCATGGCGCCCTGGCCCGGCGCCTGGGCTGCCAGCATCCTGAGCGCCAGTTCGTTCAGGGAAGCGGCGATCACCTCCGGGCCTTGCGGCCGGTCGGGCCGCATCCAGAGGTAGCTGTAGAAGTACATGCCCAACACGGCCTTGAGCACGATCGGGTCAAACGGGCGAAACACGCCCGCCTCGGCACCCTGCACGTAGGCGTCGCGCCAGGCCCGTTCGTAGCGGGAATGCCAGCCCATCACCTCGGTGTGGCGCTCTTCGCTGAGGCACTGCACCTCCCGAAAGCACACCGTGAGCTCGGCTTGGTGCGACGCGATCTTGTGAACCAGGTAGGTGCCCAGGCGCTGGATCTGCTCAACCGGGCTCGTCGCCTCGCCCCGGATCTGCGTGGCCGAGTGCGTCAGGTCCTCGATGTACTCACGCGAGATGCGGTAGAGCAGGTCTTCCTTGCTGTGAATGTGGTGGTAGAGCGCGCCGCGCCCCAGGTTCACCGCTTTCTGCAATTCGCTGATGCCCACCGCGTGGTACCCGCGTGCGGCAAACAGTTGCGCCGCGACCTTGAGAATGCGCTCGCGTTGCGGAAGCTCAGGGTGGTCGACGACGTCCAAGGCGTGCTTTCGTGAGATGAAACGGGAATGATAGAGCGCAAGAGATTCCGCCCGCCTTACAGCGGCCGCCGTGCGACGATCTCGCCCAGACAGAACTTTCGGGGAGAAAAAATGAAATGTCAGGGCACGCTGACTCGCTGGAACGACGACAGGGGCTTCGGCTTCATCAAGCCCGACGGTGGCGGGCAGGACGTCTTCGTGAACATCAAGGCCTTTGCGCGCGGGCAAGGGCGGCCGTGCGATGGGGCGCGCCTGGTGTTCTCGGTGGAAACCGGCCCAGACGGCCGCAAGCGGGCCACGGCGGTGGCCTATGCGCCTGAAGGCCGGGCCGCTGCGCCGCGGTCGCCAGCGCGGGCCAGGCCCGGGCCGGGGTGGCCGGTCTTGAGCGTGATCGCCCTGTGTGCCTTGCCGGTGGTCTACGCCTTCGCCACCTGGCGCTGGGGCGTGAGTGCCTCTTTGTTGGCGGCCTACCTGGTGCTCAGTGCGGTCACGTTCGTGGTCTACGCGGTCGACAAGAGCGCGGCCGAGCGCCAGGCCTGGCGCGTGCCCGAGGCCCACCTGCACCTGCTGGCCCTGCTGGGCGGCTGGCCGGGGGCCACCCTGGCCCAACAGTGGCTGCGACACAAGAGCAAGAAGACCGAGTTCCGCCTGGTGCACTGGCTGGTGGTGCTGGCCAACCTGGCGGCCTTTGTGGTGTTGGCCCGCCAGGGGGTGTTGCGCCAGTGGCCGGTCTGAGCGCCCGCCGATCGGGGTGCCCGGGGGAACTCAGTCCAACTGCACGCCCGTGGCCTTGATGGGGGCTTCCCAGCGCTTGAGGTCGGCGGCCTGTGCGGCGGCCAGCTCTGCCGAGGTGGAGCCCACCGGTTCGTAGCCTTGCTCAATGAGCTTGGCGCGCAGGGCGGGGGTGCGCACGGCCTTGGCCACGGCGGCGCTCAGGCGGTCGCGCACCTCGGGTTTCAGGCCAGCGGGGGCGTACATGGCGAACCAGGCGGTGGCCACCATGTCCACGCCCTGTTCCTTCAGGGTGGGCACCTCGGGCACCTGCGGGTCGCGTTGGGCGCCCGTCACCCCCAGGATGCGCACCTTGCCCGCGCGGTGCAGCTCGGCGGTCTCGGTGACGACATCGAACTTGTACTGAATGTGCCCGCCCAGCAGCGCGGTGTTGGCCGGGCCGCCGCCCTGGAAGGGCACATGGGTGAGGTCGGCGCCGGCCTTCTGGCCGAACAGCACGCCCATGAAGTGGGGCAGGGTGCCGGAGCCGGGCGTGCCGTAGGTGGCCTGGCCGGGGGCGGCCTTGGCCTTGGCCAGCATCTCGGCCACGTTTTTCACGCCAGCGGCGGGGCCGGCCACCACGCTGAACTGGAAGTGCGCGATCTGCGAGATCGGGGTGAAGTCTTTCACCGCGTCGTAGTCGAGCTTTTTGTACGCGTGGGGGAACAGCACCATGGGGCCGCTGGGCAGCACGATCACGGTCTGGCCGTCGGGCGCGGCGCGCTTGACCTGCGCCAGCGCAATGCGGCCCCCGGCACCGGGTTTGTTCTCCACCACCACCGCCGAGAAGTCGTTCTTCAGGCCCTCGGCCATCAGGCGGGCCAGCAGGTCGGCCGAGCCGCCAGGGGGGAAGCCGACGACGATCTTCAGCGGTGCGGGTTCCTGGGCGTGGCCGGGCAGGGCCAGGCCAGCGCAGGTGGCCAGTGCCGCGGCGGCCGTGAGCAGTTGTCGTTTGTTCATGGTCTGTCTCCGTTCTGGTGTTGCTCCAGCGGTGGTGTTCCGCTTGGCGCCCGATGCTAGAGACGGACCATTAATTGCGGAAATCAATCGTTGCCGGTGATTTCCCGGGGCTGCCGGGCGGCGGCGCGTGCCAGGCGGGCAACCAGGCGCGCGGCCACCCGGGCCGTGAGGCCGTCGCGGTCTTGCGCGGGGTTCAGTTCGGCGATGTCGGCCGCCACCACCAGGCCGGAGGCCATCACCAGGTCCAGCAGATGCTCCACGTGAGCCAGCGGCACGCCCAGCGCGGCGGGGGCGGACACGCCCGGCGCCTGGCCCCCGGGCAGCACGTCCAGGCAGACGGTGAGGTACACCGCGTCGGCCTGGGCCAGGTCTTGCGCCAGGGCTTGCCGGGCCTGCGCAAGGCCTGCCGGGTCTTGCAACTGCTCGTCGAGCCAGTAGCGCACGCCCATGGCCTCGGCGCGCTCGAACAGGGCCGCGGTGTTGGCGAAGGTGCTGATGCCCAGCACGCGGTAGTGGAAGGGGCGCCCATGGGCGGTCTGCCAGTCGTGAATCTGGCGAAACGGGGTGCCCGAGTTGCCGCGCGCGGCCATGCGCAGGTCAAAGTGCGCGTCGAGGTTGACGATGAGCAGGCGCCGGGTGTCGGCCCGGGCGGCGGCGATGCCCTGGAAGGTGCCCCAGGCCACCTCGTGGCCGCCACCCAGCACGATGGGCAGGCAGCCCTGGGCCATGGCCGCGTGCACGCGCTCGCCCAGTTGGCGCTGGGCGGTTTCCAGGTCGCCGCTGTTGCAGCCCACGTCGCCCGCGTCCCACAGCGCGGGCTCGCCTTGTACCGGCACATTGGCCAGTGCCGCGCGCAGGGCGGCTGGGCCGGCAGCCGCGCCACCTCGGCCCCCGTTGCGTTGCACGCCCTCGTCCACCGCGAAGCCGATCAGGGCCACGCCCTGGCGGCTGGTGTCGGTGTAGGGGCGAACCACGTGGTGCCAGCGCTGGCTGGGGCCGGTTTCTTCGCTGTCGGTGCGGCCGTGCCAGGCCGGTGCGGGGTGGGCGTTCATGGTCGTTGGGTTCCTTGGGCGATGACGCGCAGGCAGGGGTTGCGGCCGAACCAGTAGGCCAGCTCGTTCGGGTGCCGCAGGTCCCAGGCCACGAAGTCGGCGCGCTGGCCGGCGATCAACTGGCCACGGTCGTGCAGGCCCAGGGCCTGCGCGGCGTGCACGGTGATGCCCTGGACGGCCTCCAGCGGCGTCAGGCGAAACAGGGTGCAGGCCATGTTGGCCATGAGCAGCAGCGAGAGCCCGGGCGAGGTGCCGGGGTTGTGGTCGGTGGAAATGGCCATCGGCACGCCGGCCTGGCGCAGCGCGTCGATGGGCGGGCGCTTGGTTTCCCGGAGGAAGTAATAGGCCCCTGGCAGCAGCACGGCCACCGTGCCCGCCGCGCGCATGGCGGCAATGCCCTGGGGGGAGAGGTGTTCCAGGTGGTCACACGACAAGGCGCCGAACGAGGCCGCCAGGGCGGCGCCGCCTTGGTCAGAGAGTTGCTCGGCGTGCAGCTTCACGGGCAGGCCCAGGCGCTGGGCCGCCTCAAACACGCGCCGCGTCTGCGCCGCCGTGAAGCCGATGTTTTCGCAGAACGCGTCCACGGCATCGACCAGGCCCTGGGCATGGAGCTGGGGCATCCAGTCGCAAACGGCGTCGATGTAGGCGTCTGGCTGGCCGTCGAATTCGGGCGGCAGCGCGTGGGCGCCCAGGAAGGTGGTGCGCACGTCCACGCCGAGCGACTGGCCCAGGGCGCGGGCCACGCGCAGGCAGCGGGCCTCGGCGTCAAGTGAGAGGCCGTAGCCCGATTTGATTTCCAGCGTGGTCACGCCTTCGGCCAGCAGGGCTTGGGCGCGGGCCGTGGCGGCTTGCAGCAGCTCGCCCTCGCTGGCCTGGCGGGTGGCGGCCACGGTGGAGCGGATGCCTCCACCGGCGCGGGCAATGGCTTCGTAGCTCGCGCCATTGAGCCGCATCTCGAATTCGGCCGCGCGGTGCCCGCCGTAGACCAGGTGGGTGTGGCAATCGACCAGGCCGGGCGTCACCAGCGCACCGCCCAGGTCAACCGACCGGGCGGGCTTGAGGTCGGCGGGGAGCTCGGCCAGGGCACCGACCCAGGCGATGTGCTCGCCCTCGGTGAGGATTGCGCCGCGCTCAATGAGGCCCCAGCCGTCTGGCCCAGCCAGGGGGTTCAGGGTGGCGAGGCGCGCGTTGTGCCACAGGGTGCGTGGGTTCATGGGTGAATGTTGTCGGTTGGCAAAAAGTGCAGCCACCAGCCGATGGGCGCGGTGGGGGCGTCTGGCTCGGCGGGTGCGTGCGTGTCGGGTTCAAACACCCAGTCGCCGCCAGGCGGCTGCGCCAACCACAAGAGGCCAGGCCCCGGCAGGTGGTGTTGCAGGTCATCGCTGCGCCAGCGGCCGGCCACTCGCGCGAACAGGCCGGCCTGCGCGCCCGTTGGCGGGCGCCAGGGCTGGCCCTGCGCGGCGGGGGCCATGCCGCCATCGGCGCCGCGGCACATGAGGTTGAGGTCTCGCACCGGGCCACCGAGAAGGCGGCAGCCCGGGGCCTGGGCGCCGTCAAAGGCCAGGGGGGCGTCGCCCAGGCGCAGCGCGTGGGGCTGGCCGCCAAAGTCAAGCACCACGCCGTCACCCGACAGCAGGGCGAACCAGCGCCGCACGCCCGCAAAGGCCGAGAAAGGGCCGTCGGCGCCGATGTCGGCCACGCTGATGCGCAGCCGCCAGTCGGTCGGATGGGGCCAGGCCAGCAGCTCGCGCGTCACCCCGCCGCCATTGCGCCAGGGGGTGCAGGGCGCACGGTCCAGCGCGATGGCGTGTGCCTCAGGGTGCACGGTGTGGGCCATGGTGTCGGGGTGGCGAGCGGGCAATCAGCCGATCATCGGCAGCTTCAGGCCGTGCTTCTTCGCGGTGGCCACGGCCAGCTCGTAACCGGCGTCGGCGTGGCGCATCACGCCCGAGCCGCAGTCGTTCACCAGCACGCGCGCCAGGCGCTCGGCGGCGGCGTCGCTGCCGTCGGCCACGATGACCATGCCCGAGTGCTGCGAGTAGCCCATGCCCACGCCGCCACCGTGGTGCAGGCTGACCCAGCTCGCGCCGCCGGCGGTGTTGAGCAGGGCGTTGAGCAGCGGCCAGTCGCTCACGGCGTCGGTGCCGTCCTTCATGGCCTCGGTCTCGCGGTTGGGGCTGGCCACCGAGCCGGTGTCCAGGTGGTCACGGCCGATCACGATGGGGGCCTTGAGCTCGCCGTTTTTCACCATCTCGTTGAAGGCCAGGCCGGCGATGTGGCGCTCGCCCAGGCCCAGCCAGCAGATGCGCGCGGGCAGGCCCTGGAAGCTGATGCGCTCGCGCGCCATGTCCAGCCAGCGGTGGGTGTGCTTGTTGTTCGGAAACAGCTCTTTGATCTTGGCGTCGGTCTTGTAGATGTCTTCCGGGTCGCCCGAGAGCGCCACCCAACGGAACGGGCCCTTGCCTTCGCAGAACAGCGGGCGGATGTAGGCGGGCACGAAGCCGGGGAAATCGAAGGCGTTCTTCACGCCCTGGTCAAAAGCCACCTGGCGGATGTTGTTGCCGTAGTCCACCGTGGGAATGCCCATGGCCTGGAAGTCCAGCATGGCTTGCACGTGAACGGCGCACCCCTTGGCGGCTTCGTCGCTCAGGCGCTTGTGTTGCGCCGGGTCTTTCTGGGCAGCCTTCCACTGCGCCACCGTCCAGCCCACCGGCAGGTAGCCGTTGATGAGGTCGTGGGCCGAGGTCTGGTCGGTCACCAGGTCGGGCTTGATGCCGCCGGCCTTGGCGCGCTTGACCAGCTCGGGCAGCACCTCGGCCGCATTGCCCAGCAGGGCGATGGAGACGGCCTCTTTCTTGGCGGTGTGCTCTTGGATGAGTTCGAGCGCGTGGTCGATGTCGCGCGCCTGCTTGTCCACGTAGCGGGTGCGCAGGCGGAAGTCGATGCTGCTCTGCTGGCACTCGATGTTGAGCGAGCAGGCGCCGGCCAGCGTGGCCGCCAGGGGCTGCGCGCCGCCCATGCCGCCCAGGCCGGCGGTGAGGATCCACTTGCCCGAGAGGTCGTTGTTGTAGTGCTGGCGGCCGGCCTCCACGAAGGTCTCGAAGGTGCCTTGCACGATGCCCTGGCTGCCGATGTAGATCCAGCTACCGGCGGTCATCTGGCCGTACATGAACAGGCCCTTGCGGTCGAGTTCGTTGAAGTGTTCCCAGTTGGCCCACTTGGGCACCAGGTTGCTGTTGGCGATCAGCACGCGCGGGGCGTTGGCGTGCGTCTTGAACACGCCCACCGGCTTGCCCGACTGCACCAGCAGCGACTCGTCTTCGTTCAGGTCTTTGAGCGAGGCCAGGATCTGGTCAAAGCAGGCCCAGTCGCGCGCGGCGCGGCCGATGCCGCCGTACACCACCAGGTGCGTGGGGTTCTCGGCCACCTCTGGGTCGAGGTTGTTCTGGATCATGCGGTAGGCGGCTTCGGCGATCCAGTTCTTGCAGTGCAATTCGGTGCCACGAGGCGCACGGATCACGCGCGTGGGGTCGAGGCGGGGGTCGGTGTTGGTGGTCATGGGGGACTCCTGAGAAAAGGCGGCGGGATCAGGCGATCCAGCCTTGGGCAAGGGCAAGGTGGCCGATGGCGGCGGCCATCAGCAGACTGAGGACGGTGCGCACAAACCAGATGGCCACCATCTGGCGCAGCGACAGGGGAATGCGGGTGGCCAGCACGCAGGGGATAGAGCCCGAGAAGAACAGCACCGAGCTGACCGACACCACGGCCGCCACGTAGCGAACCACCGGGTCAGCGCCCTTGAGCTGAATAGCGGGCAGGAACATCTCGGCCAGGCCCGAGGCCAGGGCCTTGGACGTCACCATGGGGTCGGCCAGGCCGGCCACCCACACAAAGGGCACCAGCAGCAGGCCCAGCAGGTCAAACACCGGGGTGTAGCGCGCCAGCAGCAGGCCGATCAGGCCCACGGCCAGGATGGTGGGCACCACCGCGCTGGCCATGGCCACGCCGTCGCGCAGGTTGTCGCGCAGCACACGCCACAGGGCGGGCGAGCCCTGGGCCTGGGCAAGGCCAGCGTCCCAGGCGGCTTGCCAGCGGGTGCGGCCGGCGGGCAGGCTGTCGCTCACGCCGCCGCTGTTGTCCATGCGCGAGATCGGGGGCAGCCAGGCCGTGATGGCCGTGACGGCGAACGCGATCACGAAGGTGGACCAGAAATAGAAGTTCCACGCGCCCATGAGGTTCAGCGTCTTGGCCACGATGATCATGAACGCCGCCGACACGGTGGAAAAACCGGTGGCGATGATGGCGGCCTCGCGGGCGGTGTACTTGCCCTCCAGGTACACGCGGTTGGTGATCAGCAGGCCCACCGAGTAGCTGCCCACGAACGAGGCCACGGCGTCAATGGCCGAGTGGCCCGGGGTGCGCCAGATGGGCCGCATGATGGGCTGCATCAGCACGCCCACCAATTCGAGCAGGCCGAAGCCCACCAGAAAGGCCAGGGCCATGGCGCCCAGGGGCACGATCAGGCCCACGGTGAGGGCCAGCTTGTCAAACAGGAAGGGCAGCATGTCCTTCTGGAACAGCACCGCCGGGCCCGTGCCGCTGAGGTACATCAGCGCCAGCACCAGGCCCAGCACCTTGAGCAGGCTGAACACGGTGCTGGTGGCCGAGGCGCGCCAGGTGCCCTTGATGAAGGGTGAGGCGGCTCCCCACACCATGAGCGCCAGCACGAAGGCCACTGCCAGCGGCCGTTGCTGGGTGGCCAGCCAGGTGGCGGCGTGGTCAAACAAGATAGTGGACTTGCCCGCGATCTCGACCGGCAGGAAGAACATCACCAGGCCTAGGGTGCTGTAGGCGATCAGCCGCAGCAGCGCCGTGGCGCGGCTGCCGGATTGGGTGGGAATGGCGTGGGCAGTCATGAAACTTCTCCTCGTGTTAATGTATATACAGGTTGTTCGATTTGCTCTGTATATGTATATACAACTCTATGGGCCACAATCCTCGCTGTCAAGGCAGCGAAGGGCCTGAAACCTAAGTGGAAACCCTATGTCCGACAAACGACCCGCTTACCTCACCATCAAGCAGCACGTGCTCGATCGCATTCAGTCGGGGGCCTTGAAGCCCGGCGATGCCATCCCCGGTGAGGAGGCGCTGGCGCGCGAGTTCGGCGTGTCGCGCATGACCGTGAACCGCGCCATGCGCGAGCTGAGCGACGAGCAGGTGGTGGACCGCATTCAGGGCGCGGGCACCTTCGTGGCGCAGCAGAAGTTCAAGGCCACGCTGGTCGAGATTCGCAACATCGCCGACGAGATCGCGGCGCGTGGGCACCGCCATCACAGTGAGCTGCAGTTGCTCGAGCGCGCCCGGGCGGGCGAGGGCCTGGCGCGTCGCTTTGGCCTGAAGCCCGGGGCCACGCTGTTCCATTCGGTGGTGGTGCACTTCGAGAACGAGCAGCCCATTCAGGTGGAAGACCGCCACGTCAACCCCACCGTCGCGCCCGACTACCTCAGCCAGGACTTCACCACGCAAACGCCCAATGCCTACCTCATGCGGGTGGCCCCCTTGCAGGGCGTGAACTTCGAGATCGAGGCCTGCGAGCCGCCGCCCCGCATCGCGGAGATGCTGCACATGCCCGCCAGCGAGCCCTGCCTGGTCTTGCACCGCCAGACCCATTCGCAGGGCATGGTGGCCTCGGTGGCGTCGCTGTGGCACCCCGCCTCGCGGTATCGCTTCACGGGCAGTTTCTGACGGAGGTTGGCCAGGGCCCGCGAAGGGGGCCCTGCCTTGTGATCACCGCTGCGGCATGTCGGCCTTGGAGTAGCCCAGGCTCACGGTGGCGTCGTCGGGAATGGCGGGCATGCTCGCGTCCCAGGCTTCCCAGGCCTCGCGCATCTGGGCCAGGCGCTGTGGCTGTGCCTGGGCCTGGTTGGCGCGCTCGCGCGCGTCGGTGCTGATGTCAAACAGGTAGTCGTGGCCGTCCACGCGCAGGTACTTCCAGCGGCCCAGGCGCATGGCGCGCTGGCCACGGTGGTTCATGCGCCAGAACATGGGGCGCTCGAACGTGTGGGTGGCGTCGCGCAGCATCGGCAGCAGTGACACACCGTCCCACTCGTGACCCGGTGCCGGCTTGGCGCCACCGAGTTCCATCAGGGTGACGGACCAGTCCATGGTGAGGCATTGCTGCGAGCTGACCGAGCCGGGCGCAATGGCGGCGGGCCAGTGCGCGATCCAGGGCACGCGGATGCCGCCCTCGGTCAGATCCATCTTGCCGCCCACCAGGGGCCAGTTGTCAGAGAAGCGCTCGCCGCCGTTGTCGCTGGTGAAGACGATCAGGGTGTCGTGCAGCAGGCCCTCTTGTTCCAGGGCCTGCACCAGCCAGCCGATGCCCTCGTCCATGTGGTGGATCATGCGGCGGTAGCTCTCCACGTTGCCGCCGTCCAGGTGAAAGAGGTTCTTGGCCACGTCGGGCGCGATGTGCGCGTCGTCGCGCGTTTCCCAGGGCCAGTGCGGCGCGGTGTAGTGCAGGCTCAGCAGGAAGGGCGTGTCGCCACGCGCGCCGTTGGCCATTCGGTGCACATAGTCCACCGCGCGGCGTGAGAGCAGGTCGGTGAGGTAACCCTCTTCAGCGTGTTCTGCCTCGCCCAGGTACAGGTCGTGCGCGCCGCTGGGGCTGTGGTGCGTGAAGTAGTCCACCCCGCCAGAGACAGCGCCGAAAAATTCGTCGTAGCCCGACTTCGTGGGGCCGAAGTGGGGCGGGTAGCCCAGGTGCCACTTGCCAATGAGGGCGGTGCGGTAGCCCACGTCGCGCAGGAGGGAGGGAAGGGTGGGGTGCTGCGGCGGCAGGCCCAGGGTGGTGCTGCCCTTGCCCTTGGCGCTCAGGGGCTCTTCGGCCGCGCCGCGCAGGCGGTACTGGTAGCGGCCGGTGATCATGGCGAAGCGCGTGGGCGAACACACCGGTGAGTTGGCGTAGCCATCGGTCAGGCGCAGGCCATTGGCCGCCAGGCGGTCGAGCACGGGCGAGACCGGGCCAAAGGCCGCGTCGCGGCCGCCGTAGCAGCCCAGGTCGGCGAAGCCGAGGTCGTCGGCCACGATGAAGATGAGGTTGGGGCGTTTCATGGGCGGGTCTCTTGATGGCTTAGCCGCTGATCACCACGCTCACGCCGCCGTCCACCGCCAGCCACTGGCCGGTGATGTGCTTGCCCGCGTCGCTGGCGTACAGCACGGTGATGCCCTTGAGGTCTTCGTCGTCGCCCAGGCGCTGCAGCGGCGCCATGGCCGCCAGGCGTTCCTCGCCCAGGGCCTCCAGCGTGCCGTGGGTCATGCGGCTGGGAAAGAAACCGGGGCAGATGGCGTTGACGCGAATGCCGTGCGCGCCCCACTCGGTGGCCAGCGCGCGGGTGAAATTGATCACCGCGCCCTTGGAGGTGTTGTAGGCAATGGTGCGGATCTCAGGCCGGTTGCCGCCCAGGCCACCGATGGAGGCGATGTTGATGATGCTGCCGCTGCGCCGGGGAATCATGTCGTGCCGGGCGATGTGCTGGCTCAGCAGGAAGTAGCCGCGCACGTTGAGGTTCATCACCTTGTCCCAGGCCTCCAGGGGGTGGTCCTCGGCAGGCGCGCCCCAGGCAGCGCCCGCGTTGTTCACCAGAATGTCCACGCGCCCGAGCAGGCGCAGGGCCTCATCGCCCAGGCGGCGAATGTCGTCCTCGCGGGCGCAGTCGGCGGCGATCCAGTCGGCCTGGATGCCGCTGGCGCGCAACTGGGCCACGGCCTCTTCCAGCTCGGCGGCCTTGCGCGCGGCCACGACCACGCGGGCCCCGGCTTCGCCCAGTGCATGGGCCATTTGCAGGCCGAGGCCGCGAGAACCGCCGGTGACCAGGGCCGTACGGCCGCTGAGGTCCATCAACTGTTGAACGTGGCGTGTCATGAAGGGAATTCAGGGTTGGGGTGGTTCGCCGGTCAGGTCGGCGGGAATGGGTTGTTCCATGTCAACGCCCGCGAACTCGAAGCCGCGCCGGTGGTCGGCCAGGTGCTTGCGGGTCCAGGCCTCGGCCGACTCGGCGTCGCGCTGGCGCAGGGAATCGAACACCTGGCGGTGCGCCTCCAGCAGGCGCTGGCCCGACTGTGGCAGGCGCGGCGCGATGGCGGCGTAACCGGCCAGCATCAGCAGGCTGATGGGCGCGCGCGCCAGCAGCAGCGCCTGGTTGCCCGCGGCCTCGGCCACCAGCGACTGGAACTCGATGGTGGCCTTCACCGGCGATTCGCCGGCCTGCACCAGTGCTTCGGTCAGGCGCAGGTTCTGCTCCATCAGGGCCAGTTGCTCGGCGCTGACGCGCTGCGCCGCCAGGCGGGCGCACATGGGCTCGATGGTGGTGGCGGCTTCCCACACTTCGCGAAAGCTCACGCGCTGCAGGCGCAGCGCGCGCTCGGCGCTGCCGGTGAGGTCACTCTGGCGCGGTACCGTGACCACCAGGCGCTTGCCCTCGCGGCGCACCAGGCCGTCTTGCTCCAGTTGCCGCAGGGCCTCGCGCACGGTGGAGCGGTGCACGCTGTAACGTGTCGAAAGGTCGGCCTCGATGGGCAGCGCCTCGCCGGCGCGGATGTCGCCGCGCACGATGCGTTGGCGCAGGTCTTCGGACACGACGCGGTAGGCTGGGGTCGAGCGCGGGCGCGGTGGGGTCATCTCGGCAGGGCGTGAAGTGGGGGAGCGGAAATTCTAGGAGCGGGGGTGCTAACCCCCGCTTCACTTCAGTCGGCCGTGAAGCCCGAGGCCTTCACCAGCGGTTCCCACTTGCGGGCCGAGGCAATCTGGCGGTCGATCAGCTCTTGCGTGGACTTGCCCACCGGCATGTAGCCCATGCCAATGAGCTTCTCGCGCACATCGGGCATGGCCATGATCTTCATCAGCGCGCGGCTCCAGGCTTCCACCGCCGCCGGCGGCGTGCCGGCCGGGGCGTACAGGGCATTGAAGCCCGCGCTGCTGATGGAGGGCATGCCCAGTTCGGTGAAGGTGGGCACGTCAGGGGCCTGCGGAATGCGCTCTTCGGTGGACACGGCCAGCAGGCGGATCTTGCCGGCCTTGTGCAGTTCCACCTGGCTGCTGGCCACGTCGATGGCGGCGTTGATCTGCCCGCCCATGAGCGCGGTGTTGATCGGCGCGCTGCCCTGGAAGGGAATGTGCTGCATCGGCACGCCGATCGCGTTGCCCACGCCAATGCCGAAGAAGTGGTGCGGCGCCCCCACCGCCGGAATGCCGAAGTTGGCCTGTTGCGGGTTCTTGCGCGCCCAGGCCACGTATTCGGCCCAGTTGTTGATCTTGGCGCCGCTGCCCACCGCGAAGCCGAAGGCGAACTCGGCCACGGTGCCAATGGGCGCCAGGTCTTTCTTGGGGTCGTAGCTGAGCTTCTTGAAGGTGAAGGGGTAGATGGAGCTCAGGGCGTCCGGGCCGAGCATCACCACGCGGCCATCGGCGGGCGAGGCCTTCAGCGCATCCACCGCGATGCGGCCGCCCGCGCCGGGCTTGTTGTCCACGATCACCGGGCGGCCGAGTTCCACCCGGGCCTTCTCGGCCAGCAGGCGGGCAATGGCATCGAACGAGCCGCCGGCCGGGAAGCCGACGAGGATTTTGGCGGGCGCGGTGTCTTGCGCCTGGGCGGTCAGGCCGCACAGGCCAAGAGAGGCGGCCACCAGGGCGTGGGTGAAATGGCGGCGTTGAACGAACTTCATGGGTGTCTCCTCATGGTGGGGGTGGAAAGGTGGTGCTGGCGGTCTGTGCCGCTTTAGCAACCGCGGGTAACGGGTGAAGGGGTGGGCTTGCGCCGCAGGCCCAGGCGGGCGAGTTCCAGCTTGGCCAGGGCCTGGCGGTGCACTTCGTCGGGGCCGTCGGCCAGGCGCAGGGTGCGCTGGTCGGCATAGGCGTAGGCCAGGGGCGTGTCGCCCGACACGCCGGCGCCGCCCCAGGCCTGAATGGCCCAGTCGATCACCTGGCAGGCCATGGACGGGGCCACGATCTTGATCATGGCGATCTCGCCCTGCGCGGCCTTGTTGCCCACGGTGTCCATCATCCAGGCGGCTTTCATCGTCAGCAGGCGGGCCTGCTCGATCATGCAGCGCGCCTCGGCGATGCGCTCGTGCCACACGCCCTGCTCAGACAAGGCGCGCCCGAAGGTGTTGCGCACGGCCAGGCGCTCGCACATCAGTTCAAACGCCCGCTCGGCCGCACCGATGGAGCGCATGCAGTGGTGAATGCGGCCCGGGCCCAGGCGACCTTGCGCGATCTCGAAACCGCGGCCTTCGCCCAGCAAGATGTTGGCCACCGGCACGCGCACGTTCTCCAGCAGCACCTCCATGTGGCCCAGCGGCGGGTGCTCGTAGCCAAACACCGTGAGGGGGCGCAGCACCTTCACCCCGGGCGTGTCGGCCGGCACCACCACCATCGACTGCTGCTGGTGGCGCGGCGCGTCGGGGTCGGTCTTGCCCATCACGATGAACACCTTGCAGCGGCGGCTGCCGGCGCCAGACGACCACCACTTGCGGCCGTTGATGACGTATTCGTCGCCCTCGCGGCGAATCGAGCACTGGATGTTGGTCGCGTCGGACGAGGCCACGGCGGGCTCGGTCATGAGGAAGGCCGAGCGAATCTCGCCTTCCAGCAGCGGCTCCAGCCAGCGTTCTTTCAGCTCCTCGCTGGCGTAGCGCTCCAGCGTTTCCATGTTGCCGGTGTCGGGTGCCGAGCAGTTGAAGACCTCGCTGGCCCATGGCACGCGGCCCATGATTTCGCACAACTGCGCGTATTCCAGGTTGGAGAGGCCTTGCGGCACCCGAGGCGAGTGCGGCAGGAACAGGTTCCACAACCCCTGTTCGCGCGCCACGCCCTTCAGGCGCTCGACCGTGGGGCACACGGTCCAGCCTTCGGGCGAATCCCAGCGCTGGGCGTGCGCCTCTTGCCACACCTGGGCCTCGTTGGGGTAGATGTGCTCCGCCATGAAGCGGGTGAGTTGTTCGCGCAGGGATCGCGCGCGGTCGGTGTCGGGGAAGAAGCTCATGGGCAGGGTCTGGTGGGAAGTGGTCGGGTTGTCAGGGGCGGAAGTCGGGCTGCTGGCCTTGGGCAATGGCCCAGCCCCAGCCGGCCACGGCGGGGGCCAGGTCGGCGATCTGGCGGGCGGTGGCGTTGGCGGCGGTGCCGGCGCGCTCGCGCTGGCCGATGCCTTGCAGGATGGCGGCCAGCCGGAACAGGTTGAAGGCCAGGTAGAAGGGCCAGCCCAGTCCCAGCGCTGCCGGGTCGCGGCCGCTGTGGCGGCAATAGGCCGCCAGGTACTCGCTTTCGCTGGGGATGCCCAGGGCGGGCAGGTTCAGGTCGGCCAGGCCGCGCAGGATGCCGGCCGGCATGAGCCAGGCCAGGGCGTTGTAGGCCAGGTCGCCCAGGGGGTGGCCCAGGGTGGAGAGTTCCCAGTCGAGCACGGCCACCACCTCGGGGCGTTCGGGGTGGAACATGAGGTTTTCCATGCGGAAGTCGCCGTGGGTGATGCAGGTGGCCGCCTCGCCGTCGGCCTCGGCCGGAATGTGCGCGGGCAGCCAGTCCATCAACCGTTCCATGGCCGGCACTGGCCGCTCGCGGGTGGCCTGGTACTGCTGGGACCAGCGGCGCACGAGGCGACTGAAATAGCCCTCATGGCGGCCGAAGTCCAGCAGGCCGCGCTCGCGCCAGTCCACCCGGTGCAGGGCGGCCAGGGTGCGGGCGGCGGCGTCGTAGTAGGCGGCGCGAGCGTCGGTGGCGACGCCGGGCAGGGCGGGGTCGGCGAACACGCGGCCCGGCACGAAGTCCATCACGTAGAAGGCCACGCCAATCACGGCCTCGTCTTCGCACAGGGCTTGCACGCGCGGCACTGGTACGTCTGTGTCTTCCAAGGCGCGCAGCACCCGGTACTCGCGCTCGATGGCGTGGGCCGATGGCAGCAACTGGGCGGCTGGCGCCGGCTTGGCGCGCAAGACCCATTGCCGCGAACCACTCTGCAGCCGCCACGACGGATTCGACTGGCCGCCGGCCATGCGCTGGGCCACCAGTTCGCCGTTGGCGGGCAGCAGGCCCTGGGTGCTCATCCAGGCGGTCAGTGTGTCAAGCCTGCCCGCGACATCGCCCGCGGGGGCTGTCGCTCGGGTGGTGGTGGGGGCAATGTCGGTGTCCATGGCGAATAATTGTCCGACCAAAAATCTCGCCGTTGCGCTAGAGGAAACCCTGATCTGTCCAGCATAAAGCCGTCTTGATAATGAAAGTTATCGTTTATTGCGCTACTTGTTCGGTTGAAAACGCTTTTCTGGTCGTTTGAGTCCGACAATTTTTTTGAGGGGGTTGGTTTTAAATGTCCGACAATTTCATGCAGTGCGCGCCAGACCAAAGACTGGCCGACGCCTACCTGTGCCAGGCGCGCGAAGCCGCCGAGACTGGCGCCGAGTGGCCATCGCCTTCACTGGCCTCGCCGGTTCGTCGCCTGGCGGTGGTGGGGGCGGGCACGATGGGGCAGGGCATCGCGCTGTGCGCGCTGGCGGCCGGTCTGGAGGTGCGGTGGCTGGACAAGTCGCCCCAGGCCCTGGAGCGCGGCCTGCAGCGCCTGCGCCAAAGCCTGGAGCAGGCCGTGGCCCGTGGCCGCCTGGCGGCTACCGCCCGCGACGAGCGCCTGGCCCGGCTGCACCCCACCACCGAGGTGAGCGAACTGAGCGACGTGGACGCCGCGATTGAGGCGGTCTTTGAAGACGTGGCCGTGAAGCAGGCCGTGATGGCGCAGTTGCACGCGGTGTGTCCTGCACACGCGCTGTTCATCAGCAACACCTCCACGCTGGACATCGACGCGCTGGCGCAGGGCTGCGGGCGCGAGGGGCAGGTGTTGGGCATGCACTTCCTCACCCCGGCGCACGTGACGCCGCTGGTGGAGGTCGTGCGCGGGCGCGCCACCACTGACGCCACCCTGGCCACGGCGCGTGCGCTGGCCCAGGCCCTGGGCAAGCTGCCGGTGCTGGCGGGCAACGCCTGGGGCTTCATTGGCAACCGCATGTTCGAGGGCTACCTGCGCGAGGTGGATGCCTTGCAGCTAGAAGGCACGCCGGCCGAGCGCATCGACCAGGCGCTGGAGGCCTTTGGTTTTGCCTTGGGCCCTTGTCGCACCCTGGACATGGCGGGCACCGATCTGGTGAGCCAGGTGTTGGCCGCGCGGGCGCTGCAGTTCCCCCATTCACCGGCTTATCGCCGCGTCACGCGGCGCCTGGCCGAGCTGGGGCGCTTTGGCCACAAGAGTGGCCGCGGGCATTACCTGTACGAAGGGCGCACGGCACGGGCCGACCCTGACCTGGCGCGCGTGTGCGCCGAAGAGGCGCAGGCCCTGGGCATTGCGCAGAAGCCTTGCGCCAGCGACGAGGAGATCGTGGCGCGTTGCGTGGGGCCGCTGGTGCAGGAGGGCCGAGCCCTGCTGGCCGAGGGCATGGCCTGCCGGGCCAGCGACATTGATCTGGTGTGGGTGCTGGGCTATGGCTTTCCCGCCGCGCGGGGAGGGCCCATGCACATGGCCGCAGTGGCGGATGGGACTACTTTGAGCGCTGCCTGAGGGCGCTCAGGCAGCGCTCAGGCCGGCCCCGCGCGGGCCGGCCCAAGGGGTGCCGATCAGATCAGATGCGGATGCCCGACTTGCCCGGGGCGAGGATGCCGTTGGGGTCGAGGGCGCGCTTGATCTTGCGCTCCACGTCGCGCTTGACCGGGCCGTAGCTCTGCGCCACGCGTTCCTGGAAGGCGGTGTTCACGCGGTACACGGCGTAGCCTTCCTTCTCGAACTCGTCCAGCAGTTCGTGGAAGCAGGCGTTGGCGCGCTGGGTTTCTTCGGGGTTGTTGCGGTCGTACAGCACGTCAATGACGTGGTGCATGTCGCGCCAGCCCACGATGAATTCGCCCACGTAGTCCAGGCCGTGCTTGTTCAGGATCTTCTTGGCCAGGGCGTACTGCTTGTCGCACTCGCTGCCACGGGCCTGGCTCACGGGGGCGAACCACATCGAGCCACCGCCCCCACGCCAGTTGTACAGGCCAAACTCTTGCAGGTTGGGCACGCCCGACATGAGCTGCGAGCGGTACTTGAAGGGCTGGGTGTCGCCGGCCTCTTCCTGCGTGACGATCTTGCCCTTGCCAGCGCGCTTGATGGTCTCGGTGACGATCTTCCAGTTCACGTCCACCTGCTCTTGCGTGCCGTAGAGCGCGCAGTACACGTTCCAGGCGCCCAGGTGCTTGTCCTTGCGGATCTGCTCGACCACCGAATCCGGCGTGGCGCCAGGGGTGGTGAGGTAGTCAGAGCGGCGCACGCCACAGGTGGCGGCTTCCCACAGCGTGCCGGCGATCACCACCGAGTTGGGGATGATGTTGGCGATGCGCAGGGGGCGCAGCATCTCCACGATGTCGTTGATGTCGGCGTCGTTCTCGAACTTGATCTCGAAGGGCTTGAACACCGGGGGCTTGGGCATGAGCCAGAAACCCATCTTCGTGCAGATGCCGTAGTTGGACTGGGTGAACATGCCGTCCAGGGTGGGGCCGTAACCCCACTTGAACACCTGCCAGGCCTTGTCGCCCTTCACGCCGCCCATGCCGGTGCGCAGCACGTCGCCGTTGGCCAGCACCACTTCCATGCCGCACTGCATCATGAAGTGCTCACCATAGGGGGTGTAGCCCACGCCACGGTCCATGGTGTTGCCCAGCGGGCCGGCGATGGCCGAGGGCGCCGAGAACGAGAGCATCAGCGGCAGCTTGTTCTCTTCGATGTAGTCGTACAGCATCTGGTACGTCACACCGGGCTCCACCAGGGCGGTGCACAGCTCGGGGTCGATGTGCAGGATCTTGTTCATCTTCTTCAAGTCCAGCACGATCTGCCCGCGCTCCACCGGCGCGGCCGAGCCGTAGCCGAAGTTGCGGCCGGTGGAGATGGTCCACACCGGGATCTTGTACTCGTTGCAGATCTTCACCACGGCCTGCACCTGCTCCAACGAGGTGGCGGTCACCACGGCAGAGGGCGTGTGCTTCTCGGCGTCCACCGCCATCATCACCTTGGTGTAGGGGCGCAGGTGCTCTTCAGAGGTGAGCACCTGGTCTTGGCCCAGGGCGGCCTTGAACTTGGCCACGGCCGCGTCAAAGCGGGCTTCGCTCAGGCCCTTGGGCAGGGCCAGGTATTTGCTTTTCTTCATGGGAATGGTCTCCGGTTCAGATGACGCAGCGCAGGGACACGCAGCTGAGGGCGCCGTTGCCTTGAGGTGCCTGGGGCAGCGCGCGGTCGCTCATGAGGGATTGGCCCAGGGCTTGTGCCCAGGCGGCGGCATCGCTGCCTTGGGCCACTTGGTGGTGCTGCACCGACAGCACCTGCGCGCCCGCCGAGCGCAGCAGGTCCAGCACCAGCACGGCCGAGGCGTCGTCCAGCAGGGCCACCAGCAGGCCGGGCTCGCCGTCGTTGAGCTGGGCGTTGAGCTGCTGGTACAGGCCCGCGTCAAGCTGGTTGAGTTGGTGCGTGGCCGTGGCGCCGTGGCCGGGCAGGGCGCTGTTCACGCCGGCCAGGAAGGCGCTGTCAAGCGCGCTGCCGCTCACCAGGGTGGACACAGCCAGGGCCGGTGCGCCAGCGGCGGTGGGGGCATCGCCCGTGGCCCAGAGCGAGCGGGCCCACGAAGGCGTGGACACCAGCAGGCCGGCGGCCATCAGGCCCTTGAGCACGTCGCGGCGGTCAGAGCTTGGGGTGGTCATGTGCGTGGACTCCTTCACTTGCCCGCGGGCGCTTTGGAGGTGGACAGGTACTGCGCCAGTTCTTTCAGGGTGGCGTCGTCGATGTCCGTCACGCGGAAGGCGGGCATGGGGCCGCTGCCGTGGCGCACGAAGTACTGGAAGGCCTCGGGCGGCAGGCCGCGGCCCAGCAGCACCGGGCCGATGCCGGCCTCGTGGCACTTGGCGCAGACCTTTTGGTAGAAGGTCTGGCCGGCGGTGATGGTCTGCTGGGCGCTGGCCAGGCCGGCGTGGCCGGCCAGCCAGGCCGTGGCAATGGCCAGGCCCAGGCGGGTAGAGGGGGATTTCACGTGTTGGCTCCTCGTTGTCGTGGTGGGGGAAACGGTGTGGCGCCCGCCCTCAGAAGGGGTAGTGGCGCGGGGTGGTCTGCAGGGTGATCCAGCGCAGCTCGGTGAAGGCGTCGATGCCGGCCTTGCCGCCGAAGCGGCCGTAGCCCGAGCCCTTCACGCCGCCAAAGGGCATCTGGGCTTCGTCGTGCACGGTGGGGCCATTGACATGGCAGATGCCCGATTCGATGCGCTTGGCCACTTCAAAGGCGCGGCCCGAGTCGCGGCCAAACACCGCGGCGGCCAGGCCGTATTCGTTGTCGTTGGCGCAGTCGATGGCGGCTTGCACGCCCGACACGCGCACGATGCCCTTCACCGGCCCGAAAGACTCGTCGCGGTAGATGCGCATCTCGGGCGTCACGTGGTCGAGCAGGGTGGCCGGCACCAGCGTGTTCTCGGCCTTGCCGCCGCACAGGAGCTTGGCGCCCTTGGCCAGCGCGTCGTCGATCAGGTCGTTGCAGCGCTGCACGGTGTTCATGTCCACCACCGAGCCCAGCACCACCGGGCCCTGGCGCGGGTCGCCCAGGGGCAGGTTGCGCACCTTGGCGGTGAGCTTCTGCACGAATTCGTCGGCGATCTTCTCGTCCACGATGATTCGCTCGGTGCTCATGCAGATCTGGCCCGAGTTCATGAACGAGCCAAAGGCGGCGGCGTCCACGGCGGCGTCGATGTCGGCGTCGTCCAGGATCACCAGCGGCGCCTTGCCGCCCAGCTCCAGCACCACCGGCTTGAGGTACTTGGCGCAGGTCTGCGCAATGATCTTGCCCACCTTGGTGGAGCCGGTGA
>FWPV01001185.1_pt1 | contig 74866 bp, 71 predicted proteins | sample 2228371 | NCBI WGS metagenome assembly FWPV01 (sample SAMEA103939776, study PRJEB20133) | metagenome
ACTGTTGCATTGCCAAGGGCGATATTGCAAAGCACCTGATTTTTCACATAGGATACGGCAATAACCAGGACCTCGCCTACATGACAAACGATGACCTGTTGCTTTCTGATACCCCGCAGGCAACCGCCTTCAATTCAGCCGCCCACCTTGTCCGAGACATTTTTTGCGGTGGCCTCCATCTTGTATATCAATCCCAGGGTCGAGTTCACTATTCCTATTCCAATGATGGTGGCACAACCTGGGCACCGTATCATATAATCGAAGACCCAGCAACCCAACAAAAAGAATATGGTCGCTATCCGTCTATTGGGTTAAATCCAGGATTTTTCGTGTGTGATCCTTGTGTTGTTTACATTGATAATGAAAATCAGGTTAAGTATCGATATCGGGATCTTGGCGGTGAATGGCAGGGATTTACGATTCTGCCGTATGTTGGTCTTGAGCCCGGGCCGCCGGCACTTGCGACCTATGGCGGCGAGGTATTCGTCGCTTTCTCGGTAATGACCTGGGTTGGTCGCGATGACTTCGTCAGCGCTGTGCTTTTTTATCAGTTTTCTTCCACTGCGAGCGAACCACCCGAGCCGGTTATTCTTGACCAAGCAAACGATGGTCGGCTTTATGGCAGTATGGTCTGCATCACTGTTGACGGTAATGGCAACCCACATGTTGCCTGGAGCAAGAAATTGTCGCCTGATGGTCCTGAGGACATCTTTTATCGCTGGCGAGATGGAGAAAACTGGGAAGAAATAGAACCAGTTTCTGAACAAGACGACGCAGCTTCGATATTCCCTCATCTTGACAATTATGGCAACCAGCTTGCCGTGGTCTGGAAATATGATGGCGATTATGAAATCTGGCGCCGTATAAAGAATATTTCTGCGAATGAATGGGAAGCCAAGAGCGAATACAGTCAAGAATATGCAATCTGCGCTTATCCGGTCAATGCAGCAGTGGATTTCTCGGTTTGGTGCGAAACCCCGGTATCTCAATCCGATATTCGCTATCGCAGTGATACCTATGGCTGGGGCTGGGTGAGTCAGGCTCCGGAATACGAGTAATTTTGCCATAGCCAGTTGCAAAGAGACTGGTCCCCCTGAAATCTCTACACAATCTTCACCAGAGGTGACGAAATACCATATCGCATGGTCTGTGTGCATCAGCGATTCGGTGATGAGTGGGGTGAATCGCCGTTATACTGTGTTGCAACCGGTAAAGAGCCGGCCTCGGCATTTTGTGTTCAGCGCGACCGGGCGATCGAATACGGCAGTTGCGCGGTGGACTATGCAGACAACGAGGTGGTTTATGACCTCTGCTTTCTTGATGCCCGGTTTCCTTTTCACAAGGTCAAAGGCACGGTTTATTTTGAGGGTGGAAGTGCTAAAACCCATGAGATTTGGGTAAACAGCAAGAAACAGGCGTTGATAGTGGCCAAGCCTGGTCAAGCCACTGATTTTGAGATATTGATTCCCCGTGAGGAATATCAGTCCGCGCCCCGGGTTTTGCTTTCGCTCAAAAATCCGGCTAACGATGGGGTTTATCTGTTCGAACTCAAGGTGTTCCGTTCGCTTGATGGCAGGTCGGGCGGTGGTCCTGAATCCACTGGCAGAGGGACATTGGGCTCTCAGGCTTATCTGGTTTTGACGCCGAATCCGTTCCATGAGAAGACGCACATCGCGTATTGTGTGGGAAGCAATGCGAAGGATACAAAATTGCAGATCTACGACGTTACCGGACGTGTAGTTAAGTCTTTTCGCATTGGGCGCGACGCATTGCAATCTGCGCAAGTATCCTGGGACGGTCGCGACGATAAGAATCAGCAATTGCCCGGTGGCATTTACTTTGTCGAGCTGAAATCGAACAATGAAGCAATCACCAAAAAGGTAATTATGCTGAAATAACAGGAGTATCAGGGGAGGGAAAACCCTCCCCTGATACTGGCAAGGAGGAACAATGAAAAACTTGCTGTTGGCATTGCTCTGGATATCATTAGCAGGTGGCATCTCCTTTAGCATGGTCGCCGAGTTTCCGACCAGCCGCTATTCGGGGAGTTTTGGTTTTGATTCAGACCAGGATGGACATCAAAATTTGATTTTTCCAAGAAGGGATCCGCCTAATTCAATACAATTCTGGGAGCATATTGGATATGACAAATACTTCCTGGAAGATTCCGCCACCGCCCCTCGATGGGTAGGATCAATATCCGACATCGGCTTTCTGGATGCGGATTCGCTGGTGGATGTGGTGGTGACTCACAACGGTACGAAACGGCTATATATATATGAATCACCCACGCAACATTCTCATCCGACCAATGTTGTGTGGCAGGATAGTATATTCACTAATATCAGCGGCGGAAAAATCACGGACCTTGATCAGGATGGGATAAAGGAAATATTATTTAGATACTACGATATGAACGCCAATGTACGACACACCTGTGTTTACGAAAACACTGGCGACAATGAATATACCCTGGTCTGGCAGGATACGGTTAGAAAATCTGCTTATTTCATCAACGGCGATTTTGACCAGGACGGAAAACTGGAATTCATCTCGGGTATAGAGCGTCGTGTCTATGTCTGGGAATGCGTCGGTGACAATGATTATCAGTTCATCTTCGAGGATACGCTTCCCCGGTCAGGAAATGATGATGTGTTTTGTGGCCATGACATGGACGGCAATGGCAGACCTGAATTTCTGTTTACTGCAGTCTATCCTTTTTTCCGCAGGGTTTACCTTTATTGTTATGAAGCGATAGGAGATAACTGCTATGATTATTTTCTAATTGATTCGATAATTAATTTACCACTTCTGGCAGAGTATGTAGGCAAATCTGCGTGCGGCGACATTGATGCTGATGGGATTGAAGAAATTATCTGGTCCAGTGAAAATCAATGGCATATTTACAAGGCGTTCGGCGTGCATGGTTATCAGCGGATTTACAGCAGTACGTGGAGCAACCTTAGAGAAATAACCAGAATGAACCGTTATGATTTGAACGGAAATGGTTATCCTGAGGTCATTGAGGCGTGGATAGATGATGGCTATATAGCTCCAGAAGGGACCACCCTCTGGGAGATCGAGGGGGTGCGTTTGCATCGTCCCAATGGCGGCGAGGTATTGCATCCGGGCGAGCAATGCCTGATCACCTGGGAGAAATTTGACCCACCAGGTGCAGATTCATTTGCTCTGTTTTATTCGCTTGACAATGGCTTCAATTATGACACGATAGTTATGGGTTTAGACAGGAATGACACATCGTATTTATGGACGGTGCCGAATACGCTTTCTGATTCCTGCATAGTCATGATCTGGGCTTATGGACCGCCCAGACCGGGCGAGCAAGAACCGCGTGGCACGGCCTGGGATTTTTCGGACAGCGTATTTTCTATCAGTCATGTGGGAATTAAAACTGATATGAGATGTCAGATAGGAAATGTGGGTTTGCGGATACTCCAAAACCCGCTGTTCAGTGATAATCTAAAGATTCAATATGCCCTACCAAGACATTCAAAGGTCAAGCTTGTCATTTACAATGTCCTGGGTCAGGTGGAAGAGGTATTGGTTGATGGTGAAAAGAGTATGGGTCTTTATGTGGCAGAACCTAAAAAATCCCTGCCCGCTGGTGTTCATTTTGTAAAATTGATTACGGATAAAAAGACAATTACAGAGAAATGTGTTATTTTGAAATAGAAGGCATTAAGTTCCAAAACCCCACTCCACCATACAGTATGGCACACTGGCGGACTGGGATTCAACATTTCATTCCTAACCACATTCCGTCATTCCGGTAATTCTCGGAATGACGGAATGAAGGAAGAGCAAAAATCGTATTTGTTCAATCTTTAGTGAAGTTGCTTAGCAATACAATTTATCGCACATACACATTCTGCAATATCATAATTTGTACGATAAATCGTGCCGCTACACTCCTTCAGCTCGTTTTTTTTCATTTATCAGGTTGCTTTTGTTTTGGACTTCTGATTTATGATTCCCTTGGATACCTCTTTTGCGAACATAATGCTGTGTGTATGCCTTCGCATTGTAAACTTGACACCCATGAGATTATAACTATAATGCAGTGAGGTGAACAAATGGAAAAAGTGGATAGAACCCTGGATGCACGAGGATTATCGTGTCCCATGCCCATTGTCAAACTTTCCCAAGCAATGAAAGAAATGAAAACAGGAGAGGTCATAGAAGTGCTTGCTTCTGACCCCTCTTTTGTGCCTGATGTTGAATCATGGTGCAGAAAAACCGAACAAACACTGATTGAGGTAATAGAATCTGCTGAGGTAATTAAGGCATATATTCGTAAAAGTAAATAAAGGAGTAAGAATGGCTGAACAGGAAAGAGTTTCTATCGTAGTTTTCAGTGGCGACCTTGATAAATGCCTTGCCGCATTTATCATTGCAACTGGTGCAGCCGCATCAGGCATGCAGGTTGATATGTTTTTCACATTCTGGGGTTTGAGTGCTCTGAGAAAAAAGAATGCACATGTCAAGGGAAAGTCATTTATGGACAAAATGTTCGGTATGATGCTTCCAAAAGGTGCGGACAGCCTTGCCCTTTCAAAAATGAACATGATGGGTATCGGCACCAAAATGATGAAAGATGTGATGAAAAAGAAAAGAGTTGCTTCTCTGCCTGAACTTATTGAAATTGCCAATCAACTCGGTGTTAATCTTCATGCCTGCGAAATGTCAATGAATGTAATGGGTATAAAACGTGAAGAATTACTTGATAGCGTAAAAGATGTCGTTGGCGTTGCAACATATCTTGAACATGCCTCAAAGGCGCAAATAACATTATTCATATAGTGGTTTATGGAAAGCAAGAAGAAAATTGGCTTTCTGGTCACTGCTGGACCGTATACTTTTGAACATATTGATACGGTTTACCATCTCGGCAAAACCGCCCTCCAGAAGGGTATTGGTGTCAGCATATTTTTGTATCTTGATGCGGTTATTGCTATTAACAAGAATATCAAATCACCCGGTGAAAGAAATATACCTGCCATGTTGAAAGAACTCGCTGATGCTGGTGCGCGCATTGTGGCATGTGGTGATTGTGCACACTTCAGGGGCGTTACCCGTGACCTCGCAGTTGAAGGGACAAAACTGACCGGCATTGCAACTCTCGCTGAACTCATTGAAGAGTGTGACCGTTTTATTACCCTGGGGATTGGTGAATGAAAAAGGTCGTGATTTTGAGCACCAAACCGCCTTATGGTTCTTCAGTAAGTGCTGAAGCATTCCGTGCCGGATTAGGACTCGTTTTTTCAGAAACCGAGGTTGACCTGGTTCTACTCGGCGATGGTGTCTACGGTGCATTAAAAAATCAATCACCCAATCTATTACAGATGAAGGCAATTGAAGAAGTCTATAAAAACATAACTACTTATAATATTAACTTGTTTCTTGACTTGGATTCAGTTCAGGAAAGGCATTTGAACACAGAAGAACTCATTCAAGTACAGATGCTTTCAAACGAAGATTTAAGACAAAAAATTGAAAGTGCTGATGTAATATTAACATTTTGATGGTATGAAAATTCTCTGGCTTTTTTATCAGACACCAAATAACCAAAACATTGAAATGTTAAAGAAACTGATTCGCAGCGAAGACATCGTGGTTTTCATCCAGAACGGTGTTTATGTTGCTAAACAGAATATTGATTTGATTTGTCAAAATTATGTGGTTATGGCTGATGCTGTTGCGCGCGGCATTGGTGATACAAAGAATATGGTTGATTATGAAAAGTTAATTGATTTTGTATACAATTGTGAAAAAGTAGTGACAATATAAAAGAACAAAGGGAGGTCTTATGGCAAATTTATTCTGCGCAAGCGAAGTAATTGAAATAAGCGTTGCAGCCCGCAAAAAAGGCAAACAATTTTTTCAGGCTATAGCAAGGCGAACGAAATCGAAAGGAATCAAAGAAACATTTATGTGGCTCGCTGAAGAAGAAGAAAGACAGATCAATGTCCTGAACAAAATTCTTACTACAATTGATAAATGTCAGCCGTTTGAAGTGCACCCTGATGAATACTCTATGTATGTGCAGGCGTTATTAAAACGCCACACATTCAATAATATTAACAAAAAAGAACTCCTCAAGGGTATAAGAACGAATGCTGATGCAATTGATACTGCGATTGAGTATGAAAAAGATGCACTGTTGATCCTGTATGAAATGAAGCGTTTTGTGCGTCAGATGGAAACAAAAGTAATAAGAAAACTCATTGAAGCAACTCAGAAAAATATAAGTCGGCTTGGTAATCTGAAGAAATGCCTTACGAGCAAAGACCTGAAGACATGCATACTGAAAAAGTAGCAGGATGAAAAAAGAAGTATATCTGGACAACGGCTCGGCAACAAGATTGGATAAAAGGGTTATTGAAGCAATGTTACCCTATATGTATGAAGAATACGGCAATGCCCAGAGTCTGCATTCTTTGGGTCAGCGGGCAAAAGATGCCATTGAGCAAGCCAGGCATAATGTCGCTGCACTCATAAATTGTCGGCCTGATGAAATAATCTTCACTTCATGCGGCTCTGAATCCAATAACCTCGCCATCAAAGGAGTTGCCAGTGCCTACCAGCAAAGAGGCAAACATATTATTGTTTCCAGTATTGAACATTTTTCAGTTCTGCAAGCTGCCAGGCGACTTCAGCAGACAGGTTTTGAAATTACCTTTTTACCCGTTGACAGGCATGGACTGGTGGATCCGGACGCACTCAAAAGAAATTTGAGAAATGACACGGTCCTGGTTTCAATTCAACACGCAAATCCTGAAATCGGAACTATCCAGCCAATTAAAGAACTTGCAGAAATAACCCACAGTTCAGGTGCCTTATTTCATACTGATGCAGTTGCCACTGCGGGTATTGTTCCTGTTGATGTAAATGCGTTTGGTGTTGATCTGCTCAGTCTGAGTGGCAGTACAATCTATGGGCCAAAGGGTGCAGGAGCCCTGTTTTTCAAGAAAGGAACACGTCTGGTACCTCTAATAGATGGTGGGGTTCAGGAAACAGGAAGACGGGCAGGAACTGAAAATGTCCCGGCAATTGCAGGGCTGGGCAAGGCGTGCGAGATAGCAAAGCAGGAAATGGACATGAATGCACTGCTAATGAAGTCACTCCAGGCGAGATTGATCAAAGAATTACCTGAAAAGATTGAATACATTTACCTGAATGGCCACCCTGAAAACCGTCTGCCTAACAATGTAAATTTTTCTGTTGAGTTCGTTGAAGGCGAGGGCATGCTTCTTTTCCTGGATCAGAAAGGAATATACCTGACCAGTGGTTCTGCATGCACTTCAAGAACATTGAAAATGTCACATGTACTGGAAGCGATAAACATTGACCCGGCAATTGCCCAGGGTTCAGTCCTGATGGTTCTTTCAAAGTATAACACAAATGAGGATATTGAATATGTTCTTGAAGAATTTCCACCAATCATTAAACATCTGCGGAATATGTCACCGCTCTATTCATATTTCCTGAAAACCGGCAAGCGTATGGAAGCAGGCCCGGGCACTGATTACGAACACCACCACGATAGTGAAATAACTGAAAGTTAAACCCTGTTGTTTGCTATCAGATTTTGAAACAGGTTAGTATATTGCCACAAACTTTAAAATCGACTGGCAAGAACTGTTTTGTCACCCAGATATTGGTCTGCGCATGCAATGTCAGTTCGCGAAACTTGACCTTTACCTTTTCCCCGGTTCTCGCAGTTACCAGTGCCAGATAAGGAATTATCTGGTCAACCATCCAGGGGTCAAGACAAACTGACTCAACAATGAATTTTTTCAATATCTCTCCCACTTCATTCCCGATTTTCTCAGCAGGTTTTCCTCTTTCTCCAAGTCCGTCAAAACCAAGCACACAATTTTCAAAGACTGCAAGTCCCTGGATAAAACAACCTGGAGAATCTGCTGCAACATACTGATATTTTGTTTTTGCTGCAGGCAAAACATTCTGGAAGCTAATCGCCAATCGCTCTGCCACTTTTGCATTCCTTAAATGCTCTGAACTGACAGCCACTGCCTCAATTTGCTTCAATGAACCAGGTTCAACAAAACTACAGGGTATGAGTGCACCAGGATTTATTGAAACCACAACATTACCGCCGCCCCCTGGATAGAAACCATGTTTTTTTGTATCAACCTCAACATTCATTCCCATTTTTTTGAGGTAGTAGCAAAATACATGTATAAAATAAAGAATATTTGGGCTATAAGGCACTGCGGTCCCCCCTTTTATATCAAGTTTCAGAACCTTGTCCGCAAAGATGGCAATTGGTATTAGAAGTTGTAGTATCAGTGTAATTGCACCTGCAGTTCTGGTATCAATTGTGTAAAAACCACCATTAATTTTACCCGGAATAAAGCTCAGTTCAGTGGAATCAAGTTGTAATCCAGTTGCCTCAGCCTGGCAGATTTTGGCAGCTGCCCTGATACCCTCAAGATGCTGCGGCTTTAATCCGGGCTTTTTTCTGCCTTTTCTTATATTAAAAATTCTTACCGGGATTTTTGTTATCGCAGAAAGGGCAATCGCGGTTCTTATTATCTGCCCCCCACCCTCTAACTGACTCCCGTTGATTTCAAGCGCCGTGTTCATATAAAAAACCATTACCCTATCATCATATCAAACAAGTGTTTTCGGTATGCCATCAGGCGTGTATGCTACATAGGGTTTTATACCCGCATTTTTCAAACGTTGTATTACATGGGGATAAAGAAAGACATACTCCTCTTCAAAATCCTCAAGAATTTTTGAAGAGACTTTTCGCAACCTCTGCTTTAATTGCATAATGTTTTTATCCGGACTAAAAGAAAGCATTACAGCAAGGTTAAAATTGACTCTGGATTTTGATAGTATAACAAGATTATCAAGAATGGTGTCAAATGTTTCAGGTGCGGCTCCGGTCAGCATTGAAAATTCCTCACAGGTCGTTCCTTTTAAGGAAACACGAATATGTAAATTTTTAAACTGCGCAAGTTCATTGATGTAGTTCTCGTCCAGCAGGGTTCCATTGGTCTCCAGAATGAAAATGAAACGAGAACTATCAATGATAGAGATTACTCCCAGTAAATGTTCTTTACAGATTGTTGGTTCATTACCGCTGATTCTAACATAACAATAATTATTCTTTTCTGCACATTTGATCAAATTTTCAGCAACAAACTCCGGTTCGTAGAATTCACCCATCCTTTCTGGATTATCTCTGGGTTTGTTGCTCCAACAGAAAATACATTTAAGATTACATCCACAACAATCAGCAGTAGCAATTCCACCGTACCATCTACCTGGTCTAACCAGGCGATAATATTTTCTTTTTCTACCCTTAGCAATTAATTCATTCAGCAGTAGAACCTCTTTTTCCTGACTATTTGCGTCCATCAGCAGATTATAGGTTTGAAAGAACGGATGTCAATACGCACGATTATCAAGCCGTTGACATGAAGATTTTACGGTGTATAATTAAGATATGAAATTACTTCTTGTTACACCACGCTCATCTGAAAAGAAACCACCAATTGGGCTGAAAATTCCACAACTTGCTCTTCATATACTTGCTGCATTAACACCACCTGATATTGAACTGGATGTGGTGGACGAGCAGATAAGAGATATTGATTTCAATAAAACCTATGACCTTGCTGGCATTTCAATAATGACTGCAAATGCGCCGCGTGGTTACAAAATCGCCCAGAGGCTTAAAGAAAAAGGCACCAGGGTTATCTTTGGAGGAATTCACGCTTCGGTTCTGCCCGATGAAGCATTGAAATACGGAGATGCTGTGGTCGTAGGAGAAGCAGAAGGGATATGGCAGACAGTGCTTGAAGATTTCAAAAACAATCAACTAAAAAAAATCTATTATCCAGGTCCTTTTGACCTTGATAAATCTCCCCTGCCGAAAAGGAATTTGAATTTAGAACCAGTTATTCTGGGCTTCAAATGGCCCGGATTCTTCACAACAAGAGGTTGTCCGTATAACTGTGAATTCTGTTCAGTGAGCGATGTATTTGGAAAAAAGGTCAGACACTTACCTGTTCAACATGTTATCAAAGATATTGAAAATGCGGGTTCTAAAATATTCTTGAACCTTGATGATAATGTGGTGGGTAACCCCAGATATGCAAAGGAATTATTCTTGGCACTTGCACCAATGAAAATCCAGTGGGGCGGTCAGAGTACAATCAGCATTGCCCGTGACAGGGAATTGCTAAATCTCTGCCATAAATCAGGTTGCAGGGGACTTTTTATTGGTGTAGAATCAGTATCAACAAAAGGTGCTGCTGGTTTTCATAAGACGCTGAAAACATTACAGGAGAATATTGATGCAGTAAAGAGAATACAGGATGCAGGAATTCTCTTTCATCCCTCTTTTGTCTTTGGTCTTGATGATGACACAAAAGATATCTTTGAAAAAACGCTTGATTTCTTGCGTCAGACTCACATAACAACCGCAACATTCAATATCCTAACACCCTATCCCGGGACAAAACTCTACCAGCGGCTTAAGGCTGAAGGCAGGCTGCTCAGTGAAGACTGGACAAAATATAACCACTCAACAGTGGTATATATACCAAAGAATATGACAGTAGAAGAACTGATTGATGGTTATCACCTTTTAAAAAGGGAATTCTATTCAGTTTCAAGTATCTGTAGAAGAATCCTCAGGCTCAGTGAAATCCAGAATCCTGGCCTGATTCAGTTCTTATACGCCATTTTTAATAATATCGCAGGTAGGAAAATAACACCTGAATCATGCGGTAGCCGCTACACCGCAGCGTAACCATACATCATATCACCCTTTACATACCCCCTTATCTTTATTATCGGTAGGGCGGGCTCATTTTTGTGTCCGTGTGTAAATAGTGTAGTATCAAGGATACCGGTTTCATCATCCACTGTACAAAATGATATTATCTTCTTTTGTTTTGTGAGAATCGGCCTTTTCGCAATTACAAGACCAGTTATCCTGACTGTTTTCCCTTTCTTATTTATATCACAGATTTTTGTCTGTCGTTCTGGATATAATAGTTCAAGAATATGATAAGCCGGGATAAAACCCAATACAGAAAACTGCGCTTTCAATTTTGTTTTCCGGCTGAAATCAACGAAACAATTTTCCAAAAAATTATCTTTTATAAAAAATGGTTGAGATTCAGAAATATTTTTATGTGTTCTGCGGGAGCACACACGCAATAATTCAAAGTATAGTTTAGGCAACGGTTCATTGAATACATCAAGGGCACCTGATTTTATCACACTTGTCCCTTCTTCAATATCTGGTTTGACAAGCGAAAAAAATTGATGCACCGATGTAAAAGGACGCAGGTCCATTATTTTTTTGATTGTCGGATATGATAGATTTCTAATCATCTTAAAGCCGGTTAGCAAATAGCCCTTTTTTATGGAAAACTCAATCTCACTCTGGTTGATGTCCGGACCACTGATTTTTATCCCCCATCTTCGTGCCTCATTGATATAGGCATAAACCGGATAATAACCGCCCTGATTATTTATCAAGCGACAGAAAAACTCTAATGGATTATACAACTTCTGATATGCTGAAAGATAGGCAAGTGTCGCATAGGTAATACTGTGTGCCTTATTAAAGCCAAATGAAGAAAAAGCGGAAATTCTTTTCCAGACTCCTTCAATTTCCTGTTTGCTAAAACCGAGATTGCTCGCCTGTATGAAAAATCGCTCTTTAATCTGATCAATCAATGCCGAATGTCTTTCTTTTGTAATTGCCCGTCTTAGAAGGTCGGCGTCCTCAAGAGAAAATCCTGCGAAAAGACTTGCCATATTCAGAATCTGTTCCTGATACACAGGGATACCCAGAGTTTCTTTAAGAATCCTTTCCAGGACAGGATGAGTATAATCTACGGCTTCTTCCCCAGCCAATCTCTTTAAGAATCTCTCTTTCATGCCACCGTGAGCCGGGCCAGGTCTGATTATAGCAATGGCATTGGCAATATCCATAAGACCATTCGGTTTGATTCTTTTTATCACCTGTCTTACCATCGGGCTCTCAATCTGAAAACAACCAATGGTCTTTGCTTCACTGATAAATTTGTATACAGCAGAATCTTGAAAGTCAATTGACTCTTTTCTAAGATATAATTCTGGAAAACCACGAACACCCAGGATATCCAGTTTGACAAGGCCGGCAATACTAATGCCATCCTTATCAAAATGAGTAATGGCACCCTGAATACTTGGAAACAGCGGAACATAATTGCTCACCGGCTCAGGTGTGATAACAATACCACTGGGATGACAGGAAAAATAATGGGGATAATTATCAATCTTTTCAGACAATTTGACAATTCTGTCAAAAAGTTTCTCGCCGGTATGGTCCCTGATATTCTTCAATTCTGTCGGAGACAAGCCACAGGCACGTGCTGTATCACGAAATCTTGCCCTGGTCTGAAAACGATTAATCATACTGATTCGTGCAACATAATCACTGCCAAATTTCTTGTAAATTTCTTTGAGTAAATGTTCCCGCTGATTATACTCAACATCAACATCAATATCCGGTGGCTCTTTTCTTTTTTGATTTAGAAATCTCTCAAAGGGAAGATTGTATTTTAGTGGATTTACCACAGAAATACCAAGGAGATAAAGAATAAAAGAAGCGGCAGCAGAACCGCGCACATTCATGCCAATGCCTCTTGCCTTTGCGAACTCTTTCAATTCATAGATTAAGACAAAGTATGGTTCAAAGCCCATTTCTTTGACAATTCGGTATTCAAATGCCAGGCGCTGTTTTTCACTGGTATTTAGATTACGCTTCTGTGCATTGATTATTTCAAGCAGGTTTTTTTTGCTCTCGGGGAATACCCAGAATTCCTGGGATGGTATATAATCACACTCGGCTGCAAATTGCGACAGATTTTTTATCGCTTCAGGACAGAAATAATAGAGATTTTTGAATTGCTCAGGATTAACCAGATAATAAGGCATTTTTCCTGTATCTTCGGAATTGAACTTTTTGATAACTGAAAGAAGTCTGTATAATACCCGCTCCTGTTTATGAACATAAAATATTTCGTTGGCACCAATTACCGGGATACATTTCTCAGGCAGGATACGAGAATCAGGTAACAAAAGAAAATAAATTTTAGAGAAAAAGGGCGCGAGTTCATCAATCAGTTTTATGGAATTAGAAATCATTGTAATACCTGCTGAGTGTTCTTTTATGAATTGAAAAGTCAGTTTTTTAAAGGCATAAAATGTTAGGATTTGGCAGAGATTTTCATAACCTTTACGGTTTCTTACGAAAAGATATAAAAACCCAGAATTAATGAAAATCCTTGAGCCAATGAGAGGTTTAACCCGGTATTCCTTCGCAAATTCTAAGAATTCTTTTAAACCAAAAAATGTATTATCAACAATTCCACATGCAGAAATATGATATTTTTTTAATGTTTCAAAAAAGGTCCTGAAATCAGAACCACCAAAACCATAGTTGCTGTGATAAAGAAGAGGAAAATACATAATGTTCAATAACCCTTCCTTATCGTGAAGGTCTTTGCCGGAAATATTACATCAAAACCGAATTTAGTTCTCGCTCTGTCGAGTGCATAATTTAACATGTTCAATTTATTTTCTTCTTTAAGAAATATTGAAGGCTGGAATCCATTACATTCAAAATTCGAAACTGCAATACCAATAAGTCTTACCCTTTTATTTTCTTTTAACATTTCCATTAATACTGGTAAACAAAATTTATAAATTCTTTGCTGTGAATTTGTAGCCGGGAATAGTCCCACCCTTCTGGTGATAGTTTTAAAATCAGAAAATCTGATTTTTACTGTAACCGAACGGGCATTAAGTCCACTTTTCCGTGTTTTCTGGCATACACCTTCAATAAGTTGATAAAGTAGACTGGTTAGCAATTCTGGATTCTTTGTATCTTCAATAAGTGTTTTTTCCTGACTTATAGATTTTATGCCATGGAGAATTTTGTAATCATCACCTGAAATAAAGGATTTTATTGTTTTATAATTATTACCCAATGCGGTTGTCAAAAGCCAGTCAGGTGCCTTAAAAAACTCACCCACAGTATTAATGTTTAAATTTTTTAAAATCTCAAGACTCTTTACCCCAACTCCGGGCAGGGAACTAACAGACAGGGGAAATAAAAAATCTATCTCTTCCTCAGGATTCACCACTAATAAACCATCTGGTTTTGAACGGTCGCAGGCAATCTTGGCAATTGGTTTTGTGCGGGCAATGCCTATTGAACATGGTAGTTTGAGTTCATCATTAACCGTTTTTTTCATTTGAGTTGCCAGGTTAAGTGGTGGTCCGAATAATCTCTCAGTTCCCTGTATGTCAACAAACGCCTCATCTATTGAAGCCATTTTTACGACAGGTGAGTAACGATAAAGTATCTGTTCAAATTTATGTGAAAACTGTTCATATTCAGAGAATTTGGGTCTTAAAAATACTGCTCCAGGACAGAGTCTATACGCACGGGAGATTGGCATTCCTGATTTTATTCCAAATTTTCTTGCCTCATAAGAAGCTGAGGCGACAACACCACGTTCACCAGGCAAGGCACCGACAATTACGGGTTTACCATTGAGGCCTGGGTCCAATGCCCGCTCTACTGAAACAAAAAAGGCGTCAAGGTCAATGCAGAGAAACATAGTATAGGATATCAGGATAATAGGGCATCAGGGTGTGGATACCGGAGTAGCAGGATATCAGGGGATGCACTCTGATGTACTAATGTCCTGATATTCTTCATCCTGATTTCCTGATACCCTGATCCACTTTATATCCTCCTCATCACTCCTATCACCCTGCCAATTATCTCAAAAGGTGTTTCTATTATTGGATAAGCATCATTTTCTGGTTTCAAGACAAAATTCCCATTTATTTTTTTCAGGCGTTTTATCGTGGTCTCACCATCAATGATCGCCACAATGATTTCTCCATCATTAGCAATTTTATCAGGTCTTACAACTACCATATCACCATCATATATATGGGCATTTATCATGCTATCCCCTTTTACCTTTAACAGAAAACAATCCTGCCAATCAAGTGGGCTAAAATAACCTTCTATTTCTTGAAATGCAATTTCAGGTGGTCCTGCCGCAATTCTTCCAACAATCGGAATCTTCCTGGGTTCAACTCTCAAACCCCTTGCCTTTGTTCCAGATTTTGTTATCACCCCATCCCTGACCAGGTTATCAATGTGCACCTTAACTGCTTTGGTGCTTTTTAGACCAATGATGCGGGCAATCTCACGGATTGTTGGTGGATAACCATGATCCCTCACAAAATCCTGGATTACCCTGAGAATCTCTTTTTTCCTGTTTTTTGCCATAAAACCTCCTGATAGCAAATATCATAATATCAGGAAATCAGGTTATCGGTTTTTCCTTACCTTTATAGCATAATTTCCTGATATAATTTCCACAATAAGTAAACATCTGTTTACATTATACCCAATTTTTTGAAAATGTCAAGGGGTAAAATGCACTTTTACCCTTGACAATCTACGATTTCTCAGTATAATATATATATCTTGAGCAACATCTATAAGGCGAAATTGACTTATTTTGATATTCGGTCAATTTTTTTTATTTTTCAGTCATCATTGAAAGGAGGTGTAATCATAGATGACAAAGATCACTGTTTACGAAGGTGAGTCCTTTGATAATGCAATGCGCCGATTTCGTAAATCTGTGGAGCGAGCAGGTATACTTCGTGCCATAAAAAAACACGAAATATACGAAAAACCAAGCGAAAGGAGAAAAAGGCGTTTGCTCGCAGCGAGAAAAAAGGAATATAAGAGGCAAAGGGAGGAATTATAGAAAGAACCCATGCCGAAGAGGTTCTTGAATTACCAAAGGTTTTGAAAATAATCTCTGATTTCTGCACAACAAATCCGGGCAAAGCAAAGGCTTTAGCTATAAGACAGTTCTCAAAACCCGTAATCGCCGAGTTCGAATTGAAAAGAATTGAGGAAATCAGACAATCCGGAGAAAGAGTCGATTTCTATATTCCATTTGACTTCAGGGAATTGAGTACATTACTGAGTGTTCATTCATACCTTCCAGTCGAAACAATCCACCTCTTAAGACTATTTCTGATTCACACAAGAACATTGAAAAATCGCTATAAAGAAACCAGGCTGAGAGAATACTTTAACAAACTTCACGCTCAGGATGGACTTATTGATGAGATCAATGCCAGGATAGACGATAACAAAGAAATCAGAGACAGCGCTTCGCCATCATTAAACAGAATAAGAATACGAAAGAAAACTTTGCAAAATCAGATAAGGTCTATTTTAAAACATATTATTGAAACACAAACCCACCTGCTTACTGAAACAAATATTGTTGAAAGAAATGGCAGATATGTCCTACCTGTCAAGGCGAACTTGAAGGCGAATATGCCGGGAATTGTGCATACATATTCTAACTCCGGTGAGACAGTATTCATAGAGCCGATAGAAATTGTGGAATTTGGTGCAGAGCTTGTTGAGCTGGAGAAAAAAGAACAGGATGAAATCATCAACATATTAAAGGCGCTGACAAATGTGGTCAAGACCGTAATAAACGAAATTGAAGCCGATATTGAGTATACCTCAGAACTTGACCTTCTGTTCGCAAAGGCTGCCTATGCTGGAGAATACAACTGTACCATGCCGGTTTTTGGCGACCACCTTGAAATCAAAAATGCCTTCCATCCATTACTAAAATATCTAAAAAAAGATGCTGTTCCACTGAACCTGATAATGCCCGATGGCAAGAAAGTTTTGTTGATTTCAGGTCCCAATGCAGGTGGTAAAACAGTGGTTCTCAAGACAGTTGGGCTTCTCGCATTAATGGCAAAGTGCGGAATTTTTATACCCGCGGATGAAGGCACAACATTTCCTTTTTTTGATGAAATATACGCAGACATTGGCGATGAGCAGAGTATAGAATCTGACCTTTCAACTTTTGCAGGGCACCTTTTGCGCATCAGAACTGCCCTGAGTTCAAGCAATGGCAACAATCTTGTACTTCTTGATGAACTTATGAATCAAACATCTGTAGAAGAAGGTTCAGCACTTGCCTCTGCGATAATGGAAGAATTTTCGCGCAGAAATAATACGGTACTGGCAACAACCCATAATGAAAGCCTGAAAATATTTGTGAGCAAGAGAGATGACATGCTCAATGCGGGTATGGAATTTACTGACAGACCGACATACAGATTGATCCTTGGTATTCCCCAACCAAGCAACGCCATAAAACTTGCCGAACAAATGGGTATCAACAGGGGCATAATTGAAAGGGCAAAATCCTATCTTGATAAGGAGAAGGCGTCACTTAATGAGTTGTTTGAAAGTCTGGCAAAAGAATTGAAAGAAGTGACATATGAAAAAAACAGGCTTGAAACACTGATGAAGGAATACGAAAAAAAGAATTCAGAACTTGAGTCAAGAAAAAAACAGGAACTCGGCGAATTGAGACAGAAATACCAGCGCGAATTACTGCGCGCAAGACAGCGCATTGATGAAATGATAAAAACTCTTAAAAAAGAAGGCGCAAAACCAGAAGTCATCAGGGAAACAAGAGAATTTTTTGCTGAAGAACTCAAAGAACAGCCAAAAGAACCATATTATCCGAAAATTGGAGAAGTAGTAAGAATAAGAGGTTCAAAGAAAACGGGCACAGTGATTGACCAACAGCAAAACAGGTACAAAATCAGTTTCAATAGCCTTGTCTTCTGGGCAAAGCCCGAAGATATTGAACCAGGTCCTGACAAAGACAATTGACCATGGTAGAACGCGAAAAAATTGACGAAATAATCAGAAACACTGATATTGTGGATTTGATTTCGCAGTATATTCAGTTGAAAAAAGTAGGCAAGAACTACCGGGCACTATGCCCATTTCATTCAGAGAAGGCACCTTCATTTTATGTTAGCCCAGACAAAGGCATATATTATTGTTTTGGTTGTAAGAAAGGCGGAAATGCAATCAGTTTTCTAATGGAGTATGAACACCTTGATTTTCCTGATGCCCTGCGCAAACTCGCAAGAAATCTCGGAATTGAGATAGATACAACAAAGAATTTGAAATACAAGGAATTGTATGAAGTGAATGAATTGGCAGCCCAATTCTATACTTTAGTCCTAACAAAAGAGATTGGCAAACGGGGTCAGAATTATCTGAAAGAACGAAAAATAGACCCTGAAAAACTTAAGGATTTCCGACTTGGTTATGCGCCAAGTGCGGGTGGCCTTGTCACCTTCATGCGTCAGAAAGGAGTGGACTTTGAGCGCATTGCCCGTGCCGGACTTGTTTCACAGCATAGAGAGATATTCCATGATAGGGTCATTTTTCCCATTTTCAATCTTTCAGGCAGGATAATTGGATTCGGTGGCAGGGGTGTTGATGATTACATACAACCTAAATATCTAAATTCGCCAGAAACACCGATTTTCAAAAAAGGCGAAATACTCTATGGACTATTCCAGAGTAAAGAAACAATCAGAGCAAAAACCGAAGCAATACTCGTGGAAGGATATTTTGACCTGCTAAGCCTTTATCAGCACAATCTGAAAAATATCTGCGCACCATTGGGTACTGCCCTGACTGAAACTCAGGCACTGCTACTTGCCCGATATGCAAAAAGAACAACCATACTATTTGACGGAGACATGTCAGGAATTAGAGCCACACTGCGTGCTATTGGCATGCTCATAAACTCCCAGGTTGATGTTCATGTTGCTGCTTTACCTGATGAGTCTGACCCCGATGAATTTATTAAGGAAAAAGGCGTGAGCGAACTCAGTACTCTGATTGCAAACGCCCCTGACTTTTTTGATTTTTATAAAGATGCAACAAAGGTCAGAAATGTTGAAGATGAAGTTATGCTCATAAATGAATTGACTGAAATTATCAGCAGAATTCAGGATCCAATCAGATTTGATCGCTATATAAAACATACCTCAAGGGTATTTGACATCCCGGTTGATATGTTGAGGAAAAAAATGGGAATCAGAACAAATGTTTCCAGAGATAAGAAACCATCGGCTCAAACAAAGCCAGCAATAAATCCAGAAGAAAAACTGATCGCCCTAATACTCAGCAATCTTAAATATTTTGCTCAAACAAAGCAAATTGTTTCTGCAGAGGATTTTTCTGACATGAGAGTGAAGAGTCTGTTTGAAGTTTTGCTCAAAAATGAAAATTTTTCAACGCAGGAATTCGTTGACTTGAAGATTGATGAAGATTTTAAGAATAGAATTCTCTCTTCACTTATTGAATCGGAGAAAATGCCCGAGGAAGCATTTGTGCAGTCATTGAATTTTTACAAAAAAAACATCATGAGAAAAAAATTAAAGACAATGATAAGTGAAGCAATAAAATCCGGAGATGATGAGTCTTTGAGAAAATATAAAGAATTGCTTAAACAAAAAGGAGCATAATGATCAAATACTCTCAGAAAATTTTTGAAAAGGCAAAAGAAACGGGGAAGATAACGATTAATGAGATCAATAATCTTATCCCCGATAATGTAACACCCGAAGAGATTGATGAAGTCCTTGACATGCTTGCGCGCAATGGTATTGTAATCGTTAAGAGTGAAGACGAAGTCGTTGAAAAAACAACTCCAACAAAAACTGCGGTAAAAGCAGAAGAACCCATAAGGGCTTATTTCCGAGAACTTGCCCGATACGACCTCCTTACCAAAGATGAAGAATATGAACTTGCAGTCAAAATTGAAACTGGCTACAGAATGATTGAGCGGCAACTTCTGCACTTTCCGTGTGCCATTAATAATCTGATTGAAGTCTGCAAGCAGGTAGAACAGGGCAAAAAGAGTCTTGATCAAATATCCCGTGTAGAGATTGAGGCAATTATGGATAAACACACATTCTGGGCTGAAAGACAGCGGTTTATTCGCAGGGTAAAATCAGTTGAAAAAGACTACAACTCACTGGTTAAATTATACAAAAAAGGAGTAAAGGACCATTCAAAATCAATGGAATGGAAAACATTTGAAAAAGAAGAACGCGTGTTGAGAAAACTATCCATCCTGGCACTTCAGCACGGTGCATTGAATAGCGCAATCCAGGCATTCAAGGACAGTCTGAACCGGCTTGAGAAAATCGAAAAGACTATACCGAGACTGCGAAATCCAAATGAGATAAATCTATTCAAAAAGGAATACAGAAAACTCCTTGCAGACCTTGGCAATGATACAAATAAATTGAAAGAGGCTTTGAAGATCACCGAGAAATGGGAAGATTTGATCAATCGTTCACGCCAGCGCATGATTGAAGGCAACATGAGACTTGTTATCTCAATTGCTAAGAAATATGTGAATCGTGGTCTTGAATTCGCTGACCTGGTCGGTGAAGGCAATAACGGGTTGATACGTGCAGTGGAAAAATTTGACTATCGCAAAGGCTATAAATTTTCAACTTACGCAACCTGGTGGATAAGACAGGCGATAACCCGTGCAATTGGAGACCAGGCAAGAACAGTCAGGGTACCAGCCCATATTCTGGATACAATGAACAAAGTAGCACGAGCACAAAGGGATATGACACAGGATCTTGGTCGTGAGCCAACCATTGAAGAAATTGCCGACCATCTTGACCTGCCCACTGATAAAGTGAGAATGGCACAGAATATTTCGCTGATCCCAATTTCCCTTGATAAGCCGATTGATGATGAAGAATCAAGTTTTGTGGGTGATTTCATAAGCGACCCAATGTCTGATTCACCATCAAGAAGGGCTGCGATATCAATATTGAAAGACCGATTCAATGAAATTCTGAAAGACCTGCCAAAAAGAGAAGAAAAGATCATTCGTCTTCGATTTGGGTTAGGCAACGGCTTACCCAAAACGCTTGAGGAAGTCGGTAGAATGTTCAACATTACAAGAGAAAGAGTTCGTCAGATTGAAGCAAAGGCACTCAAAAAACTCCGCCATCCCATCAGGCTTCGTAGATTACAAATGTTCAAAGATTTGATTGAGATGGAATAGTATGAATAAAAACTACAATACAGTAATCATCGGTGCTGGACCCGGTGGTTATCCATGTGCTATACGACTCGCCCAATTAAAAAAGAGTGTACTTGTTGTTGAAGCAAGAGAGACTGGTGGTGTCTGCCTCAATCGTGGTTGTATTCCTACAAAAACGCTGGGCTACGCAGCAGAAACCATCGACAATCTCAAGAAAGCAAAAAGAATGGGCCTGAAGACCGAGTACTCAGGTGTTGAACTTGAACTCCTCAGGAACTACAAGGATGGTGTGATAAGAAAACTCCGAGCAGGCATTGAGTACCTATTCAAGAATAATGGTGTAGAATATAAGAAAGGCATTGCCAGAATTATTTCCGAAAACAAAATAGAGATAGCCGATGACGCTGGTTCAATGCAGGTTGAAGCCGAGAATATCGTTATTGCAACAGGTACTGACATAATCGCACTGCCCGGACTTGATTTTGATCACAAATATGTAATAAATACTGATGATGCCTTAGAATTAGCCAATATCCCTGAGAAAATGCTCGTTGTTGGTGCTGGTGCCTGTGGACTGGAACTTGCCACTATCTATGCACATCTGGGCAGTAAGGTGAAAGTTGTAGAAATTATGGACCAAATTCTGCCCGGCATGGAAACCGAATTGTGCGATTTATTGAACAATATACTTAAGAAAAATGGTATTGAAATAATCCTCAAATCAACAGTCATTGGTTACGAAATTGTTAATGGTGTAATTCATGCAAGAATTAAGAAACCTGAAGGCGAAACCATTGAAGAAACTGACCGAATTCTTGTCACTGTGGGCAGAAAACCAACTGACGAATCATTTAAGAATATTGGTCTTGCAACAGACAAAAAAGGTTATCTCACAGTCAATAACCTTTTTCAAACAAGCATAAAGAATATCTATGCCATCGGCGATATTATTGGCCCACCCCTGCTTGCGCACAAAGCAACAAAACAGGGTATTACAGTAGCCGAGATAATCGCGGGAATGAATAGTGTAAAAACTGCCAACACAATCCCCTCGTGTGTATTCACCATTCCGCCACTATCATCAGTTGGATTGACAGAAAAAGAAGCAGTGGCAAAGGGTTACAGAATCAAAGTCGGCAGGTTCCCTTATCGCGCTTCGGGCAAGGCTTTATCAATGGGTGAAATAGAGGGTATGGTAAAGATAATTGCTGAAGAGGATAGCAGTATTCTGGGCATTCACATTCTTGGCGCCGAATCACCGAGTCTGATCGGCGAAGCGGTTCTTGCGGTTGAAAAGAAACTAAAACCCGGCGATATTGCAGAACTTGTGCACCCCCACCCTACCTTTACTGAAATGCTCGGTGAATCCGCAGAAAATCTTCTCAAAAAAGCAATCCACATCCCGAATACCTAAATCTCCACTTGTAAACCTACCAATTCCTTTATATAATCAGAAATGAACCGTAATGGAAAAACAGCGGGTGTCCTTGCGGTCCTGGGTGCAAGTGCGATGTGGGGGCTTGAACCAATCTTTGCCAAACTTTCATTTCAAAGCACAGATTTTCAAAATACATTTGCCACAAGAATTCTATTCTGTCTTGTTGTAATTTGCATTTATTTGCTCATTAAGAGACCCGCAGGTTTTAGAATAGAAACCAAGTATTTACCCTGGCTTGTCTATCTATCGCTTGCGGCAACTTTGTTTGCTGATTTTATTTACACTTATGCACTGACAAGGGTAATGGTGATAAATGCCGTGCTCATCGGCCATCTCCAACCAATATTCATTGTCATAATTGGCTTTTTCTGGTTGAAAACCGACCGCCTCACGAAATTTGACTACTCTGGAATACTATTGATGATAATCGCTGGTTTGCTTGTGACAACCAGAACACTCTACAACTTAAGAATGCTAAGATTCGGAGGTATTGGCGACCTATATGTTATGCTGGCAACCATTGCCTGGGCAACAACTGCAATAACTACCAGAAAATATCTCAAAGAACTTGATGCCGGCGTTATCGCATTTTACAGATTTCTGTTTGCCGGAGTCATATTCTTTGGATATATGCTTTTTGCAAAGGGAATAAAAATCACAAATATATATCAGGTTTTGCTGGGTTTCACAATTGGTATTGGAACAATTCTTTATTATGAAGGGCTTAAGAGAATCAAGGCAGCGCAGGTCTCTGCCCTGGAGTTATCAACACCTTTCTTTGCAACATTTCTTGGATATGTAGTATTGAGAGAAAAGAACACACTGTTACAGCTTGCCGGACTGGTATTTCTTGTTATCGGCATATTGTTCCTGGCAAAACATGAAGATTTTCCGGTATTGACCAGCCCTGACAAAACAGAAAAATCATAATACAATAGTTCATCTTACCCCCTTGAATGCATCAAAAAACAAAACAGACAACAGTTTAGCCGTGTTGAAATTTTATTATCCTGGCAAACTCCTCAGGTTTTAGACTGGCGCCACCCACGAGCACACCATCAATCTCTTTCTCTGCCATTAATGAATCAATATTCTTCGCATTTACACTGCCACCATAAAGAATTGTTATCGGTTTGTTGAATTGTTTACGAATAAACTTATGGACCTCGCTTGCTTGCTCAGGTGTCGCAGTCTTACCCGTACCAATTGCCCAGACCGGTTCATAAGCAAAGATAATCTTATGAACATCATTCTCTATATCCTGTAACCCCTGTTTCAATTGTCTAAGAATTACCTCTTCGGTCTTGCCCTGTTCCCGTTCTTTCTCAGTTTCACCAAGGCAGAATATTGATATTAACCCAATCTCAAGGGCAGTCTTCAATTTCTTGTTTATCATCTCATCTGTCTCGTCCATAATATGCCGTCTTTCTGAGTGTCCGATCAAAACATATTCACAACCATAGAATTTTAGAAACAAACCAGAAATCTCACCGGTAAATGCACCACTACGTTCCCAGTGCATATTCTGGGCACCAAGTTTGAATCGCGTGCCTCTTAAAACCTCAGCAACTACTGGTAATGACGTAAATGGCGGGATAATAATAACATCACGGTCGCTAACATCACCCGCAAGTTGTAGTAACTTCTCCACTAATTCCCGGGACTCAACCGGGTCCTTGTTCATCTTCCAGTTACCAGCAATGATGGGATTCATAAGTCCTTCAGTACTCTCACGCCTGGCAGTTCTTTGCCCTCAAGAAATTCAAGTGATGCACCACCACCTGTTGATACATGACTTATCTTTGATTTCAGATTAAACTTCTCCAGTGCTGCGACAGAATCACCACCACCAACAATTGATATTGCACCATCTGTCGTAGCATCTGCAACTGCCTTTGCAATTGCTTCTGTTCCTTTTGAGTAGGCATCTATCTCAAATATTCCCAAAGGACCATTCCAGACAATGGTCTTCGCCCTCTTTATCAATTCCTTCATATCAACAATTGACCTTTCTCCTATATCAACGCCGTAGTATCCCTCGGGAATTTCTTCTACTCTGACATTCTTTGTCGGAGTTGCTGATTTTATATCAGTCGCAATCAGTACATCCACAGGCAGATAAAGTTTTTGATTACCAAGCAGGGCTTTAGCCTCTAAGACAAAATCATCTTCACATAAAGACTTGCCAATATTTAATCCCTTTGCCTTGTAGAATGTAAAACACATTCCACCACCAATAGCCAGGCTATCAACTTTATCAAGGAGATTTTTCAGCACGCCAATCTTTGTCGAAACCTTGGCACCACCAATAATTGCGAGTAATGGACGCCGGGGATTTTTCAATGCACCCTCAAGATATTTTATCTCTTTCTCCATCAGAAATCCACAGGCAGGAGAGTCAAAGTAATGAGCGATTGCTTCCACAGAAGCATGTGCGCGGTGTGCTGAACCAAATGCGTCATTAACATATATTTCCGCTAATGAGGCGAGTTCCCTGGCAAAATCAGGATCGTTTTTTTCTTCCTCAGAATGAAATCTGAGATTTTCAAGCACCAGCACATCCCCGACTTTAAGTCCATCAACCATTTTCCTGACTTCATCACCGATACAATCCGTTGTGAATTTCACTTCGCGATTTAGCAGTTCACCAAGCCTTTTTGCTGCAGGTTTGAGACTCTGTTTTGGGTCAACCTTTCCTTTGGGACGTCCCAGATGGCTCGCAATAATTGGGATTCCTTTGTTCTGCAGGATATATTCAATTGTGCGTAATGATTCCTTTATCCGTGTATCATCAGTGATATTCAGGTTTTCATCAAGAGGAACATTAAAATCTACCCTCAAAAAGACTTTTTTCCCATTGATCGGTAAATCCCTTACCGAAAGTTTGGGCATTATTCCCTCCCGATAATATACTCAAGTAAATCAACTATGCGCAAAGAGTATGCCCATTCATTGTCATACCAGGCAAAGGTTTTGATAAAATGACCATTAACCATTGTCAGTTCCGGATCAAAAACCGAGGAATGAGGATTACCGATAAAATCTACTGAAACAAGTGGCTCATCGCAATATTGAAGATACTTGCCAAGAGGTCCCTGAGATGCCTGCTTAAAGGCATTGTTAACTTCTTCTTTTGTTGTTTCTTTTTCCACACAGCAGACAAAATCACAGATTGAAACATTCGCAGTCGGCACCCTTATTGCAACACCATCAAGTTTGCCTTTTAATTCGGGGAAAATTTCTCCAATCACCCTTGCTGCACCTGTGGAAGTTGGAATCATGGACATCCCTGCTGCCCGTGCCCTTCTCAAATCCTTGTGTACAAGATCCAGAATTCGCTGGTCATTAGTATAGGCATGGATCGTTGTAAGATAGCCTTTTTTTATTGTAAAATTCTCATGAAGAACCTTAACCATTGGAGCAAAGCAGTTCGTTGTGCACGAAGCATTGGAAACAATGGCATCTTTTTTGGGATCGTATTTGTCTTCGTTTATACCCATCACAATTGTCGGCACTTTTGGTTCACCTTTTGCCGGAGCAGTTACAACAACTCTCTTTGCACCACTTTTAAGATGTATCTCACATTGTGACCGCTCGGTAAACTTTCCTGATGCTTCAATTACATAGTCAATACCGAGTTCTTTCCACGGCAGTTTTGCAGGATCCTTTTCAGATAACACGCGGTATTCTTTACCATCAACAACAAAACCACTTGATTGTAATTCAACCTTACCATCAAATTTTCTGTGAACAGAATCATATTTTAACAAATGTGCCAGAGTCTTTGCATCACTGATATCATTTATTGCGATAATCTCAAATTTATTACTCTTATAGCCAGCTCTGAAAACAAGTCTACCAATTCTTCCAAATCCATTAATTGCGACTTTTGGTTTCATCAAAACCTCCTCAATCAAATTATATTCAGAAACAATAGCCGGTCAAGACTCAGGGATTGACTGTTGCAACATATTCCTGGCCCGACTTTGTATATTTTAGTATTACTGCGCTCTTAATCGGATTACCATTCTCATCAAGTGAGATATTACCCGAAACCGATTTGAAATCCTTGATTGACTGCAGTGCTTCTTTCACTTTGACCGGGTTATCAGAATTTGCCTTCTTGATCGCTTCAAGCAACAAGCATGTTCCATCATAAGCAAGGGTAGCCAGTGCATCAGGGCTTGATCCGTATTTCGCCATGTATTTCTTTACCCATTCCTGCACTTCTGGTCGCGGATCATCAGGAGAATAGTGATTTGTGAAATAACCACCGACTATTGCCTCTCCTGCAATTTTAAGCATTTCCGGTGAATCCCAGCCATCACCACCCATCAAGATTGACTTAATGCCCATCTGTCTTGCCTGTTTCGCAATAAGTCCAACCTTATTGTAATAATCAGGAATATACAGAACATCCGGGTCTGCCTGTTTGACTTTTGTCAGCAGGGCTGAAAAATCCGTGTCATCTTTCTGGTAGGATTCGTAAACAAGAACCTGACCACCACCCTGAACAAAATTATCACGATAGAATTCTGCAAGTCCTTTGACATAATCATTACCAACATCATATAAAATAGCAGTGGTCTTTGCTTTTATTGTCTCCAGCGCAAACTTGGCTGCAACCCGTCCCTGGAAAGGATCAATAAAACAAGCCCTGAAGATAAATTCCTTTCTTGAACCATCATCCCTGATTGTTACCTTTGGATTAGTTGAAGTTGGCGAAATCATTACTGCACTTGCATCCTGACAGGTCTGGGCAAGCGGAATTGAACACTTTGATGATACCGATCCAATAATTAGTTTCACACCATCCTGATTTATCAACTTGCTACCTGCATTCTGCGCCTCAGTAGGGTCATTTTTGTCATCCTGGATAAAAGTTTTAATCTGTTTACCTTTGATGCCACCCTGCGCGTTAACTTCCTCAACTGCAAGTAAAAAACCATTTTTTGTAGATTCACCAAATGTCTTGACATCACCGGTTAATGGTGCAACCAACCCAATCTTAATAACATTTTCCTGCTGGCTGCACGAAACGAAAAACAAAACCAAAAATATTATGCCAAAGAGTCTATTCACAGCATCTCCTTTTAATAATGCTTATCGCAGATTTTGCAACTCAAAGAATCAGGTTATTCTCTGCGGTATTTTTTCATTCCTTCTTCATATAAATCGCCACCATAGGAGTCGTTTGCAACTATGAGCGGAAAATCAACAACTTCAAGTTCCCTTATTGCCTCTGCACCAAGGTCCTCATACGCAACAATCTTCACTGATTTGATGTTTTTCGCAATTAATGCTGCGGCACCACCAGTTGCAGCAAAATATACTGCCTTGTATTTTTTCATTGCCTCGCGTACATCCCTGGAACGAACACCCTTGCCGATCATTCCTTTTAAACCAATTTCCAGCATCTTTGGTGTATAGGGATCACAACGCCCTGAGGTAGTTGGGCCCGCAGGACCAATAACATAACCAGGCTTTGCCGGTGCTGGTCCTGCATAGTACACAACCTGGCCCTTTAAGTCAATTGGTAAAGGCTCACCTTTTTCAACAAGATCAAAAAGCCTTTTATGGGCTGCATCTCTTGCTGTATATATTTTTCCCGAAAGGAGCACACTATCACCAATCTTCAATTTCAGAACATCCTCTTCAGATAAAGGAGTTTTGAGTCTTATCAGTTCAGCCATTTTACCTCCTTATATGACTGCTGATTTGTGTCTGGCAGCATGGCAATTAATATTGATCGCTGTTGGAAAAGAAGCGATATGTCTGGGATAGACTTCAACAAAGACATCAAGACAGGTTATTCTGCCGCCCAAGCCCATTGGTCCAACGCCAGTGTTGTTAATCTTCTCCAGAAGTTCTCTTTCAACATCAGCATAGAATGGATCAGGGTTCCTCTCGCCAATGTTGCGCAGTAGCGCCTTTTTAGCAAGATAAGCGACATATTCAAAATTACCACCAATACCAATACCGACAACAATTGGCGGGCAGGGATTTGAACTCGCCTGGATCACCCAGTCAACGGCAAATTTCTTAACTCCCTCAATACCTGCTGCAGGTGTCATCATTTTGACCGTACTCATATTCTCACTGCCACCGCCTTTTGGTGCAACTGTTATCTTAATCTTATCTCCGGGCACGATTGTTGTATGAATAATCGGTGGTGTATTGTCATTTGTGTTCTTCCCTTTAATCGGGTCTGAAAGAATTGATTTTCTCAGATATCCTTCAGTATATCCTTTTGAAACACCCTCACTTATTGCCTTATTTATGTCGCCTTTTACCCGCACATCCGCGCCATGTTCAAGAAAAATAACTGCAAAGCCAGTATCCTGACATATTGGTATCTGCTCTGTTTTTGCAATATCCGCATTCTTTAACAATTGAGAAAAAATATCCTTACCAACTGGAGACTCTTCATTCTCCAGTCCTTTTTTGAGTGCATTATATACATCATCACCCAAAAAATAATTGGCTTCCTTGCACAGTCGGGCTACTGTCTCCACGATTGTGCCATATTCAACCTCTCTCATTAGACCTCCTTGATACTACCGGTAATAAAAAAATATAAGAACTACTTGACAGGTGCGAGAACATAAATCGCGGTCATTGCCGGAAGGTCTTTAGCTTTCATTTCTAATTCACCAGGTATTTCTTTGACCTCTTTGTTTTTGATGAAATCCTCAATCGGCGCAATAGGAAATTCACATTTGCTCGTCTTGTAATGCATAGGAATCACAACCTTTGGTTTCAGGAGATTGATCATCTCTTCGGCATCACGGGCATCAATCGTAAAATACCCACCTACTGGAATCAGTAAAATATCAACATTGCCAATTTTTTCAGCCTCAGCTTTTGAAATAACATGTCCTACATCACCCATATGGACAACATTCATACCATCAATCTTCATATTGAAGATAATATCCTTGCCTCTCTCCTTACCACCGCTCTTGTCATGAAAAACCTCAATACCAGTTATCTGGATTCCTTTAATCTCACTTTTACCAGGTTTTCTGACGAATACCGGATCGCCTTTAATATTTGTCTCGTTGTGGTCATCATGGTCATGCGAAATTGTGACAATATCGGCTGATTCAGTGATCGCCCCATATTTTATTCCACCACCAAAGCAACCTGGTTTGTATGGATCGGTTATTATTTTAATACCTTGTTCTGAAGTAATCATAAATGCTGCGTGGCCTAAGAATTTAATCTTCATAGACTACTCCTTTTTTCTCATTATTATACTCTTATTGTCATAAAAATCAAGCAAAATTTACTCAACTCTGACTTTTATAAATCAAAACCCATTTATCGCCGGGTCGATGATTACAATCCCGTTGCTAGATATTGAGAAGAAAATGGTTACTTGATATGCTTGACATATCGTATTTTCTGATTAGTATTGTATGTCGTCATAAACAATCTGATACAAAAAGCAATCTAAACATTGTTGTGACGATAAGTGAAGCAGTCGGCGTTACTGCTTATGAACAACCTAAAAGGGGGTAATAATGAAAGAAAAGGTTGAAGAAGTCCTTGCTGAGATAAGGCCAAATTTACAGAGGGATGGTGGTGATGTGGAACTTGTTGAAGTTAGTGAAGATGGAATTGTCAAAGTGAAACTTACTGGAGCTTGCGGTGGATGTCCGATGAGTACACTAACTCTGAAAATGGCTATTGAAAAAAGACTTAAAGATGCTATACCTGGTATTAAGTCAGTTGAACAGGTATTCTAATGCCAAATTGACCCGTACAGATTTGTGAGGAGGCATTGTGTCAGTAATTAATTTAACTGAAGATAGTTTTGACCAGGAAGTGAAAAATTCAAGCATACCAGTCCTGGTTGACTTCTGGGCAGCATGGTGTGGACCATGCAGAATGATTGCCCCAACAATTGAGGAAATAGCAAAAGAATACGAAGGCAGACTGAAAGTCTGTAAGATAAATGTGGATGAAAATCCCGGAAAGGCAGCAGAATATAAGATAATGAGCATACCCAATATGAAAATATTCAAGGATGGCAAAGTTGTTGACGAAATAATTGGTGTGGTTCCAAAGAGCGAACTCACCAAACATATTGATAAGGTATTATGAATGTAAAGACATTACATAAGGTCTCATACGGAATTTACATTGTCAGTTCAAAAAAAAATGATAAATACAACGGGCAGATCGTAAATACTGTCTTTCAAATTACTGCAGACCCGCCACAAATGGGTATTTCCATTAATAAAGAGAATCTAACGCACGAATACATAGAATCAAGCAAAGTCTTCTCTATCGGAATACTTTCCAGAAATACGCCACCAAAATTCATTGGCCAGTTTGGTTTCAGGACCGGCCGTGATATTGATAAATTTAAGGGGGTAAATTTCAAGCTGGGCAAGACTGGCGTGCCGATTATTATTGAAAACACCATCGGTTATATTGAATGTGAAGTTCTGAATTCAATTGATTGTGGAACACATACGATGTTCATTGGCAAAGTTGTGGACGCCGAAATAACTGATGATAAATCAGAACCATTGACTTATGACTACTACCACAAAGAATTGAAACTGAAAGTTCCTAAGACCGCAACCACATATATTGACGAAAAGCAGGAGCAAACATGACCGTTAGAGAAATCAAACAAAAAGTCTACGCAGTGGGAACAAACCACTGGGATAGAAGGCTGTTTGATGAATTGATACCATTACCCGACGGCACAAGCTACAATTCTTATCTGATTATCGGCAGTGAAAAAATTGCGCTCATTGATGCGGTTGACCCGGTAAAACAAAATGAATTGCTTGAGAACATAAACAAGATTGATGTCAAAAGAATTGATTATGTGATTTCAAATCATGCCGAACAGGACCACTCAGGAGGCATACCAAAAGTACTTGAAGTATATCCAATGGCAAAGGTCGTGACAAACCCGAAATGCAAGGAATTTCTGATTGAACATCTACTGATTCCTGAAGAAAAGTTTCTGGTAGTAAATGATAATGATACAATATCACTGGGCAATCGCACCTTACAATTCATCATTGCCCCATGGGTCCACTGGCCTGAGACAATGCTCACATATCTGAAAGAAGAAAAAATTCTCTTTCCCTGTGACCTGTTTGGCTCTCATCTTGCAACCAGTGATTTGTATTCAACAGATGAAGCAAAGGTCTATGAATCAGCAAAACGTTATTATGCAGAGATAATGATGCCCTTTAGGAAAAACATCCAGAAACATATAACAAGACTGAATGAATTTAAGATTGATGTCATCGCACCGAGCCATGGACCAGTTCACAACAGACCAGAATTCATTCTGAATGCCTATAAAGACTGGATATCTGACAATGCTAAGAATGAAATAGTATTCCCTTATGTATCAATGCACGGCAGTGTGGAAAAGATGGCAGAGTATTTTATTGATGCGGTAATGAAGCGCAACATTACAATAAAACCATTCAATCTCACAAAAACTGATATCGGAGAACTCGCAATGGCACTTGTGGATGCTGCAACCGTGGTGATTGGCACACCAACAGTCTTGACCGGTCCCCATCCTGCTGCAGTCTATGCTGCATATCTCTGTAATGCGCTCAGGCCCAAGACAAAGTTCATTTCAATTATTGGCTCTTATGGCTGGGGTGGTAAAATGCCCGAGAAACTAAAAGAACTGACTTCCAATCTAAGTGCTGAGTTGATCCCGCCGGTTATTGCGCGGGGTCATCCGAAAGCGGGCGATTTTCAGGCACTGGACACTCTGGCTGACACTATTCTGGAAAAACACAAAGGCATCGGTATAATAAAATAGTTTACCTCTCTCAATTTGTACCTAATGCAGTACTACTATTTTCTTGACTATTCTGCTGGTAGTACCACTGTGAATTATCAAGAAGTAATTCCCTGCGGGAAGACCTCGAGCGTCAAAATTAATGCAATAGGCACCTGAGTAGTCTGGCTGGGCAGAAAATGCTTGCATCAACTGCCCGCATACATTGTAGATCTTTACTTTTATTTCTTCCGTACTGTTCAGCAAGAAACTGATTATTGCCCTTTCTGTTACTGGATTCGGGAAGACTTTAACATTTGAGACTGCTGGTTCATTGTGTATTGTTTCTTTGACATTTAAGAACCAATTCATATCATACTGCCATTGTGCCCAGCGATCATTGATAACAAAAAGCCTCTCGGCTGGTGAACTATTATTGCAGAATTCACCCAATACAATTGCTGCGATAAATGTGATAACCGAATCTACAGGTAAACTAAATGGTCCGCTTGAGACTAAACATCTGACATCATCAGGATAACCAGGTATGGTGTCAAATGGATTGTAATTGCCATTCAGGTCATAACCAGCAAGAAAGAGAAAGCGCTCACGGTCATTAACTGGATCAGTTCCCATCTTGCTGACCTTGAATGCGGTTATTCCGAGCTGAAGGTTTTCCGAGGCATCACGCCAGTCATGTACGCCATCATTATCAACATCCCATCTATGAGGAGGTACATTATTCACATACCAGATACTATCCCTTTCATATTGATCAGGAATTCCGTCTTCATCCTTGTCACAGCCATACTGTAGATCAAAAGGAGTTTGTAGCAAATCTATGCCCACAGCGCCCATGTTATTCGAGGTTTCCCAGAAATAAGCAAGATTATCTATCAAGATTATCTATCACGAAGTACTCACCATTCACAAAATATACTCTCTTAAGAATTGCCGTTGCTTGCTGACTCTGAAAGCTGCAAGAAAACTCAGGGTCTATACAAATACCAACATAGCAATTTTGAAAATCACCCTGGGAAACATTCATTATCTCATACTTTATGAAAACCACATTTTCAATCAAATGCATATCCCAGACATAGATTGACTGGTAGATTTCAATCCCTATAGGTCTGGTATCACCTGGACAATGCTACGCAGGATTACTATCGTTGTAGCAACACCAGGAATCCTGATTAGAAATTCTGTTCTGTGGTGCCATTGGAAATACACTTGAGGGCGGTGGCCAGTTAGTCGGGTGCATATAGATTACTGCATTGGGATTTGATACTTCCATACCTGATAGTCCTGGGCAAAATTCACTGAGTCCACCAATTGGTGTAAACCCGATTGTGACCAGCGTGTCTCCACCATCAATCACACCGAACCATAAGCCAGCACCATCTGCATAGTATAATCCAGTACCTCTGGGCCACCACAAACCAGGATTTCCACTCAATGATTTGGCAAACTGACCATAATTTGAAAAACATAACTCCACCCGGTTTGCACTGTGGATTTTTATTTGGCATCAACGGTTGTTTACAACAGGATTGCCTATTGCCATACACAGTATTATCAGGCATAACATAAACACCTCCTATAAGTAATTATGTTATTTACATGTGAAAAATTTGTGAAATCATCCTTTAAGCCTGATCAAGTCAGGTGCAAATACTTGTGCACCTGCGGAATTATTCTGACATCAACGAGCCTCTTCAATGCCTTTTTCTGTATATCAAGAATATTTGAAATGTTTCGTCCGTATACCGGCTGTATCACCAGCGGGATATTCTTGTTAACCTTCTCAATGATTGATATAACACTCTCCAGTTCCCTGGGTATCAAATTCTCATTTATCACCATCTTCACAAAAACCTCTTTACTGTTCGCCAGTCTAAGAATCTCTTCGTGTTTCTTCCACATGCCAGGTCTGCCAGTAGCAGTCGGGATTTTAAAATCAAGGGCAACAATATCAATATATTTTGAAACCATTTCAAAGGCACCAGGAAGTGTTCCATTCGTTTCCAGATATATGGTTTTCCCTTTCTTTTTCAATTCTTCACAGAGTTGCAATAGAAACAGGGGTTGGAGCAAAGGCTCGCCACCGGTCATTGCAACAATATTCTCTGCGACCTTTTCTACAACAAAATCAACCTCAACCGGATTGTTGTAGACTTTTTGCTGGTAAACAAAAACGCCATTCCTTTTCTGACATTCGGGCACATCACAATAATTACACGAAAGATTGCAGCCAAGAAATCGAACAAAAGTCATTCTCTGACCAACCCTGATACCCTCGCCCTGAATAGAATCAAAAACCTCTCTTAGATAGCCCGACATAACTAAATTCTCCTCTCCTTAGAGAATTCTCGTTTTCTGAAATCAAAATCCCTGGCAATACCAAATCATCATACCAGCATTTTCTATTCCGCCATGTAAAGTTCTCCAGTTATTATACATACTGATGCAGGCAACCGTTGGCAATTACATAATTATTGAACCCACCTTACCTTACACCTTGCTGTATTCACCTTTTCTATCTCCTTTGTATAGCGTTCCATTATCAAATTGGCAAACTCATACGGCTCAATATCATAGTCTTTCAACCCCTTTGTTTTGACCGGCGTATTGGTTGAAGAAATGTTTATGCCAAAATGGATTAGTGAAGAAAGCGGTGATACAGTCGCAACTGAAATCGATAGTTTAGCATCATCTTCATACAAATCTGAATTTACTCTTCTTACCAACAACTTTCCCTTTATTTCATTTATTGCATCACGGACAATGCAGGTCAGTATCAACTGTCTGAGAATTATTTTTTCAATATCTGTATCATAATGCTCCACGATAAAATGAAGCATATATTCAGAATAAATCGCCTTACCAGCCTTCAAATCTTCAATATCTACCATTTCCTTCAGTTTCACATCACACGGTCCACAGAAGGCAACAATTGAATCGCCAACAATGCCAAATGTAGTATAGGCATAATTACTTCGAATTTGCTCGCCGGTATAGGCAATCTCTTCTTTTATCAACCGGTATCTCATGTACTTCCCCCCTTTTCTCTTATATTCAATTTTCTTTTCAAAAAAGGAATCAAACCACCTTCATTGATGATGTCAAGAACGAACGATGGCAGCGGAACCCCGCTTATAATTTGATTCGTTCGCATATTTTTTATTATACCTTCCTTTAAATCAATCTCAAGGATATCTCCGTGTTCCACCGCTGCGGAAATACCCGGTGCAATCAATATCGGCAAACCGAGATTTATTGCATTGCGATAAAAAATCCGGGCAAATGATTCGGCAATAATCAGACCTATGCCAAAATATTTTAGGCAGGTCGCAGCTTGTTCCCTGGATGAACCACAACCAAAATTCCTGCCCGCAACAATAATATCACCGGATTTTGCTGTCTTCAGGAATTCAGGATAGGCAAGTTCAAAACAATGTTTTGCCATTTCCTGCCGGTCTGTGGTAATGGAAAGATACCTGCCTGGATAAATATCATCAGTGTTAATATCATCACCAAATTTATAGACACGCCCTCTAATCATGACGGTTCAGTTATTTCTCCAGTTATTGCAGAAATCGCCGCGGTTGCCGGCGATGCAAGATAAATATATGAATCAGGACTGCCCATTCTACCTTTGAAGTTTCTGTTTGTTGTGGAGAGGCATACTTCACCTGACGCCAACAAACCCTGATGTGCACCAAGACACGGACCACAGCCAGGATTCAGGACAAGTGCGCCCGCTTTCAAAAATATTTCTATGTATCCTTTTTCCAGTGCCTGAAGATAAGTAGCACGCGATGCCGGAATCACCAGCAATCGAACATCAGGGTGCACCTTTTTGCCTTCAAGAATTTCTGCTGCAACTGCCAGGTCCTCAAGTCTTCCATTGGTGCACGAACCGAGCAGTACCTGATTGACCTTGGTGCCAGCGACTTCTTTCACTGGCTTGACATTGTCAACAGAATGGGGGCAGGCGATCTGTGGCTCTAATTCACTCACATCAAACTCAAATGTCTGCAGATATCGGGCATCCTCATCTGGTAAGACAATCTCAAAATCTTTCGCTGTCCTCTGCCTGACAAATTCAATTGTCCTGTCATCAGGAATGACAAATGCATTCTTGGCACCCATCTCCATTGACAGATTCGTAAGAACCATCCGTGAAGCAACAGACATCTCGGCAATTGCCGGACCACAGAATTCAACGGACTTGTAGTCTGCACCATCAGCGCCAAACCTGCCAATAATATATAAGATCAAATCTTTCGCCGAAACATACCTGCGAAACTTTCCGCTTACAACAATTTTTATTGATTCGGGAACCTTGAGCCACAGTTCACCAGTCGCCCAGACACCTGCCATTTCTGTACCACCAATGCCTGTGGCAAAAGTACCGAAAGCACCATGGGTCGTCGTATGAGAATCAGTCCCAACAAGTACCTCACCAGGACGACAATGGCCAAATTCGGGTAGAATCTGATGGCAGATACCTTCTTTCAGGTCATAAAAATATTTTATCCCCTGCTCTTTTACGAATTCCCGGATTCTTTTGTGGGTGGTCGCGGTCTTTTCCGATTCTGCAGGAATTCTGTGGTCAAATAGAATAACAATCCTATCTGGGTCCCATACCTTCTCAACGCCTATTTCCCTGAAAGATTTCAATACAACATCTGCATTTTCATGGGACATTGCTACATTCACCTTTGCCATCACAATCTCATTGGGTATTACCATGGATTTACCCGAAGCCCTGGCTAAGATTTTTTCAACAATCGTAGGCATATTTAAATCCCGATGACCAAAATCCAAAGTATTTTTTATACCATTTGAATTTAGAATTTCGGCTCTGTTTCGGATTTTGAAATTCGGATTCAGGATTTATCAAGGTCCCTCTCCCATGGTCCATCGTATTCAACTTCAGTCTGACACATCTGCCGCATTGGCTTTTCCCTGTTGATCTCTTCGTAGACATGGGCAATAAGTCCAGCACACCTGCCCAGCAAGAAAAAAGCCTTACCCAATCGCCAGTCAAACTCCATATCCGAAATAATCGCCGCAATTGCACCGTCAACATTTACCGGCAGCGGTTTCACCCGAGCAAATTCAAGTTCAATCTGTCTGGTGAGTTTTATGTGATCACCGGCAATCCCTAATTTCTCGGCAAAGGCGAAGAGCCTTCTGGTTCTTGGATCCTGGGTATGGATCCTGTGGCCAAAACCAGGCATGTATTTTCCCTGTTGTTTTAAGCCACGAAGTAAATGCTGAGCAGTTGTTTCATAATTCCAGTTCTCCTGCTTCATTTTTTTTACCCATTCCTGCAGAATTCGAGCAGCATCCTCAATTGCGCCACCATGCACATCGCCAACAGCAAGAATTCCAGCAGCAACCGCAGTTGGCAGAGGAACACCGGCAGATGCCACAAGCCGCGCTGTATGGGTTGTGGGTGGAGTGGTTCCGTGGTCAACTGAGGAAGTAATAATCGCATCAATCATTTTTGCCTCTCGGTCATCGGGCAAACGATTCTTCAAAAGTAGAAAGAAAACTGACGCAAAAGGAATATTACCGATCAAGTCTTCCTGACGATAGCCTTTTGTCACAATATGATTGGGTTCAATCTTGGTTATGCCGCTTTTCCATGCCAAGGAAACCTCCTTTTAATTCGTTGCTTTATCATAATCAATTATTAGCATCTGTCAAATACTTGAAAGACTTTTCATTAAATCAGCCATTGAATAAAGACCAGATTTTTGTTTTTGAATAAATTTGCTTGCCAGAATTGTACCATAGGCAAAACATTGCCTGTTTGTGGCATAGTGCCTTATCTCAACAAATTCACCTGTTCCGAGGAACATTACGCGATGTTCACCAACCACATCACCGCCACGGACAGCACTGATACCAATCTCATTAGATCTTCTTTCACCAATAATGCCTTCGCGGCCATATACAAATTTCACATCATTCCTGACCTCTTTTATGATACTGGCAATTGCTTTTGCGGTCCCTGAGGGCGAATCCTTCTTATGCCGGTGGTGTGTCTCAATGATTTCTATATCATAATCTTTAAGAACCTCTGCTGTCTCTCTAACCATATTGAATAAGTGACTCACACCAACCGACATATTGGGGCTTAAGAAAATCGGAAAGTCTTTTGCAAAGTTTTTGATTTCATCAATCTGAGGACCAGAAAACCCTGTCGTACCGATGCAATAGGGTTTTCTAAATTTTGCTGCCTTTCTTAAATTCTCAATTGTAGCTTCAGGATTTGTGAATTCAACAACAGAATCACAATCTCTGATTACCTCCAGAATGTCCTTGTGAATTGCCACATCCTCAATCGTTTTTCCAATCAACTGGCTTTTTTCTTCTTCTACACCCGCAATAATCTTAATGTCCTCATAACCACCTGCCAGTCTGATAATTTCCCTTCCCATTCTTCCACCAGCACCACAGATTATCAATTTTAGCATATCTTGACTCCATATTCTACAAGCCTTGCTCTCAAAATGGCAGTATTTTCCGGACTCATTTCAACAAGCGGCAACCTCGGTTTACCCGCTGCAAATCCCATGAGTTCCATCGCCTTTTTTATTGGAATTGGGTTTGTTTCAACAAACAACGCCTTGACAACCGGAAACATTTTAAGATGTAACCTACCCGCCTCTCTAATATTGCCCTGCAAAAAGTGACTGCACATATCGGCAACATCTCGGGGAAGAATATTTGCAATCACTGAAATCACTCCTTTTGCACCAAGAGCGAGCATGGGCAGTGTCAGTGAATCGTCACCAGAAAGAACATCGAAGTCTTTGCCGACACGGGTCAGAAGTTCAGAAACCTGGTCAAGATTGCCGCTGGCTTCTTTTATTGCGACAATATTGCTGCAATCTGAGGCAAGCCTCGCAACTGTCTGGGGTAAAATATTCACGCCGGTTCTTCCTGGCACATTATAAATGATAATTGGCAGGTCTGTTGCGGCAGCCACTGTTCGGTAATGCTCATAGAGCCCCTGCTGGGTCGGTTTGTTGTAATAAGGTGTAACAATGAGCAACCCATTTACACCGAATTGTTGCGCCCGCTGCACATTTTTTATTGTCTTTGATGTTGAATTTGTCCCGGCACCAGCAATGACCGGTATCTTGCCACCTGTCTGTTCAAGACATATCTTAATGACCCTTTCATACTCATCATCAGTAAGGGTTGGACTCTCGCCGGTCGTGGCGCAGGCAACAATACCGCTTGAATTGTTTTCAATGAGATACCGCAAATTTGTTTTCAAACCAGCTTCATCAAGCTCATTGTCTTTAAATGGCGTTACAATTGCCACATACGAACCTTGATACATCTGTACTCCTTTCAATTGTTTTGATAACCCAGGACATTTATATCTTTTTCATTTTTCTAAACATTTCATATATGCGATTAAAATCCTCAACACTCATGCAATGAATCGTAATCGTGCCGCTCTTCTTCTTCCAGTCAACAACAACCCTGGTGCGCAATATTTTTGACAACTCATCTTCCAATATCATCAAATTCGGCTCCTTCTCCTTACCTGGTCTGATCTTGGGAATTTTTTTCCAGCGCTGGATTAGTTTTTCAGTTGCCCTAACTGAAAGGTTTTCCTGTACTACCTTTTCCGCAACCTGTAACATTTTGATTTCATTATCCATCGAAAGTATTGCACGGGCATGCCCTTCTTGAATTTCGCCGTTTCTGAGATAATTCTTAACCTTTTCCGGCAATGTCAAAAGTCTTAATATATTGGTTACTGTTGAGCGATCTTTACCAACAATTCTTGAAATTTCTTCGTGAGTCAATCCAAATTTTCTGCTTAACTGCTCATAAGCCATTGCTTCTTCAACTGGATTCAGATTCTCCCGGTGCAAATTCTCAATCAAGCCTATTTCCAGCAACTCCTGTTCAGAAAGATCACGGATAATTGCGGGAACTTCTTTCAAACCTGCAAGCTGCGCCGCCCTGAATCTCCTTTCTCCCGCGGCAAGAATGTACTGGTTATTAAATCTCTTAACAATGATCGGTTCAATAATACCTTTTTCTTTAATTGAATTCACAAGGTCTCTTATGCTCTCCTCATCAATTTTTTCCCTGGGCTGGTAAGGATTTGGTTTTATGTCGCTGACTGGAATCATACGAAACCCTTCTTTTAGTATAGCCCTATCTTCTGAAGAAATCAATGCCTCAATACCCCTGCCCAGTGCTTTTTTACGCATGATTCAAAATCTCCTTTGTTAAATGAAGATATGCCTGAGCGCCATTTGAACTAATGTTGTAATGGAGAACTGATTTGCCGAACGATGGTGCTTCGGCGATGCGGACCGAACGCGGTATGACTGTTTCAAAAACTGTATCCGCAAAATGTTTTCTTATCTCACCAACAATATCCCGCGCCAGGTTTAATCTTGCATCAAACATGGTAAGCAGGATGCCGTCAATTCTCAAATCGGGGTTCAGATTATCTTTGACTGTCTTCAATGTCTTCAACAACTTTTCCAATCCCTCAAGCGCATAGTACTCACACTGAATAGGAACGATAACTCCATTACAACAGGCGAGCGCATTCAAAGTCAGCAATCCCAGTGATGGCGGACAATCAATGATTGCAAAATCATAATCCTGTTCAACAAGACTGAGAGCATTTTTGAGCCTCTTTTCACGATGCTCAGCGTTGACAAGTTCAACCTCAGCACCAACAAGGTCAGGTGTTGAAGGTAATAAGAAGAGATAATTCCATTTAGTTTTGATAATGGTATCATGCACCGTATCCGGTTCAAACAGGCAATCATATACTGAAACTTCAAGCTCCTTATAGTTAACACCAACACCACTCGTGGCATTTGCCTGCGGATCAAAATCAACCAGCAGGGTTTTTTTTTCTGCCAGAGAAAGACCTGCCGAAAGATTTACTGCTGTTGCAGTTTTACCAACTCCACCCTTTTGATTGCACACCGCAATTTTTCTCATCTGGATATTGTAACAAAAATTTTTCTGAAGTCAACTATTTTTTTCTATCAAATTCCGTGAACCATAATCATAATCCCCCGGCATTAGTTGATTGACACCAGAATATTACTGAATAGAATATGCCAATGGAAAATTTGATATCTAAGATACAACAACACGAAATCATAAGAAAAATCACCGGATTGAAGCGCAAGGGCAAAATCTTCCTTGTCGGCGGCACAATCCGGGATATCCTGTTGGGCACTGAACCAGATGATTTTGACTTTGCGGTTTATGGTTCAGGCATACTGTTCAGCCGCAGAGTTGCAAAGGCGTTGAATGGTAGTTTTGTACTTCTGAGCAAAGAAGACGATGAAGCAAGGGTGGTGATTGATGGCATTAATTACGATTTTATCGGATTCAAAAATATCGTTGATGATTTATCAAGGCGCGATTTCACCATCAATGCAATGGCTCTTGACCTTGATAGTTTTGAATTCCTCGATCCATTCAAGGGTTTACAGGACATCAAACACAGAACAATTCGTCTGACATCAGAGTCTGTGTTGAAGGATGACCCATTGAGAATTCTCAGGGCATTTCGTTTTGCACTGGAACTGGATTTCAAAATTGAGAAAGATTTTTTCAGAAAAGCATCGACAGTATCGCTCAAAAAGATTGCGGCCGAGCGCATTGGTTATGAGTTCATGAGAATCATTGCCTGTGCCAACTCGGAAAAATATATCAAAAAAATGAACGAACTTGGCATTTTTCTACAAATCTTTCCTGAAGCCAGAAAAATCATAGAAGATGGAATTTTATGGGAACACTCGTTGAACACTTATTTTACGCTTGAAAAACTTATGGTAACAGGTTTTTTCAAAGAAGAATTATCACCGGAATTTAATACCTACTTCTCAATTGAACGACGCAAGCCGCTTTTGAAACTTGCTGGACTCTTTCACGATGTAGCGAAACCCGATACATTCTTATTAAAGGAAGGTAATGTTCACTTTTATGGCCATGATACCAAAGGTGCAAAAATAGTAGAAATACTGGGCTACAAAAGATTGAAGCTTTCACGCAATGATGTGGCCACGATAAAAAAACTTGTCAAAGAACACATGAGACCACATTTATTGGCGACTGATGATACTCTCACTGACCGGGCAATCCGCAGGTTCTTTCGCGATCTTGGCGAAGACTATTTTGGAGCAATGATGCTTGCATGGGCAGATGGTTATGCAACTGCTGGCAGAACCAGACATCTGCAAGAAAAGTTTTTGAAAATGATTAGCCTGAAAAGAACAGATGATGCAAAACCAAAAGTAGAGAGACTTGTCAATGGTTATGACCTGATTGCACTCGGTCTTCAACCGGGTCCGATTTTCAAAATCATCCTGCAGGAAATCCTTGATATGCAAATTGAAGGTGAAATTAAAACAAAAGAAGAAGGTCTGAAATTGGCAATGGAGATCTATAAAAAACATTCAAAGAAACAGCAGGATGGGGCTTGAACCATTCTGGAATTATAGTATAATGGAATATGACCTTAAAACCAATCAAAATTATTAATAAAACACCAATTGAAGAACTAAAAGGGTTGAAAATGAAAACCAGAATCTTTGTGAAGCGCGATGATTTAAATGGCCTACTAATCTCTGGCAACAAAACCAGGAAGCTGGAATATCTTTTTGCTGATGCCCGAAATAAGAAATGTGATACAATTATTACCTGCGGACCAATGCAATCAAACCACTGCCGGACAACCGCTGCATTCTGTCAAATATTAGGATTTGAATGCCATTTGTTTTTGAGGTATCCACCGCAAATGACTGAAGCAACAATAGAGAAAAGGCAAAATATCACCGGTAATTTTCTGCTTGATAGGTTACTCGGAGCGAAGATAAAGTATGTCACCCCTGAAGAGTATACCCGGAGACTGGAAATAATGAACTATCACGCAAAGAGATTGAAAAATAGAAAATGTTATCTCATACCTGAAGGTGGTTCCAATGAAATCGGTGCCCTTGGCTATATTGATTGTATGCGCGAAATGAAAACATTTATTTGCGAAAACAGTATTGAAGCAATATACTGTGCTGTTGGTTCAGGAGGAACATATGCGGGATTATTGCTTGGTAAAAAAATCATGAAACTGAACATTGACCTGAATGGGGTGATCATCTGTGATACTGTTGACTACTTCAAGGATAAAATACTTAATATCTGCAATGCCGCAGTTGATAGATTTAATCTGAAATGCAAGATTCAAGATTCTGATATTACTCTGATTGACGGTTTTATCGGCAAAGGCTATGGCATTCCGTACCCTGAAGAAATCAGAACAATCAAGAATATTGCAAAGCAAGGTATCATTCTTGAACCCGTTTATACAGGCAAGGCATTTTATGGAATGCTACAGGATTTAAAAATAAAAAATTACAGAAGAGTGATATTTGTTCATACCGGCGGAATATTCAGCATATTTGCTTATTCAAAGGAACTTGCTTAGAGGTTTATTTTTTAATCCTTGCCAGTGCGGTCTTCAGAATTTCAAAAATTAGTTCATCATAACCAAGACCAATAGCCCGCGCTTCAAGCGGAAAGTTGGATTCCGGCAGCAATCCAGGAATTGTATTTATTTCCAGAACATACGGTGTATGATCCAGATCAAATACAAAATCTACCCGCGAAAAACCATAGGCGCCAATTGCCTGATGAACAGCCAGCGCCATTGCCTGGGTTTTTTTGTACTGCTCCTCAGGAATTCTTGCCGGGATAATATACTCTGTCATACCTTTCGTATACTTAGATTTATAATCATAAAATTTGCTGTTTTTGGGGCTAATTTCAAGAATTGGCAAAGGTACATCATTCAGAATACCGCACGTTGCCATAATCCCCGGAATATACTTTTCAAAAAAAATGTCCGGATAATTCTTTCTTACTGCCTTTATCTTCTTTATCAACTCAGTTCTGGTCTCCACAATGAAAACACCAACACTCGAACCTTCTGCTCGAGGCTTTATTACAACCGGCAGTGATAACTTCTCAATAATTCTATCAACATCAATCTCTTTTTCATAATAGTATGGTGGCGTCGTTATCCCGCGCGATTCAAAGATATATTTTGAAATTATCTTATCCATACCGATTGCTGAACCGATCACTCCAGAACCCGTATAGGGTATACCCAGAAACTCCAGCAATCCCTGAACTGACCCGTCTTCTCCTGGTGTACCGTGTAATGAAATAAAAGCAATGTCAATCCCCTTAAGCTTTTTGAATAGATTCCTGTCCACATCAATACCCCTGACACGAAAACCCTGTCTGGTTAATGATTCAATTACGGTCCTGCCAGATTTAATTGAAATCTCACGTTCAGATGACCAGCCTCCATAAAGCACGCCAATGATCTTTTCCAGAAGAAATTTCTTTTCGTTGCGCATGTCTAATCATATCTAAAAAAAAATTTGAGTCAAGCACCCTTAAAAGATTTAAGTCTAAAGTTGTACGCAATTGCCTATTGACAAAACCATGACATTGTGTAAAATTCTATGTATGAAAAATGTTTTTGTCGTTCTACTGTGTACCATCGCATTCTCAAATGCCCTTGCCCCTGATGTTCTTTTTCACAATCCCGACAATATTATCTATGCAAATCCATGGATGGGCGAAATAAAACTCAGGGCAGTAAAAGGTTCGATTCAGAAAGCATATCTATTACACGCGGGCAAAAGAACAGTAATGAACATGACTTTTCAGGATAACAAATTTGAGTACTACACTGCCGATGTCGGTCGCTTTGATTCAAGCACGACCTATCAATTTCTTGTATATGACATGAACGATTCCCTGTTTCTGCCTCAAACAGGTTCATACCGCACAACCCAGCAGGTTCTTGCAACACCAGAATGGGCATACAGCAAAACATACTATTCAATCTTTCCTGATGGATTCAACAATGCTATTCCGGCAAATGACCCTCCACATCGCACATCCTGGGGAAAGATACCTGACAGGGAATATTCCTATGGTGGCGACCTGCCAGGAATTACTCAGAAATTGTCGTACCTCGATTCTTTGAATATTGATATCATCCTGTTGCAGCCAATCTTTTCTTCCAGTTCCAACCATAAATACAATGTTCGTGATTATGCTATCCTTGATCCCTGGTTTGGCGATACTACAGATTTAAGAAATCTGATAGCAGAAATCCACAAAATGGGTAAAAGGATTGTTCTGAAAATTATTGTGACTCATACTGGTTCTGATTTTCCGATGTTCCTTGATGTCATTAAGAACGGCACAAATTCAAAGTACTACAATTGGTATGTGGTGCATGAGACACCAGTAAAAACATCACCACCAAACTATGAGTGCTGGCTGAATGACAGTAGATTTCCCAAGTTAAATTTGAAGGACACCTCTCTGCGGGCATTTCTTATTGGCTATATTGATTACTGGTTGCATTTTGGATTTGACGGCATATATGTTGGCGAGGACATTAAAATTGATGCTGACTTTGTGCGCGATTTGAAAAACTCATTGAAGAAAAAATACCCGCAACTACTGATTCTGGGCAGTGCCGATAACACAGGTATCAATGGCTTTGATGGAACTTCGAATAAAAAAAAAAATACCCGCAACTACTGATTCTGGGCAGTGCCGATAACACAGGTATCAATGGCTTTGATGGAACTTCGAATAAAAAAATATCGGATCTGATTATAAACTATTTTGTAAAAAAAACAATTGAAACCAGTGAATTTGACACAGAACTGAAGAAGATACTCTTTTTTAATCCCTCTCAGATAAATCTGGTTAATTTGATTGACTTAACCGATCTTGATAGAAGGATTGCAGGTATAACTGAATTAGATAATCTCAAGTTGATTTACGCATTTATTTTAACCTTTCCTGGTTCGCCCGTAATAACCTATGGCGACGAAATTGGATTAACTGAAGGTAAGCTTCTAAATATGGGGTCTTTTAACTGGAATAGCGAAAAACAGAATAGAATATTGTTTAATCAGATAACCACACTGCTATCTATTCGCAAAAAAAATCCTGGCCTTAAGGGTAAGAATTTCTTTACACTCTATGTCAATGACATCAATCACGTTTATGCCTATGACCGGGGTGGAATCATTGTCATTATAAACTCAGGAGAAGCGCAGAGTTTTGTAACCCTGGGTGCATGGAACGGAACCTATACAGACCAGATTACTGGTGAAAAATACTCTGTTGCAAATCAACAATTGAGATTGTCTATTCCTGCGAAATCATATCGCATTATCCGGCGTGAATTTTAAACTTGTTTCCAGTTTTAAACCTGCTGGTGACCAACCGCAGGCGATTAAAGAACTTGCTCAGGGGATAAAAAGGGGTGAGCGGTTTCAAACCCTGCTCGGCGTAACGGGTTCAGGAAAGACTTTCACGATTGCCAATGTCATTGAGCAGATCCAGAAACCCACGCTTGTTATCTCTCATAACAAGTCCCTTGCCGCGCAACTTTATAGTGAATTCAGGACATTCTTTCCTGATAACGCCGTTGAGTACTTCATTTCCTATTATGATTATTATCAACCTGAAGCATATGTTCCTGCGAGCGATCTATATATTGAAAAAGACGCTTCAATCAATCCAGAAATAGAACGACTACGACTGAAGGCTACCTCTTCCCTGTTGACGCGTAACGATGTCATAATTGTTGCCTCTGTCTCGTGTATTTACAATATTGGTTCACCGGATGAGGTTCGTGAACTGGTTGTCTTTCTTGAGAAAGGCAAGGAAAAGACCCGAGACGCCTTACTTGACTCACTCGTTGCTATCCAGTATCACCGAAATGACATTGAATTTGCTCCTGGGACCTTCAGGGTCAGAGGTGATATCATAGATATCCATCCCGCAGATGAAAAAAATGGCATAAGGGTTATATTGTCTGACGATTACATAGAAAGAATTCAGGTATTTGATTCATTAACAGGCTCTGTAGAGAAAGAACTTGATAATGTTGTCATATTCCCTGCCAAACATTTTATTACAACACAACCGCGCATTGAAGAAGCAGTCAAAAATATTAAGGAAGAACTTGCACAGCGGGTCAATGAATTTGAGAAACAGGGCAAATTACTTGAAGCGCAAAGATTGCTTCAGAGAACTCTTTTTGATTGTGAAATGCTCATGGAACTTGGCTATTGTCCGGGCATAGAAAATTATTCAATGCACCTTTCTGGAAGAAAACCAGGTGAGCGACCATTCTGCTTGATTGATTATTTCCCAGAAGATTTCCTGCTGGTGATTGACGAATCTCATGTAACAGTACCGCAGATTGAAGGAATGTATGAAGGGGATCATTCCCGTAAACTGACGCTCGTGGAATATGGTTTCAGGCTACCATCTGCACTTGAAAACAGACCACTAAAATTATCGGAATTTGAATCCTTAATCAATCAGGCAATATGTGTCTCAGCAACGCCGGCAGAATGGGAAATCAAAAAATCCAAGGGTAGAATCATTGAACAGATTGTCAGACCTACAGGTATTATTGACCCTCAGGTAGTAGTAAAACCAGCTCAAAACCAGATTGACGACCTGATTGACCAGATTGGAAAAAGAGTCGCCAGGCAGGAAAGAGTACTGGTTACTACTTTGACCAAACGAATGGCAGAAGATCTTGCGCAGTATCTAAATGAGATTGGCATAAAGGTCCGCTATATGCACTCTGAGATTGATGCCATTCAGCGTGTTGAAATCCTGCGCAGTCTCCGGCTCGGTGAATTTGATGTGCTCGTTGGAATCAATCTCCTCAGAGAAGGACTTGATCTGCCCGAGGTTGCACTCGTAGCAATTCTTGATGCCGACCGCGAAGGGTTCTTGCGTAGCGAACGGTCGCTAATCCAGACAGCAGGCCGTGCCGCAAGAAATGTCAGCAGCGAAGTCATATTGTACGCCGATGAAATCACCGATTCCATGAAAAAGGCGCTGGCAGAAATGGAGCGACGGCGGAACAAACAGATTGAATATAACAAAAAACATAACATCACTCCCAGAAGTATTATCAAAACAACCGAAGAAATTCTCAGGGCAACCTCTGTTGCCGACCGTATTCCTGCGCCCGAGAATGATGATGGGGCAGATTTTGAGGAAATTGAACAACTATACAAGGAGATGGCAGATGCAGTATCATTAATGGAATTTGAAAGAGCCGCCAAAATGCGTGATAGAATAAAGGCACTAAAGAAAAAGATTGAGTTAAAGGAAAGAAAAAGTGAAAGAAGAAAGAATTTTCAACAAAGGAGTTAACATTAATAAATTTGAAAATACCATAAGAAAAATAGTCAGAACCGCCTTAAAAGAAGATATTGGTAAAGGTGATATCACCACAGATTCAATTGTCCAGAGCAATGCACAAATTCTGGGCATTATATTTCCCAAAGAGGACGGTGTGCTCTGTGGCATTGATATTGCACGCCAGGTCTTTGAACAGGTTGATGATAGTATAAAATACGAAGCAAAAATGACGGATGGCACTGAATTCAGCCCCGGTATGACACTTGCGACAATAATCGGTCCTGCCCGTAGTTGTCTGAAAGCCGAAAGAACCGCACTCAATTTCCTGCAACATTTGTCCGGTATTGCCACACTAACAAGGCAATTTGTCAAACTTGCCGGTGGAAGAATAAAGATTATGGATACAAGAAAAACAACACCGGGATTAAGGATTATCGAAAAATATGCTGTGAAAACCGGTGGTGGATACAATCACAGGTTTGGACTCTATGATATGATTCTTATTAAAGACAATCACATTGAAATTGCAGGAAGTATCACCAATGCAGTCAATGCAGTAAGACAGAATATCCAGAAGAAGAGATTATTTATTGAGGTGGAGGTTAAGACACTGGACGAGTTGGCTGAGGCGGTGCATTTGAATGTTAACCGTATTATGCTTGACAACATGCATATTGAACAGATTGAAGAAGCAATCAAGATCGTGCGCGGTGCCAAAAAGAAAATTGAAATAGAAGTCAGTGGAGGCATCAATAAAGAGAATATTGTGAATTATGCCGAACTGGACATAGACTGCATATCAATCGGTGCCCTCACCCATTCTGCACCGGCAATTGATATTGCCCTCAAAATGAAACCCATCAGTGCCACTTAACAAATCTAAGTCCCTGCCTATGAATGCCGCCTGGTGACATCAGTAATCATGACGACAATGAAATCGATATTACCCTTCTCATCTTTGACTGCCCGTGCATCCACCTCACCTATAAAGATATTCCCATCCTTTGCAACAAACTCAAGTTCATAAGGCATTACATATTTTCCCGACAATCGCTGAATGAATTTTCTCATCGCCACGATCTTTCCTGATTTTGTAAGAAATGGATACATTATGTGGTCTTTACCCACAATCTCGTCCGGTTTATATCCCAGCCACTCACATATTTTCTTGTTCACATCCAAGATTTTACCTTCCGCATCAAGGATAATAAAACCCTGCGGTGATTGTTCAAAAATTTGACGATATTTCTTTTCACTATCGGCAAGTGCCTTTTCCATTTGCCGGTGCGATGTTGTATCACTGATCACGAGAGTTGTGCCAATGGAATTCTTCTCAGCATCAAACAGTGGAAAGATTCTAACGCTGAACCAGAATTCCTGCTTTTTGACGGTTATGGAGTACTCAACCCACTGTACTTTTGATGTCTTCGCAGATTGTTGTATGGCTTTTTCAATCCCATCATAGACCGAACCCGGGAAAAAACCTTTGATTTGCTTACCCGAATATTGATCAATACCTGCAAATATAAAATGCTCGGCACAGAGTTCAGAACGATAATACTCAACAAGTCTCTGCCCGCTGTCAAGAACAAGAACAAGGTCTTCCATGGAAGATACCACTGCCTTTAGTTTTTCTTTCTCCATCTGTAGTCTTTGATCCATTTCAATATGCTCGGTGACATCGCGCAGCACGATTATTGCACCATCAATTTCGTCTTCACTCTTGAGCAGTCTGATACTTGCATCCATATACAGTATCCGCCTGTCTTTTGTTCTGAATCCCAGACGCATGATATCTTTTCCAATACCCTTCTTGATGGCGATATTGAACATTTTCAGTAAATTTTCAATTTCCTGTTCCAGAACAACACCCGCTTTGGCAAAATGTTTACCCTTAATTTCGTCAGGCTCATAGCCGAGGATTTCTTTTACGCTCTTGTTTATGTCAACAATTGTGCCGTACTTATTGATATAAAGAATGATATCCTTACTACCGTCGAAAATCCTCTTAAATCTACTGATCATCGCATCCTGCCGACGGCGAGTTTCTCTTAACTCATTGACCATTGCCCTCAGGCTATTTATCATTTTATTAAAAGACCGCGCCATTGCATTAAAGCCTGGATCATTTGTTGTCGCAGGTATTTCTACAGCAAAATCGCCATCTGCTACTCTTATCAAACCATCAATTATCCTCTGGTAATCCGCCTCAATTGAAGTCTTGTCCTTTGCCATACCTAAATATACAAAAAGCACCAGAAATGTCAATAAAGCAATTCTGATAAAAAACAGTAACAAACAGACCCTGTTGACATGTTCATAGATTTTACTAAAATGAAAAAAATGAAACCCAGAGAATTTCTTTACTCACTGGTTAACTATGAAAAACTGCCGGGATATCATTACGACCTTGAAGCTTATAAGAAATTCTTAACCAGACTCGGTTCACCACACAAAGAACTGAAGAATGTTGTATTAATCGCAGGCACAAAAGGCAAGGGTTCTACTGCCTCAATGATAAGCTCCTGCCTGACAGCCTGCGGATACAGGATTGGACTTTATACTTCACCCCATTTGAAGGTAATAAATGAACGGATAAAAATTAACAATCAGAATATTTCTGATGAAAAATTCAACAAATACATTGAAATAATCAAACCCCATATTAATCTCAAGACAAAGATTGGTGCCCGCACTTTTTTTGAAGTGCTTACAGCAACTGCCTTTATGCACTTTGCTGAAGAAAAAGTAGATCTTGCTATACTCGAAGTCGGCCTCGGCGGTAGGCTCGATGCAACGAATGTTTTTACAAATCACATTCCGGTGATTACGAGAATTGGCTACGACCATATGAATTTACTGGGGAACACACTCTCACAGATTGCTTATGAGAAGGCAGGCATTATTTCTCCTTCATCCCCGTATCAAGTACCGGGCGAACTCTTGCACTCTTCCCGGAGGGGAAAGAAATTGGTGAGGTGTGGAAATATAACCATCACCATTCACCAGCGTCCAGGTGTAGAGAAGGTTTTGAAAAGAATTGCCCGGGAACGAAGAAATGAGATTATTTATGCTGATGAGTTACATCGAATAAAAATTGAAAAAGTAATGACTTCAGGGACACATTTGCATATCAATGGTCCATTAGGAAATTTTAACGCATTCCTGCCACTTCCTGGCAGACATCAGATTGAAAACCTCTTGCTATCACTTGCTGTACTGGTAGAATTGAAAAACCAAGGTTTCAAGATCAGCGTTCCTGCAATAGTAAAAGGACTTGCCCGAATGAAAATACCAGGTAGATTTGAAACAATCTGCAAGAAACCCAGGATCATTTATGATGTTGCCCACAATGAAGATTCGTTCAGGGCATTGGAAAATATTTTGAGAGAAATCTATCAACATGAGTCTTCAGGCTTCGTAAATAAACGAACAAAAACCCCTGACTTATGCTTCATCTTTGGTTGCAGTCAGGATAAAGATGTCAGTTATGCAGTGAAAAATGTCTTTCCACTTGCTGAAGAAGTGTTGCTCGTCAAGGCAAACAGTCCGAGGTCAATGGAACCTGTGTCAATTTATGAAAAAGCAAGAAGATTTCAAAAAAATCTTATTATCGCAGGCTCTGTCAAAAATGCCTTTGCATACCTGAAAACAAAGAAAAAATGGAATCACATAATTATTATTTTTGGTTCGTTCTATTTATTTAATGAGGTTGATTGTCTCTTAACCCGAGAGAATTTTTTTGGCGATGGCAATACTGTTTGAGAGAATATAGTCCTGGGTATTTTGATTTGTGTGATAACCTGATGTTCTTGTCGTGGTTTGCCTGATAATAATCACCTCTGCATCACTGTTTGCCTCATATTCAATAGTAACATTCTTCAACCCTGTATCTTTGATTCTACTGCCTATGCCAAATGAAGGTTTGGCAATAATCACACAGTAAAAATACGGGTATCTATTATCCTTGACATTATTGATTGATATCTGTCCTTGAACACCAATAAAATCCCCTGGTGCATTCTTGAATGTAACGAAAATTTTTACATCATTGGGGAAAGACCCATTTTTAGTTTCACCAACTTCAAGGTATGGAGATGCCCTTATCTCAGGGTCATTCTTCAATAGTGGTAGATTGAGCATGCGTTTGATAATTGGTATTTTGACATCCAGATCATTTGGTATCCAGACCGAACGTCTACCACATACTACAAGACCAACGAACAGGATTATGGAGTCAACGACCACAGCAAAGATGGCAAACTCATCTCTAATACTCGGAAATAATCCTTTGATAATTGGTAAAAGAAAGATAAAGAAAAAAATCAAGAAAAAGATTGCGACACAACCCCAGTTACCACCGCGGAGTTTGAGCAGTCGCCGGCAATGTGCTTCAACCTGATTTATTTTGTCAGGTGTAACTTCCTTCCATTCCAGTTTTGTCGGCCTTATTGGCTTTAAGGAAAAATTTCTAACAAGATTTAATAAAAGTCCTCCGATAATAAACGGTAAACCAGTGAGAATATTGCGCGAGGCAATCTGGAATAGATAGCCAGTGAAGATTAGTAATATTGTTAAGATATTCCGTGCTGCGGGAGAAATTTTATCAAGGATATAATAGGCTTCCATATCAATTCATCCAATCTGGATTATCGGCACAGAAAGTGCCTCCTTCCTTGGATAAAAACCGAAGTTTCATTCCAGCCTTCCAGAATAGTGGGCAGGCACCCTTGCATAATTTGAAATCAATGCATTTATGGCAGTTATCGGGTGCGTAGTCTGCATTCCTGAAATAAGTTAGCAAAGGAGATTCCCATATCTCTTTGAAACTTGTCCTCAAAAGCGAGCCAACCGGTTCACACCAGGAAGAACAAGGGAGAACATTTCCCATCGGGTCAATACTCAAAAGTCCGGTAATTGCCGCACAGGACTTATTACCAAATCCGTATGCAATGGGATTGAACTCACACATTGGCAATGGTGAATACCACATGAATGTTATACCTTCATTCTGGGCAAAATGCTTTAATTTCAAAATATGTTCGCCAATTTCATTATAAGAGACCCACAGATTTTTCTTATTCCCTGCCGAGCCACAGGGTATCAAAAGGTTCATTGATAATCTCTTTAAGCCAAGGGATTTTATCAACTGCAATATACCAGAAAGATAATTAATATTTTTGCGTGAAACTGTAGTATTGGTATGAACAGGGATGCCTGCTTCTATAAGATTCTTTATTCCATTTATAGTCATCTGGAATGAGCCTTTAACCCCTGTGATATCTTCATGAATTTCTGGTGTCGGTCCTTCAAGACTCACCTGGGCACTATTCAAACCTGCATCTTTTAAGCTCTTTGTCTGATTGCGGTCAAACAGGGTGCCGTTTGTAATCAAATTCGTCCATAATCCAATTTCGCTTGCATACGCTACAAGGCTTACTATGTCTTTACGCAGGAGCGGCTCACCGCCAGTAAAACTTACCGAAGGCACTTTTGCTTCGTTATAGATTTTGTAAATTATCTTTTTCATGTCACTGGTATTCAATTCTTTTGAGTCTTTTGCGCCCACATAACAGAATTCACATTTTAGATTACACCGATATGTGATGGCTATTTCAGATAAAATTGGATATGTATTTAAATCACCTCTAAATTCATAATATGAGATTGCCTGTCTTTTTTCGCCTTCTTTGAGGCAACCACTCAAGATAGACCGCAGGTCACAAAAGAAATAGTGTATCTCTCTTCTTTTTGTCTCACTATCACCAATCACTGAAAGCAATTGTGCTACAGTGTTTCCTTTCAGCAAGAAATTTAGAATTGAAACACCTGATTGATTCAATCTGAATGCCTGATTGGGCACCAAAATCAGAAGATTATCAAGCTCTCTCACATAGACATACTTCCTTATCTGTTTCACAAACCCATCAATCCACTCAATCCTGATATCCTGATCCCCTGATGTCCTGATATCCTGGCCCCCTGGTATCCTGATTCCCTGCTTCACCTCGCCCCTCCACTTACACAGGCAGAATGGCATGCCGAGTGACAGGCGCTGTGACAGGCAGAATGGCATGCTGAATGGCAGGCACTGTGGCAGGCATCATGACAGGCAGTATGGACATAACAGGCACTGTGGCAGGCATCAGAACGGACAAATGCCGAATAGTTCTTAATTGGTTCGCTATAGATTACAAACCCTTCTTCCATTTGCTGATAGTTTCTCATGCGGTCAAATTCCCTGTTTCTCAGGTAGTAGTAATAAGACATATCATTGTAATTTCCATCAAGCGGTTCTTCGACATTCGGCGAACCTATCTTCTCGGTGTAGTATGCCCTGGTTGCTTCAAGATCACAATCCCATGCCTTAGCAGAAATGTTTTCAATAATCTGGTTGACCAATGATTTCAGACCCGCCTCGTTTATTGTACCATCTGTATTTACAGCATCAAGAAACGTACTCTCGTAGTAGGTCAAACCCGAAGGCCTCTGGAGAATGGCTATTTTGATTGGTTCATAGCCAACAATATCCAGAACACCCTGTTTCTGCAATTTCTCAGCAATAATTGTAAAAACTTTGTTCACCGGATAATCCAGCAGGATTGCTGCCTCAATCAAATCAAGTTTCGCCACTTTACCCGATTTTCTGAATGTAGCAATTTCAATCTTTGGTGGCACCCAATCATTTCGCAACCACTGCAATGCCTGCACATCACTATAAATTCCTTTGATCTTTTGTGCTTTGCGATTGGAATAGAACAAATAGGGAATAATGGAGAATATCATATAGATCAGTTCGTAAGGTATAAATACTTTCTTTTTTCGCTCAGGCTTGACTTCAATCTTCCCAAACTTTCCGGTACTGAAATACGATGATGGTATGTACTGCTGTATTTCCATTTTTTCCATTGTGTAAAGGTTATTCTTGTATATGCGGACAGCAAAATAATAATCCCCTTTGTCGTACTGACCAAAATAGGACAACAAATACTTCTCATTCATGAATTTTTCAGTCTTGAAACCATAGTCATCAGGATTTACCTGCTTTCCGCTAACCTTAATCGGATAGTAAACATATACAGTATAGTGTTCTAATGGTTCATCCCATTGTGGTGGTGCCCAGTGTAAGACTACAAGCTCACCGAACTCACTCTGCGTCACTGCAAGATTTTTACTACGTGCTAAATCTCCACCAAAATGTATTATAAAAGTAATCTCACCAGGACCGTATCTTTTGCCCTTAGCCAAGACAATATCATATTTGCCACCACCAAGCCCTTTTATATCAATAGGGTATTTATTGTTGTATTCATCAAGGGCATAAGAATTATCATAATCAAAGAATGGCTCAACTGATAGCCCCATTAGATAGAATGCACTCATTGAACCTGAAATTACATTCCAGCGAACTTTGTAGACAAAATCAGCCCTGCCATCCTGCCACAATGAAACATCAACCTCAACCCACTTCAGGTCCGCGGTAAGTGAGAGTAAACAGAATAACAGTATCATTTTTCAGGCATTCAGGTATTTTGGACTTTTAGGTATTTACAATCATTCCTTTGTTGCCTCAATCCTTGCCCTCAAAAGGTCTGCCTGTGCCGCAATAAAATCTGCGTATGCCTGTTTTGCCTGTGACCAGCAGGTTTCGTCAGGGAATGAATTCACAATTCCCTGCCAGACAAGGCGGTATACCTTTTCCAGTATTTCCTTTGCATTTCCCTTACCAGTATGTTCAAACTGGGCAATTACCGGTACAGGCTGGAAAACCGGTGTGGGTCCGGTAACAACCTCGGTTTGAGCGCCAAGAAAAACAACACCCATCTCTTCAATCACATCAAGATGGAGCTTGATTGCCCCAAGAACCGAGGCAATAGAATAATCTGCTGTTGAAAATTTCATTATCAGAAGATTATTCTTTATTTCACCAAATGTCAGATTCATCATGCCTCCTTTTTTTCTTGTAAATCACACCTGAAAAAATCAAATTGTCAAGACAAAAAAAGGCTGTATCATAACCCCTTTTGTCATTGCGATACAGCCTCCTTATTTTTGATATTCATACTATTTATTATACCTATTGCCAAAAATAAGTCAATGCATCGATTTAAATCAAAAATAATCTTACCGAAATGGGATTGTTTAATCACAATTGGCATTTAATAATCTTTTAAAAAAATGGTACCCAATGAATTGGGCAACTACAATTGTTTAACTCTTCGTTTCTGGTTTAACGTTTATGGGTATCGCTGCCCGTATCGCCATTCGGTTATCGTCTTTTGGTAATTTTTCAATAACAATTAACCAATAACGAACAACGATACGGGCTGCGAGAACGAATAACGATAAACGATTTCTCAAAAATCTTTTCTCAGGAATATGCAGGGGATGTATTGCCCCCTGCATTGCTATTTGCTTCAATGATAACAGAACTTACTCTGGTTCCTCATCACCAGGCAGTGTATCGCCTGAATTTTTAATAATATATGGCAGACCCCAGGCGCGTGAGTAATAAGTAGCGGTAGAATCACCAAACAATGTTTCCCAGCCGAGCACATCAATTGCACTATGCCGAACCGCAGGGGTAACAATTACCGAGTCATCTGCAATAATCCAGATTCGTTCAAAGGTCGTGGTATTCTCACGATAGAATGGCTGACGCCAATGCCTTCTCAAACCTATACCCGGTCTGTGACCTGCACCATGGTGCAAGAACGCCCAGGTTGAATCTCCCTGAGCCTCACAATAGACCGTCACCTTTACTGTATCATTCGGCTTAAATATGGGCAATTGTTCCTTTGTGAAGTAGGTATTGGGATTGTCAACGCTAAATACCAGAGTATCCCTTACCCGCACCTCTATCTTATTTATCGTTACTGAATGTTCTGTTCCTACTGTGTAAATGTCAGCAACCGTAATACTTGCCAGGTGCCAGCCTGCATCATCGCGGTAGCATTTTATTTTACGCACAACGCTATCCGTAATAGCCCTGTTCATAACCGGACCTGAACCAACCGGTGAATCATTGGTAACAAAGAATCCATAGCCCGGTGGTGTGCCTTTGAAATAGGCGGTCATTGTTACGAATGCGCTGTCACCAATTACATCAATATCAAAGTGCCTGTCAACCGGACGTTCAATGAACCTGACCCATTTTACATAGAACGGGAATGTGTCAGTAGCAATAAGTGGAGTGTTTACCAGTGCTGGCGTTTTTGTGCTATCATCCGAGGTCTGAACCTCACCACCAACAAACCAGCATTTATCAAGAAAAGCCTCAACATCCGCCTTCTCATTCTTGCTGCACCCCACCAGCACCACCATCACTACAGCGATCAGAAGTACATGCGCGAAGTATTTCATTTTGGCCTCCTTCAATCAATTTGACGAACATGAATTCTGAAAGGTTTAAAAGGATTAAAAACATAGAAAGATAAGTGCTGATTGACATAGCTATTTTCAAGATGTTGTGCATTTTGCAATACCTCACTCCTTGTATAAAAAAAGAATATTGCATTTCTTGACAGGGCAAATCTTTTGTGCATAATTTCAGCCATGTGGTGGCATGACGAAGAAGAATTCATCACCGAAGAAGAACCAGGTAAGCACAAAAGGGATATTTCCCTGATTAAAAAGCTCTTCCCGTTCTTCAAACCGTATATTGGAAGGATAGCAGTTGCAGCATTATTACTGCTTTTATCAACATTGTTAACTCTGGTTGGTCCTCTGCTCGTAAAACACGCCATTGATTATACTCTACCAGCAAGGAATCTGCACGGTTTGTTGGTCATTGCATTGTGCTATTTTTTGATTCAAATCGTCGTTGTACTTGTGAGATATTTCCAGCAATTTCAAATTGCCATTATAGGTGAACGAGCAATAACTGACCTGAAAAAAAAGATTTTCGACCATATAATTCGTTTGCCTGTGGCGTTCTTTGACAAAAATCCAACCGGTAGATTGATAACCAGGGTTGAAGGTGATGCCGAGACACTAAAAAATCTTTTTTCTTCAACAGCAGTTGTTCTTGTGCAGAATCTTGCCTTTTTGGTTGGTATGTCGGTAATTATGCTCATCGCCAGCGCACGACTTTTTTTGTTAATCGCATTAATGTTACCAGTATTTCTGTATGCCTTCTGGTGGTTTGGAAAGAATGTCAGACCTGTCTATATCAATTTGAGACGAAAAGTTGCCCAGATCAACGGCTTCCTGATGGAATGTATAAGAAGTCTTGATGTAATACAGGTTTTTGTCCAGGAAGACAACTTCTTAAAGAAAATCAACAAAATGGGTAAAGAAAAATTTGGTCTTGAGATGCATTCAATGAGTTATTGGTATCGGGTATGGTTCCTCGTTGAACTGGGCGAGATCATTGGCATTCTTCTTGTCCTCGGAATTGGTGGCACCTGGGCACTGAAAGGCACAATGAGTATTGGTACGATCTTTCTTTTCATCAGTTATATCACGCGCCTTTTTGAACCACTGCGCGGTTTGTCCGAACAAATCAACTTGATTGAGCGGGCATTTGCATCCAGTGAAAGGATTTTTGGAATACTGGGTATGAAAACAGAACTGAGTGATAAAGAGACATATAATCTGGGAACAATCAGCAAAGAAATACAATTTAAGGACATACATTTTGCCTATGAAGACAATGAGTGGGTCTTGAAAGACATAAATTTTATCATAAAGAAAGGTGAAAAAATAGCCCTGGTCGGTGAAACAGGCGGCGGGAAAACTTCAATAATTTCACTTTTGCTGAAATTCTATGAACCACAGACTGGTATGATCCTGATCGACAACATAAAAGCAAGCAATATTAACCGCTATTCACTCCGCTCACAAATCAGCCTTGTACCACAGGATGTTGTCCTCTTTCCCGGAACCGTACTTGATAATCTGAGGTTATTCAACAGTGAAATCACACCTGAAAGAGTCTTTGAATCATCAAAAAGGGCACGCATTCATGATTTAATCCGCTCATTACCCGAAGGCTACAATACGAACCTGATTGAGCAGGGTATCAATCTTTCCTTTGGTGAAAGACAGTTAATATCTTTTGCCCGGGCACTGGTTTTTGATCCACAACTCGTAATACTTGATGAAGCAACCTCATCAGTTGACCCTGAAAGTGAAAGGTTAATCCAGGAGGGTATGAAGGAACTATTAAAAGGCAGAACAGCAATCATCATCGCCCACCGCCTCACAACAACGCGACTTGCTGACAGAATCATTGTTATACATAATGGTAGAATTGTTGAGCAGGGAACACATAGAGAATTGATCTCCAGAAAAGGATATTACTACCGGCTTTACCGTTTACAGTACCTGGAGCAAAGAAAATGAAAACAATTACCGATTTCTGGAAACAAAGATCCGGACGCCTGATATTTCTAATAGTCTATACTACAATTGCGACCTTTCTCACACTGCTGTATCCGTATTTGCTCAAAGACATTATTGACGGTATCAAGAATCAGACCAGTATCAATCAATTACGCAATGCGATTCTTCTCCTTGCCGGCATCGGTATTTTACGAACATTCTTTGGTATAACACTACCCTATATCCGTGGCAGGACAAATGAGATTTTCAATCTGGAAGAACGCAACAATATCTTCAAATCAGTGCTGAAGCAGGGACACAGTTTCCTGAATCGCTTTCCGGCAGGAGATGTACTTGAAAGGATTGACAGTGATTTAAGTGAACTTTCATGGTTCGCCTGCTCGGGAATATTCCGACCAATTGAAGGAATCATGATTATCAGTTTTGCAATATTCTTTCTTGTCAAGATAAACTGGCAACTCACCTTGATTGCTGTTCTACCAATGAGTATCACTATCATTGCCTATATAAAACTCAGTCCGTATGTATACAAATATTTTATGAAATGGCGTGAGTTAATATCGGAAGTCCACAATGCACTGCAGTCAACCTTTGCAGGGATCAAAATCATTAAGGCATATAATATGGAGGAACGAAATGCCGAAGAATTTGCCCGACTTCTTATTAGGAGAATCAATGCTGCAAAAAAGGCATTGAAAATTGAAATCCTGATGCACAGTCTCTTTGCATCCTTTGAAGAAATTGGAATCGTGCTGATACTCATTTTCGGAGGACTCTTTGTAATAAGACAAACACTCACGATAGGCGAATTCATCGCCTTCAATGCCTATCTATTGCTTCTTCTCGGACCAATGATTGATATCGGCAATTTCTTTGTGATAAAGAAAAGGGCTGAAGTCCAGACAAGAAGAATTGAGGAGATCAAAAATTTCCAGCCTGATGTGCTGGATACGGGTGTGACCAAAAGACTGGATAACCGGGATATTAGAACCAATAATGTTCACTTCACCTATGATAAGAATGAGCCAGCAGTACTAACTGAAATAAATCAGGAGATTCCTGAGGGAAAAAGAATCGGCATTACCGGTACAGTTGGCTCAGGCAAAACCACACTCCTGAAGTTATTAATGCGCATCATTGAAGCAACAAAAGGAAACATCACGATCGGTGGTAGCTCAATAAAACAGCTACCGCTAAAAAACTATCGCTCATTGTATGCCTATGTGCCACAGGAACCTGCACTATTCTCCGACACATTGTACAACAATATCACCTTTGGCAGAGAATACAGTGACGAAGAAATCTGGCGTGCCATCAAACTTGCCCAACTTGAAGCATTTGTCAGGGAATGTCCTCATGACCTTAAGACCATGGTTGGCGAAAGAGGACTCAAGCTTTCTGGTGGTGAGAAACAACGACTGGCAATTGCCCGGGCAATTCTTGCCAAACCAAAGATACTAATCCTTGATGATGCAACAAGTAATCTTGATGCCGAAACAGAAAAAAAATTGATCCAAGAAATCTCTGAAATCGGCAAAATAACGGTAATAATCGTATCACATCGTTTAGCTGTTCTTTCGTTATGTGATTATGTGTATGTTTTTGACCATGGGAAAATAGCTGAACATGGCACACCTGACCAACTTATGAAAAAACCTGGTCTGTACCGGCGTATCTATCAATACCAGATTATGGACGATATGTAAAAAACTGCAATTATGTATTGACAGTCAATATGAATCTAAATATAATTCAGCGCAAGGAGCAATAAATGAAATTGATAATAATAATAATCATTGCCCTGATCATTGCATGGATTATTGTGCAGATAATTCAGGCTGCAGACAGAAAAAGAAGGGAAGAGATTATCCGCAAGAACATTGAAGAAAAGAAAAAACAGCAGGAAAGGGGGCTTTAGCCTGCCAGATTGTTGATTAATTGTCGCATATCATCAGGCAGGGGTGCTGTAAATCTCACCCATCTCTTTGTGCCTGGATGCAAAAAGGTTAATCTGTGTGAATGTAACGCGTGTCGCGGAAATATTATGGTGCTCTTTTTTCTGTAGTATTTCTTGTCACCTACTATTGGATGTCCAATCTCAAAGAACTGTAATCTCAACTGATGAGTCCTCCCTGTCCGTGGAATAAATTCAACAACTGTAGCATTTTTTAGTTTCTTCAATACCCTGTAATATGTTTCGGCAAATTCACCCGTTTTACCAATCTTACCCTTAATTGCGCCTTCAGTATGTTTCAACAATCCCTCAACAACTCCGATGTACCGTTTATTGACCCTGCGTCTGCGGAACTCTTCCACCAGAAAATCTCGCGATTGTTGTGTTCTGGCGAAAACAATTAACCCGCTTGTATCACGATCGAGTCTATGCACGGGGAAAACAATCTTACCCATTTTTTCAAGCATATCTGCCAGGGTTCGTCCAGACTCATACTCTTGCCTCATGGTTAATATGCCGGCGGGTTTGTTCACCACAATTATCAAATCATCTTTATAAATGATTACTGGTTTATGTTCTTCTGTAAAACCAAATTGTAAAATGGATATTCTATCTCCGGTATTCACTCTTTTTGAGGGAAATGTCTCTTTGGTTCCATTGAGCAATACCCTGCCATTTTCCACGACTCTTCTTGATTCTTTTCGTGACAAACCTGTTAGATAAGCAATGGCAAAATCAAGCCGTCTGTCATTTATATCTGACAAAACAATGAGCGTTTTACTGTGCTCGCACTTCATCATCTTATCCTCACAATCGCAGAAGATTTTCTGAATAGCAGAAGAAAAATAGGGTATCCGAACATCAAACAATAATGGTTTTTGTCCACAATGCAATTCTACTCAAGAGAGATAGTAAGTCAACATGAATTCTTCAATGAGAATTACCCGAAATGGACTTTTAAAGAAGAATGCCCAGTCTGAGTGCACCTTGACATTCCTTGTTTTATGGATAGAATTAAACAACGAAAGGATTGAATATGAAATACAGAATGATCTTTTTTAGCCTCTTTTCAGTCATGCTTTTCTCAAGTCCTTGTTTTGCCCAGCATCTTGACAGTGTGATAAACCGGACTGTCGCCAATTACCAGAATCTCAATAGTTTCTACATTGAATTTAATCAGCAATTTTGCGAAAAAACCTCTGGCATCTGTCAGAATTTTGAAGGCTGTGTCTATTTTCTGAAACCAAACTACTTCCGCATGGAAATTAATAACCCCAGGCAGGTTTATGTTGGCGACAGTATTTCACTCTGGTTGTATTTTCCTGATAAAAAAAGAGCAATAAGACAGCACCTTGGTGGCCAGATACCATTTGCTGTCAATCCTGATATCTTTCTGAAAGATTACACAACAAGGTTCAATGCAGAAATGCAGATCGGGAATAATTATGAGATAATCCTGAGCCCAAAAGAAGAGACTGAAATTTATCAGAAAATCATTGTATCAATTGACAAACAGAAATATGAAATCGTTGGCATCAGTATCATTGATGAAACAGAATCAGAGAACAAGTTTGTTTTCCAGAATATTCAGTTGAATAAGAAACTATCCCGAAAACTTTTTGAATTCAAACCACCAAAAGGAACCGAGATAATTGAACAGTAATTTTTTGATGGACAACCGGTGCTTTGCCTGTGGCAGGGATAATCCAATTGGTTTGCATCTTGAAATAACCGATACAGAAACAGGCGTATGTGCACCACTTAATCTCTCTTCTTCATTTCAGGGATATCAAAAAGTTATCCATGGTGGCATAATTTCTACAGTGCTGGATGAAATGGCTGTCTGGGCAGCGTACAAAAAGGGCTACAGGGCAGTTACTGCTGAGTTATGTATGCGTATTAAGAAACCCATGCTTGCTGAAACTGGCTATGTGGCTCGGGGTGAAGTCCTGACTGTCAAATACAAACTGATAATTGCCCGGGCTGAAATAAGGGACCAATGTAACGAAGTGATTGCTACCGCCGATGTCAAACTCATCAAAATTGACTAAAGTATATTTTGTATCACTCGGTTGCCCGAAAAACCTTGTTGATTCAGAAAGAATCCTGGGCAGTCTTGAGAAATCCGGGGCAGTACTCACCAATTCGCTGAGTGAAAGCAATATTGTGGTAATCAATACTTGCGGATTCATAAAACCCGCTCTGATTGAAACCGGAAGAGAGATTAAGAGAATATTAAAGGCAAAAAACAAGAAAACAATCTATGTATATGGCTGTGCTGTAAACAGGGCACGAGAATCGCTTATGAAAAAATTTCCCGAGATAGATAACTGGTACTATCTGGAAGAAAGAGAGAAACTAACGAAAGCAATTACAGGGCAAAGAAAAAGAACAGACTCACGACTTGTGACGACGCACGGCTATGCTTATCTAAAAATTGCTGATGGTTGTTCAAACCACTGTTCATATTGTATCATTCCTCAGATAAAAGGCGAATACAGAAGTCTGGACATGGAATTTCTCGTTAACGAAGGCAATGCGCTTGCAGAACTTGGATTTAAAGAACTCATTCTCATTGCCCAGGATACAGCACGGTATGGTATGGATTTATATGGTAAACCCATGCTCGTTCCTCTTCTGAAAAAACTATCAAAGATCAAGAAAATCAGGTGGCTCAGGATTTTGTATGCCCACCCCCGTTATATCACAGGGGAACTAATCAAAGAAATAAAGACGAATGAAAAAATCTGCAAGTATCTTGACATGCCGATCCAGCATATTAATGATAGATTGCTCTCACTTATGAATCGAAATATAAGTAAATGCCAGATTATTGATATTCTGAACCAGTTAAAAGGCATTACCCTGCGCACAACAGTGATGGTGGGTTTTCCCACTGAAACTGCTAATGCATTTGCGGAACTCTATAATTTTCTTGATAAGGGCTATTTTGATTGGTTTGGTGTATTCAGATATCATCGCGAACCTGGCACACCCGCAGCAAGTTTGAAATCGGTACCTGCTGATGAGTCAAGAAAAAGACTCTCAAAAATCCTCCAGCTGCAGCGCACATTGATTCGCAGAAAAAATACACAACGGATTAATAAATACTACAGCGTCTTAATACACAAAAAGAATTTTCATTTCATCGGACATGCTGAATTTTCCGCCCCTGAAATTGATGGCCAGATTATCGTAAAAAAGAAAGCGTTGAGGATTGGTGAATTCTATGACCTCAGGATTAACCGAATAGAAGGAGCTGACCTCTATGCTGAATAAGATAACACTGATTGTGTTTCCCCTGGTCGCTTCAGCAATAGAATTTCCTTTTGAATTTCACGGCGGCGGATTTTTGGGGAAATATCTGAATAGCGATACAATCAGATACAATATGGATGCCTCTGTAAGGATAAGGTCAACGATTATCCGGCATTATAACCTTTCTTTCTATATTAATTATCGCGATGATCTTGATATGGCAGAGCAAAAAGGCGGTGTGTCTCTTGATCCACGATATGCCCATTATTATTTCACTGCAGGTTTTGAATATATAATCCAGCGCTATTTCTTTCAAATTGCATTTATTCATGACTGTATCCATGATATTGATTACGAGGTTGAAGGCACACCCGTGTTTAACAGGCTATCATTTGTTTTCGCCCCTGCTGCATACCACCCGGCAGAAATCATAAGAAGCAGAAAAAAATTTCTCTGGGCTACCGGCTTCAAACTATATCCCCATTTAAAATATCACGGTTGGGACATAAATGCTGGTGCTGATTACCAGTGCGAACTGAACCTTGACCTTGTCTACAGGTTCTTTGAAAGCAAAAATTTTGGTGCGCTATTGAATCCGAATTTTCTGGTCTGCAAAGGTGATGCCACCCACTACCATCAGCACTCTGTCAGAACCGCCATATTTTTTCAGAATGTTGATAGAAGAATCGGCGTGGACCTTAAATATCATCTTTATAATAATGATCCGATAAAAAATCCAGGAGGTTTATGGCTATCATCAATATTTTTGGAATTCTGATTCTCGCCACTACACCATTTGACAGTTCGGAAAATGCCTATGAGTTATTCAGCATTGGCTGTCAACTTGAACTTGCCGGGAAGATTCCGGAGGCAATAAATCATTACCTGAAAGCGTTAGAAAAAGACCCCGCCTCATCAGAAATTTACTATGCACTTGCAAATGCGTACTACAAAATCAGGGAATTTGACCGCGGCATACATTACGCAAAGCAAGGTCTGGCATTTGTCAGGGATAGCACCGAACTTTACGGTATGATTGCCGCCGGACATATTGCAAAAGGCGACTTTAAAAGTGCCATTGAAATATACAACACGATCAGAAAATACAAGCAGTCCGATGTTAGTATTGCACTGACAATTGCCCTTTTGTACGAAGGTATGGGCGACATGCAAACAGCAATGAAAACCCTCACAGAAATACCTGATAGTCTGAAGAATGCCGATATATATTTGCGCCTTGGAACAATTGCGGGAAAACAAAAGAGCCATAATGATGCAATTAATTACTTCAAACAGGCACTAACAATAGACACAACAAATTCTACCGCACTAATCGGCATTGGTACTGGTTTTGATATCCTAAATATGAAAGATTCAGCAATATACTACTATGAAATTGCAACAAGGTATGACCAGTCAACTGAACTACGAAAGAGGCTCATTGACCTTTACGGTGATACTGAACAATACGAAAAACTGATAGCAGTTGCGCGTGCCTTGCTCAATTCAAATTACTATGACTACTATGTGAGACGTGCTCTTGGATTTGCATTGTACAAGTCAGGACTTCCCAATGAGGCACTCAGTCAATTTCTTATCTGTGCCGGGTTGAATCCTGAAGATGATTATTCTCGTTTCTACATTGCCCGTATTAATCTTGAACAGAGAAATCTTAATGAAGCACAGGCAGCCATTGAGGAAGCAATAAGAATAAATCCCGATTTTACCGAACTCTGGGTTTATGCCGGCTTCATTGCCCTTGATAAAAGTGATTACAGGTCTGCAAAATACTATTTTACTGAAGCTGCGTATCGTAATGCCGATATGACACAAATATATTATCTACTCGGTGCGACCTCTGAAATGGAAGGTAATTTGAAAAATGCATACTTTCTGTACAAGAAGACCACCAGCATTAATCCCACTTCACTTCCAGGACTCAGCGCCCTCGCAAATCTCTGTGAACGTCTTGGTAGAAAACAAGAGGCATTCCGAACATTTGAAAAAATCATTAAGCTCGATTCAACCGACGCTACTGCTCTCAACTATGTTGGTTATACCTATGCAGAACGGGGAGAAAGTCTGGACTACGCACTGGAACTCATTGAAAGGGCATTAACCATTGAACCAAACAACGGCTATTTTATTGATTCAAGAGGCTGGGTTTATTATCAAAAAGGAGACTTTGAATCAGCATTGATTGATCTCAAAAGGGCATGCGAAATTGTTGAAGATGCCGTCATTTTAGAGCACCTTGGTGATGTTTATGTTAAACTTGAAAGAATAGAAGAAGCCATAGCAACATACAAAAAAGTGATAACCATTGCTCCCAACAACACAAACGTCAGAAAAAAACTATCAAACTTAGAAAGGAAATAAAACATGGAACCATATCGCATAAAAATTGTTGAACCACTCCACAAAACATCGCGCGCAGTAAGAAATAGAATCCTTGAGAACGCCGGGTATAACCTGTTCCAGATTCCTGCCCGATATGTCTTTATTGATCTGATATCTGATTCCGGTACTGGAGCAATGAGTGCATCTGCATGGGCACGGATACTGGAAGCCGAAGAGGATTTCTCAGGGCAGAAATCAGCGTGTGAACTTCTTGATACTGCCCGTGAAATCACCGGATTCCCTTATATTCAACCTGTACATCAAGGAAGGACAGCCGAAAACATTCTCTTTAAACTGCTTTTCAAAAAAGGCGATGTCATTCTCTCAAACACCCACTTTGAAACGACCCATGCCAATCTTATGACTATCGGTTGCAAACCGATAGATATTCCTGATTTAACACCGCCATTCTGTGGCAATATTAATATTCAAAAACTCACATCAATGTTGAGTAAGCAAAAAAATATCAAAGCGGTAATTATGACAATTACCAACAATATCAAAGGTGGGCAACCAGTATCGCTTGAGAATATCAAACAGACAAGCAAAATGCTCAAAATGAAAAAACTCCCTTTGATCTTTGATGCAAGCAGATTCGCCGACAACGCCTTCATGATCAAAAAATATGCAAATAGCAAAAAATCCATTTTGAGTATCTGTCGGGAAATGTTCAGTAATTGTGATATTTTGTACCTCAGTTGCAAAAAAGACTGTCTGGTAAATATTGGTGGGCTCATTGGCACCAGAAACAGGAATCTTTTTGAACGCCTCAAAGAAAAGATTATTGAGCAGGAAAGTTACCCCAGTTCGGGCGGTCTGGCAGCGCGCGATCTTGCTGCAATGACAGTAGGGCTCAGGGAATCAATAAACCAGGATTTCCTGAAGTCCCACATTGAAAAAGTCCACTATCTTGGAGAAATACTGAAAAACAATGACGTGAGGATTTTTGAACCCGTTGGTTGCCATGGCGTGGTAATAATTCCAGAGCCCGGCATACCATATTCTGCTTATGCCCTTGGTGCTCAGATTTATCTGGAAACCGGTATTAGAACCGGGGTATTCGGAGATGAACTGAGATTGGCGATACCAAGAAGGGTATATACAAAGGAACAGCTGAAATTTGTTGGTAATGCAATCGCCTCTGTTTATCTCTCCTCCAGGCATCTCCGCCTGAAACTGACAAACAAACCCAGGAAATTCTTTAATTTCTTTGCCCAATTCAAACCGGTGTAAAAAATAGCCATAAACTTCAATGCCCGGAATTTGTCTAACTCTTGACAGGCTATTAAATTTAAATAGAATGGTTATATATGTTGAGAATCGGAAAAATTGGTTGTTTCTCAGAAATTTATCATTTAGAGAAAAATCGGGGAGGTTTTTTTGCAGGAACGATTTACAGAAAGAGTTAGAAAAATTCTTCACATTGCCCGCGAAGAGGCAATAAGATTTAGACATAACTTCATTGGTACGGAGCACCTTCTCCTGGCAATGATTAAAGAAGGCGAAGGTGTCGGTGCAATGGTTTTGCTAAATCTTGGTGTTGAATTGAATGAACTGCTTAAAACAATCGAAAATTCGGTAACACTCGGCACGGGTACGACGAAGATTGATGTCACGCTCGGCAATGAAGCACGCGTATGCCTGAACTATGCTATGGAAGAAGCAAAAAACCTTGGGCATACTTATGTCGGCACTGAACATTTATTACTGGGTATAATCAGAACCGAAGGCAGTATCGGCGCCCAGATTCTATCATCTGTAGGTATTGATTATGAAATCGCCAAGAATGAAATCATACAATTGCTCAAGCCTGAAGGAGTTGCTGCAGGAAAATCAAAGAATAAACCAAGAGGCTCAGCCTTAGACCTTTTCTCAAGGGATCTAACGCAAATGGCTCGTGAAAACAAACTCGATCCAATCATTGGCAGAGAAAAAGAAATAGAACGTGTTGTCCAGATTCTATCAAGAAGGAAAAAGAACAATCCTGTTCTTATTGGTGAAGCCGGCGTGGGAAAGACCGCAATTGTGGAAGGACTTGCCCAGGATATAGTCGCAGGCAATGTTCCTGATTCACTGAAAAACAAAAGGGTGCTTGCACTTGACATGGCTTCGATTGTTGCTGGTACAAAGTACCGGGGGCAATTTGAGGAAAGATTGAAAGCGGTCATCAACGAAGTTAGCAATAACAAAGACATAATCCTTTTTATTGACGAACTGCATACTATAGTAGGTGCCGGTGCTGCAGAAGGGGCGATTGACGCTTCAAATATGCTAAAACCAGCACTCGCACGCGGTGAACTTCAATGTATTGGAGCAACTACGCTGGAAGATTACCGCAGATACATTGAAAAGAACGGTGCGCTTGAAAGAAGATTTCAGCCAATAATCGTAAATCCACCGACTGTTCAGGAAACAATTGGTATTTTAAAAGGACTGCGCGAAAATTATGAAAAACACCATCAGGTAACTTACTCAGACGAATCACTTGAGGCAGCAGCGTATCTTTCTGAACGATATATTACGGACAGATTTCTGCCGGATAAGGCAATTGATGTAATTGACGAAGCAGGAGCAAAGGTTAAACTCTCAAAGATTATCAGGGATCCCAAAATCGTTGAACTGGAAAACAAATTGCTTGAAATAAAGCACTCCAAAGATAAAATGGTCGCTGAGCAGAAATACGAAGAAGCTGCAGAACTCCACAAAGAAGAAATAAAAATTCAGGAACAAATTAAGAAACGAAAAGAAAACTCCGCTGAATTATCAAAACCTGTTGTTTGTGAGGAAGACATTGCGTTCATTGTGTCCCGCTGGACAGGAATTCCTGTTTCAAGGATTGAAGAAAAAGAATCCAAGCGCCTGCTCAAGATGGAAGATGAACTCCGCAAAAAAATTGTTGGCCAGGATGAGGCAATAAAGGTGATCTCTCGTGCGATCCGCCGCAGTCGTGCTGGAGTCAAAGATCCGCGCCGACCAATTGGTTCATTTATCTTCTTAGGACCCACAGGTGTGGGAAAAACTGAACTTGCACGCAGACTTGCTGAATTTCTTTTCAACGATATAAATTCACTGATTACTATTGATATGTCTGAATATATGGAAAAATTCAATGTATCAAGGCTGATCGGTGCACCACCTGGTTATGTGGGATATGAAGAAGGCGGACAGCTAACTGAGAAAGTCAGGCGTAAACCATACTCAGTTGTGCTCCTTGATGAAATCGAAAAAGCGCATCCCGATGTATTCAATATTCTGCTCCAGATCCTTGAAGACGGGCAACTTACTGACTCATTTGGCAGAAAAGTTGACTTCAAGAATACCGTTATCATAATGACCTCCAATGTTGGCACAGCCGAAATACGGAGGAGTGATGGTATCGGTTTTGCCAATGTTGATGCTTCGGTTTCCTACGAAAAAATGAAGGAAAGACTACTGGACGAAGTAAAGAAACTCTTTAACCCGGAATTTCTAAATCGCATTGATGAAATTGTCGTATTCCGTTCGCTAAACAAAGAAGATATGAAAAAAATCGTGGATATTCTTATTGCCGAGCTTGAAGAACGCCTGGACGACAAAAAAATGGTTCTGGAAATTGATGAATCAGGTAAGGAACTACTTGTGGAAGAAGGATTTGACCCTCAATTTGGTGCTCGCCCCATTAAAAGAACCATCAGACGACTCATTGAAGACCCTCTCAGTGAAGAGATTCTTAAAGGCAACATCAAAGAGGGTAAACACATAAAACTCATTCGTTCAGGAGATAAACTGGAATTCAAAACCAAATGATACTGCTTATACTACTCGCCTATACCATTGCTAATGTAGTGGTTGATGCCCAGTATACAAGTAAGGATTTAATAATCCAGACAAGTGGCTTCAAGATCGGTGAAGAATTCAAGGAATCAATGATACAGAAGGCAATACACAATCTTCACCGATTGCAGATTTTCAACAACATTGCAATTGACACAACAATTGTTGCTGATGGAGTTTTTATTAAGATTGCAGTTGATGAGGCGCCATTTTTAGCCAGCGATCCACAATTTATCGGCAATAAGAAATTCAAGAAGGGTGACCTGCTGAAAAAGATTGATTTGAAAAGCGGACAGGTATTAACGAGGAAAGCAATATTCAATGCACGTATGAAAATTGTTGATGCCTATAACGAAAAAAATTACTATAACACAACCGTAAACGATAGTATTATACAAGATACACTGAATCGGGCGCACCTTTATTTCATTATCAAAGAGGGTAATCCATTGCGTATCAGTCGCATAAAGATTGAAGGGAATAAGGCACTTTCAGACGGTATTATAAAGAGAAAGATGCAAAACCGCGAAAAGGGATTTTTGCGCAGTGGCAAACTTGACCGCGCTAAACTCAAGGAAGACATTGAACGTATCAAGACTCTGTATCGTGAAAATGGTTTTCTTGATGTTGTTGTCAAAGAACCCGAAATCAATGTCTCGGAAAACAGTTTGATCATAACAATAAGCGTTATTGAAAATCAACGCTTCTATATTGGAAATATTGAGTTTACAGGCAACACAGTCTTTTCCAGTTCAGACCTAAGAAAAAACTTTAAACTCAAGACAAATGATATTTTCAATCTTACGAAAGTCCAGAACAGCCTGCAAAAATTCTATGAAGACTATGCTGACGAAGGATACATTTATTGTTCAATCATACCGGTTGAAACAATCAGAGACAGTTTTGTTGATATTGAATACCAGATTACAGAATCTCGCGCAGCAAACATTAACCGTGTAAATATTACAGGTAACTACCGCACCCGCGAGAAAGTCATCCGCAGAGAAATTGTTACCCTACCGGGAACAAGATTCAGACGTTCTCAGGTCATACGTAGTATGAGAGAAATCTTCAACCTCGGCTACTTTGAAGATATCACACCAGAAACCGGTACGCCTGATGATAGCGGTAATATTGACCTGACCTATCGGGTAAAGGAAAAAGAAGGCGTTGGTACGGTTGGCGCAGGTATGGCATACTCAGCCCAGGATAAATTGACTGGTTATGTTGAACTCAGTCACCCTAATATTTTCGGCAGGGGCCAGCGTATTTATACAAAATTTGAAATCGGCGGTAGACTGACCAATGTGCAATTTGGTTTTACTGAACCATGGTTATTTGATACAAGGACCACTGCTGGCTGTGACATTTATTATACAAATCGTCAATGGGACTTTTATAAAAAGCGGGATATTGGCAGCGCCGCCAATTTTTCTTTTCCCTTTTATCTTGATTACACACGGCTTAACTATACATTCAGGGTAGAACGAACTCAGATTCTGGACATTGCAAAAGAATACCAGCCAACCACAGGTTACGACCTCAGAAATGATACCATACCCAAATGGACACTTGCGAATAACTACGGCATTATCCGTGATACAAGAGATTTCATTTTCAACGCCTCAAGTGGTTCATACATATCACTGCAGAGCGAAATTGCAAAACCCTGGATATTTGCCAATATTGACTACAACCGATTTACCTTTGAAGCGAGAGCATATCTTCCGCTTTACTGGAAGTTTGTATTGATGGCACGCTTTCGTATGGGATTTGTTACAAGTGCCACTGAAGTGCCTTACTACAAGAGATTTTATGCTGGCGGCACAGGTGAGGATGGAATCAGAGGTTATTCCGACCGTTCAATAAGCCCGCTGGAAAATAGCAGGGCAGTCGGCGGAAACGCCATATTTATCAATAATCTGGAACTAAAACTTAAACTGTCCCAGAGTTTTGCACTCCTGGCATTTTATGATATGGGCAATGCGTATACCTCCTACAATGATATCAATCTATATGACCTTAAACGAGGCGCTGGAATTGGCATAAGGATCGAGATTCCAATGATGGGAGTGCTCGGCTTTGATCTTGGTTATGGCTTTGATCGTGCTCAACCAGGGTTTGAACCACATTTCCAGATTAATCCATTTGGTATGTTTTAAAATCAGGAGATTATTATAACTGGAGGTTTCAATATGAGAAATAGCATTGCAATCCTCATAATTTTTCTCTTACCCTGTTTTGTTTGTGCTAAAGAACAGAAGATTGGATTCGTTGAATCATCAAAGATCTTCGCCCAGTATCAAGCAACTTCCACAGCCAACGAACAATTCAATGAATTTGTAAATGCCTGTCGCGATTCAGCAGGAAAACTTCAATTGAATATACAAAACCTGAAAAACGAACTTGACGCCCAGAAACTGATGCTCAGTGAAGAAGCACGACTCAAGAAACTTGATGAAATTGAAACGCAGACCCAGCTCTATAATCAATATCTTCAGGATGTATTCGGACCAGGTGGAAAAATTGAGCAAAAGAATGACGAACTGATGGCTCCGCTCTTGAAGAAAATCAATGATGCAATAGCCAAGATAGCAGCCCAGGAAGGATTCTCCATGGTGCTTGATCTCTCCGAAGATATTTTCTACGCGTCTCCAGAATTGAATATTACTGAACTGGTCATAAATGAACTAAACAGGGAGTACGGAGTTGTAACCGTACCTTCAGCAGAAGCCAAAAAATATGTCGGCATTCTTCCGTTGCGTGAGGAAAGCAATGAAGCACTTAACGAAAACCTCGGTGAGAAATGTCAGGATGAATTATACAAGGCATTAAGCCAGCATACGCAGACATTAAAAGTCGTAAGCAAAGCCGAAATAATGACAAAACTCAAAGAGCGGCAATGGGATTACAAAAAACTTGATGAAAACCAGACATTTCAAATTGCTGAAGCAGCGTTGTGTGACTATATTGTGGCGGGGAAGGTAAGCAAAACCGGCATCAAAATTGAATATACAATAATCCTGAAAGAAGTAAAAACAAGGACTGAGCTTGGTTCACGCACGAGTAGTGTCACTGATGACATCAAATTCTCGGAATCCCTTACCAATGACCTCCGCACCCTCATCGACCTCCTGCAGAAGAAATAGAAATATGGGTTTATAACCTACCCTGGCATTTTTGACTGCAATTCAATTTTGTGAGATTATTCCAGTGTGTATAAATATTCTATCAAAGGCTATGTAATCGGGATAATCGTATCATTTTCGCTGTGTTGTCCATGATGACAGCTTTCAGCAATACCACATCATAGACCAAATAAGGATATTTTCTACTTACACGAATTTGTAGAAGCTGATAACTACAATCAGATCAAATTCTAATCTTTATAAGTCTAATTTTGATTTTGAGTTGGCATAATTCAAAACTGAGGCTTACCTACATCAAGTATTAGCGATAAGTTTACCATCCCGTCTTAAAAAGCTTATTTGCTGAAGTCAATCCACATTTTTGATAGGTATTATACGCCTTAACAGCCCGGAAACGAATCTCTTCAGCACTCTCAAGTTCAATCCAGC
>FWPV01001049.1_pt1 | contig 74793 bp, 61 predicted proteins | sample 2228371 | NCBI WGS metagenome assembly FWPV01 (sample SAMEA103939776, study PRJEB20133) | metagenome
CGAAAACGATGTTGAGCGCAAATCTCGAAGCTGGGCGGGAGTTCGGTTGTTCCGGCAAAAATGGGGATTCGGGCACTCTGGCCGGGGTTATCAAAAGCAAACCAGCAAACCCCGCCGACGGGGTCGGGTAGCCAGCCCCGGCACTGAATGATGTGCGAATAGGCACAGCCAGCGATAGCAATTGTCCGGCTGCGTTCGATGACGCCCGGCTTCAAAGTGTTGAGCAATTCGATGAGGTCGCGCGACATCCAGGGATGTGCGACCGGACTTTTGATGAGCTGGTCGCTGCGCCGGTCCTTAACCATGAGGTTCTTGGTCATGTCAAAGTCGGTCCCGGCGTAGGTCTCCCGGTAGAGCTTCATGATGTCCCGGATTGAGACCTTGTTGTCGGGCTTGACGGAAAAAGGAAGCTCAGGCGCGTTCATATCCAGTTTAAGGGAGGGCGCTAGCTTGTTAAAAACATAGAATTCCCGCGTCGAAAAAGGCTTCTGGCCGCTGTAAGCCTTCCAGAATTTGAACGGTTCACCGCTTTTGGGGTCCCACCAGCCCTTCTCGATAGCCAGGGAATAGACATTTTCAGACGCCATGTAACGGTCGGGGTTTTTAAGGTCGATCTCGCTGATGCGGGGGATGTTGGCTGAGATCCCCACATGGTCGTCGGGGATGCGCACCGCTGCCCAGACGGCTCCCTTTTCTTTGAGCCCGGCGCCGAAAATTTCAAAGTGCCAGACCTCTTTCTCGTCAGCAATGGTCAGACATTCGCCCCAGTCGCCGTAGCCATATTCTTTAACCAGCTGGCCTGCCAGCTTGATGGCGTCACGAGCGTTTGTGCACCGTTCGAGCATCACTCGCTCAAGCTCCTCGATCATGAACATGCCGGCGCTGTTAACAAGCTCCTTCCGGCCGCCGATGGTCGTCTCGCCGATCGCCAGCTGATGCTCGTTCAGGCACGGATAGGCGGTGTTGAGGAAAGAAAAGGTTTCCGGAACCTGAGGGATTTCGCCTTTCTCAGTGACATTTCTCATGTCGGTCGAGGTCTCGGTGTGCATTTTACCGGCATAGATTTTGTTCATCGCGCCTTCGAGGTGTTTCTGGCGAGGGACGATGTTCAGCCAGGTGCGGTAATTCCCGTCGCAAGAATGGGCAGTGATGACTGAGCCGTCCACTGAAGCCAGCCGGCCGACCTGGATGCTTGTACAACCAAATTCCAGGTTCTCAAAAGTATCGGGTCCGGGTTGCGGAGAGGAGGAAAGCAGGAAAGAGAAAAAGACGACCAAGGCAAGAGGGAAAAAGGCGCTCAGCCAGATTTTTTTGGTCATTCTTTGAGTGGTCATAGTTTTCCTCCTTTGCTTTTGAGTAGGGCAAAATGCGCGACAAAGAGGCTCACGGAAGGATATCTTATGTCAAAGGGAAAAAGGATTGCAATTCGGCCTCGATTTTGCCCTTTAGATTACCCGCGGGTCCTGTCTCGGTTCACCCCGGGCTCATCGAAGCCGAGCCTTTTGGCTTGAAATAGAAAATTCCTGGTTGTCATCGGGAATGCAAATTGGTATGCTTGGCGAGGGAGGACGACCATGGAGCAGAGGGCAGGTGAAAAAGTTCTGGCACTGTTCAAGGAGTGCCATGCGGTTCTTGAGGGGCACTTTTTGCTCACCTCGGGGAAACATTCGGCCTGGTATTTTGATAAGATCAAGCTGATTGAAAAGCCGGATGTCCTCGAGCGAATTGTCGATTTTTTGGTCGAAAAAATTCGTTGGGACCAAGTTGCCTTTGATTATGTGGTCTCCCCGGCTTATGGCGCGATTGCGATTGGCTTCCTGGCCGCCCTCAAGCTCGGGAAAAAATTCGCCTTTACCCAGCGGGTCGAGGAGAAAATGGCCTTCCGTCCCGGCTGGGCTGGGCTTCAATCGGGGCAACGGGCAATCATCGTCGAGGATGTCCTGACCACAGGCGGGTCCATCCTCGAAGTGATTGAAGCGCTGCGACAGAAAGGAATTTCGGCGGAAGGAGTCTATGTCCTGGTCGACCGCACCGCCGGTGAAGTCCTCATCGAGGGCCAGCTGGTGAGGAGCCTTCTGTCCCTAAAGGTTGAAGCGTTTGAACCCGAAGCTTGCCCTCTTTGCCGGAATAAAGTCCCTTTAATCAAGCCCGGTTCTTCAGATAAGAAAATCTAAAGGGAGACCCAGAGCTTCGCTAAAACCCAGGCGGGCGGTTTGGCCTATTGGTATGCCGCCAGCGCGATCAGGGCGCGCATGAGCTTGAAGCCTTCGATGAAATCTTCGGCCGTGAAGGCGACTGAGCGAGGGCCTGTCCGCTTCACCTGGGAAACAAGGGCTGGCATTTCTGCATGGTTACTGTTGTGGAATTCGAGCTCGAAATTATAGGGCGCAGAGAGCCGAAGGGGCGAGATTCGATTCCTTTTGAGCAAGGCTTCTTTAGCTCCCTGGCGGAGCCGCTTCCGGGCTTCTTCGAGGGGAAGGAGCTTGGCCGCGAACCGGCCGCAGCTTTCCTTGACGGCCACCGTAACAACCTCACCACCCAGGATGGACTTGGCCTGGTTGCAGGTTTCGGAGTCGCCGCTCAGCATGATGACCGGGACACCGAAAGCGGCGGCAATTGCTGCGTTGAGACCGAGCTCAGGGAGCTCAAGGCCGTTTACCTTGATCGACCGGATTGTCGCGCCTGAATAGGTGTGGTCAAGGATGGACGACGCTGTCCCGGCCTTGGCATGGTAACCGACGAAGACGCAGGCGTCGAAGGAATTGTCGATTCCCTGCATCATCGACAGCGGTTTCGGAGAACCCGTAATAAGAGAAACCTTTGGGTTCAAATCGTCGGCCAGGATATTTCTCATGCTGCCGTGCGAATCGTTGACCACGATTTCAGTGGCCCCGGCTTCGAGCAGTCCTTCAATGACGGCGTTTACGTCCCCGGCCATCCATTTTCTGGCTGTCCCGTAGTCGCGCCCCTCAGCTGAGACCTGGTCGCCGTGAACAACACCCCAGATTCCTTCCATATCGACTGAGATGAAAACCTTAATCCCTGTTTTTTCTGCGCCGCAAAGGCTGACCAGAAAAACAGACGCGAGAGCGATGAAGAGGATTTTTCTCATCCCAACCTCCTGAATAAAAATGAGCCGTCAATTTTCGGGTTGATTTTATCAAAAGAGCTTTGGTTGGGCAAACATGGCCCCGACCGAGCAAATTGTCCATGGCCATCCCTGGCGAGGAGGCCAAACAATCATCCAACCAGGACCAGAAATGGCCCTCCCTCACCCCTTAGGGGGAGAGTAAAGGCCTAAAAATCCCCCCTGCAATCCTCTCCTTCGGGGATAGGAATTGCCTGGCGCTTTAAAGATAATAAGGGTGAAAGCGCTTTATTTTCCGGTTGAGAGTAGAGAAGATGGCAAAAGACAGAGCACCCGATACTTGGGCACCAGTCCCGACCAGAAGCCAGGATGGAGGAGTCCGGTCAGGCCGAGCCAGAAAAGAAAAAGAGGACAATCAAAAAGTCAAGATTGCCTTTGAGAAAAAGGAGCTTCTCCGGATGGTCAACCAGGTGAAAGAAGAGATTGCCCAGCATGAGCGCACAGCGGCCGAAATCGAGGAGAAATTGGGAAAGCTGGCCAAAGCAGCCTTTGCTGAGCTGCTCAAAGTCAAGGAGCTTAAAGCGGTCATCGAAAACTTACGAGAAGAATCGCCTTTGCCTCGGCCGGAGAAAAGCGCTTCTGGCGATGATAGCCAGAGGCCATCGGATAAGCTCGCCCTGGACCAGAAGCTAGAGAGGCTGTTGGCCATCCAGAAGCTGCTGGAGGCCGCATCTGCGTCTCGCCTCAAGAAGGGAACCCCTGAGACCTCGCCCCGGCCAGCCTCGTCGGAAAAGAAGAAAATCCTGGTCGTCGATGATGACCCAACCACCGTGAAAATCATCGTTCATTTCCTGGAAAGAGAAAATTTTGCCGTCATTGTCTCTCATAGCGGCACGGAGGGTTTGGAGAAAGCCTTTCAAGAGAAACCTGACCTCATCCTTCTCGATATCATGATGCCCGACCTCGATGGTTTTCAATTCCTGTCGATATTCCAGAAGGACGAGTTGAATGCTCGCGTCCCGGTCATCATTCTCAGCTCCCTGGCCGAAGAGGCAGATGTTTTGAAAGGGCTTCAAACTGGTGCCGCAGATTATATTGTCAAGCCATTTTCGCCCCAAGTGTTGCTGGCTAAAATTAAGAAGAGCTTGAATTCCAATCCATGAGCCAATCCCTTCTGATCGCGGTCTATAGCCTGAGTTTTCTCCTGCTTGTCTCGCTCTCCCTTTTCTTCTTCATTGTCTTGCGGCGAATCATCACCAATTCCCGGGAGCGGATTTCAAGGGGACTTTATCAAAGGATAGAGAAAGAAGTTCTCGAAGCTGTCTCCGCTTCAGAGGTTGAACTTTCACGCCATGTAGCCTTGCGGTACAAGGCATTTCCTTCGGTTTTGACTCGGGTTCTTCTCGATTATGGCCAGATTTTAACGGGCTCCGCCAAAGACCGACTGAAGGTTATTTTTGACCTTTCCCTCCGGGAGAGATGCCGGCGGCTTCTCTCATCGCGCTGGATGTCTCGACGCCTCAAAGGCGCCCGCCTCTTTTTTGTTTTCTTTGACCCCGCGGAGAGTTCTCTCCTTTTGCAGCTGCTCCAGGACAAGCCAATTATCAGACTCACGGCCATCACGACTCTTTTTCGGGTTTCTGACCCAGCGACCCTGGAGTTTATTTTTCTGGCTTTCGAGAAGGATTCAGGATCCTCTCTCCAGGTGTATTTCAATATCATGGTCGGGCTCGGGGAAAGAATAGAGCCCTATGTGAGGCAAGCTCTGCAGAAGCCCCTTAGCTTGGAAAAAATTGCCCTCCTCATCGAGCTCATCGGCGCCGTTCCTCTCCGGAATCTCGGGGGTGAGGTTCAAACCTGGGCTGCGCATCCGGAAAAAGAAATTCGAATTAAAGTGGCCCGGGCTCTGGGCAAGCTTCTCCTTCCCGACTCGGTAGATGTTCTCACTAACCTGGCAAGCGATGAGGCATGGGAAGTCCAGGCCCAAGCTGTCAAGAGTCTTGGCTTTCTTAAAAATCCCCAATCCCTGGGCGTCATTAGCCGCTCTCTTTTTTCGCCGCACTGGCACGTTCGCCACAATGCAGCCTGGGCTCTGGCCCATATGGGCAGGGAAGGAATTGCCGAGCTGAAGAAAATGATGGCCCAGGACAAAGACCGCTACGCTCGGGACATGTCGGTTATGGTTCTCAATGAGCTGGAAATTTTAGAAGAAGCAGGGTGAAGCATGGCCGAGGCCATTCATGTTTTATTCCATGTGTTCAGCTTCCTTATCCTTGTGTATTTTGCGGCCCTCAACCTCGCCTACATTCTGTTGACTGTTCTTTCGCTAATCGGGCTTTTTCGTTACCAGAATCTCTCCACCTACGTGAGCTTCCACGATGTTTTCCGTCTGCCGCTTGTCAAACCCATTTCAATCATAGCTCCTGCCTACAACGAGGAAAAAAGCATTATCGACAGTGTTCGCGCTCTTCTGGCTCTGGAGTATCCCCTTTATGAAGTGATTGTCGTCAACGATGGCTCCACGGACTTGACCTTGGAGAAGCTGATCCGGGTCTTCCATCTGGAGAAAACGCGGCGTGTTTTCCGTAAAGCGATTGAAACCAAACCCGTTCGAGGAATTTATACTTCCCGGACCCATCCGCGATTGGTCGTTGTCGACAAAATGAACGGCAAAAAGGCCGATGCCCTGAATGCGGGGTTGAATGTTTCAAGATACCCGCTCTTTTGCGCTGTCGATAGTGATTCCTTGCTTGAAAAAGATGCTCTGTTGAAGATGGTCCGGCCTTTCTTGGAAGAACCCGACCGCCTGGTCGCTGCCGGCGGAATCATTCGCTTGAGTAACGGTTGCCGGGTCGCAGCCGGACAGGTGGCCGAAGTCCGCTTTCCTCGGAATATCCTTGCCCGGTTCCAGGTCATTGAGTACCTCCGGGCCTTCCTCGGTGGTCGCCTTGGTCTGAGCATGCTCCACAGCATTCTCATCATCTCGGGTGCGTTTGGCCTTTTTCGCAAGGATGTCGTCTTGCAGTGCGGTGGCTATCGGCACGGGACAGTCGGGGAGGATATCGACCTGGTGGTCAGGTTGAGGCGTCATCTTCACCTCATGAAGAAGTCTTTTACCATCCGGTTTATCCCTGACCCCATCTGCTGGACTGAGGCTCCAGAATCCCTCAAAACTCTGGCCCGCCAGAGGAACCGCTGGCATCGGGGGCTCATCGAAGCTCTGAGTCATAATTGGCCGATGCTTTTCAACCCGCGCTATGGGGTGACTGGGCTGGTGGCCATGCCTTTCTACTTCATTTTTGAAATGGTCGGCCCGTTCATTGAAGCAACGGGGTATATTAGTTTTGCTGTCTGCCTTTTTCTGGGTGCCGTCAACTATCCATTTGCGCTGCTCTTTTTCCTGATTGCGGTCATCCTGGGGACACTTCTCTCTTTGCTGGCTGTTCTCCTCGAAGAATATTCTTCATACCGTTACCCTCGCTTCCAAGATATCCTCCTCATCGTAGTTTTCAGCTTGTTAGAAAATGTGCTTTATCGTCAGTTCTTAACTCTCGTCCGCCTCAAAGCCTTTTTCGACCACCAGAGAGGTGTTAAAGAGTGGGGAAAGATGACAAGAAAGGGATTTGCCGAGGTTAGATAGGCCATGCTAAAAAATCACTTCCACCACCGGCTTTTTTATTTCTTACTATTCCTATCGTTTTTATATATTTTTATTTCTTCCCTTTTTCCTCAGGAGGGCGAAGAGGAGAAGGTTAATAACGACATCCGGCAAGCGATTCGAGAAAACAGTTTTGCCCAGGCCATCCAGATGTGCAGGGAGAGGCTCCGCAGGGATCCAGAGAATTATGACCTCAATTTTTTGCTCGGCCAGGCCTACGCCTTCTCCGGGAAATGGGACGAGGCGCTCGCCGTTTTCGGCGGGCTGGCAGCGCGTTTCCCCCAGAACGTGGATGTCCTCCTCATGCGGGCCAGGGTTGAGAGCTGGAGGAAGAATTATCAGGAAGCAGAGAAAGGATACCAAAGGGTTCTCGAGATTGCGCCCGGCAACGTGGAAGCTTTGACCGGCCTGGCCGAGCTGGCTTCCTGGCAGGGCGATTTCAGGCGTGCCACCGGTATTTACGGGCAAATCCTTGCTTATCAAGAGGGGCAGGCTCCGGCTGTGCGAGCAGATATCTTATTCCGGCTGGGGCGGGTGTACTGGTGGAGTGGAGACTACGAGCGAGCAAGAGATTATTTCCGGCAGGCTTTGCGTTTTGACCCTGGCAACAAGGAATATCAAAGGGCACTCAGGATGGCCAATCCGCGATGGAAGGACAAATACGAATTTCGTTATGAACATCAGGCTGAATCCTTCAATGATGGTCGAGCCAGCTATGTCGACCATCGGTTTGCTTTCCAGGTCCGCCTCCCTGAACTAGGGCCGCTCGTGATTAAAGCGAACATGACCCGGCGCTTCAGCCGGAGTGACCATCAGTTTGAAGCCGAGTTCTACCCCCGGCTTTGGGAACGGGCTTATGCTTACCTCCAGGCGAGCTACTCGCCAAAAGCAGTCCATTTCCCGGAGTATGGTTTTTTGGGCGAGCTCTATCAGTCCATTTTTAATGCCTGGGATGTCTCTGTCGGATACCGAAGGATGGGCTTTGCTGCTCAGCCCGTTTCTATCTATTTAGGAAGTCTGGGTTATTATTTTGGCAAATCCATCGCCTTCTTCCGTTGGTATTATACCCCTCATTCGCGCGGCCAAGATTTCTCCTGGACGGCGAGCCTCCGGCGGTATTTTTCTGACTCGAATTTTCTTTATGTTGGGTATGGGCAAGGTTCAAAACCGTTTGAGCTTGTCACGCTGGAGGATTACGGGGTTGATTCAAGCTGGGTTATTTTTGGTGGGTTGGATTGGGTTTTGTTCGACCGGTTGAGGCTGCAGCTGAACTACACCCATCGCGACGAAGGCAGCATCGTCCGCAATCTTTTCTTCTTCAGCATCTTGATTGGGGTCGGACCACGATAATTTATTATTTATCAATGAATTACAATCGAAAAGCCGGCTTAAAAGAGGCTTAATTGCCTGTTTTTGGGGGCAAAATTGAGAATTTTACTTTCTGCTGGCGATTATATTTAGCTCGTTCGTACCATGCTTGAGACCCTGAGCGCTCGAGTCAAAATCGGCCCCCATCAAACGGAAGTGAGCTTCTTTTTTTCTCTCATTCCCTCAAATAGAGAGTAGACAACAGGGACGATAATTAGGGTAATCAGCGTCGAGCTTGTCAAGCCGCCCACCACAGCGCGAGCCAAGGGGGCTTGAGCTTCCCCGCCTTCACCTATTCCTAAAGCGAGAGGGATCATCGCCATAATTGTCGTCAACGCCGTCATCAAGATCGGCCGGAGCCTCCGGCGGCCCGCTTCCTCAATGGCTTCCCGAAGCGCCATTCCATCCCGGCGGCGGAGAAGGTTTGTATAATCGACGAGCAGGATAGCATTGTTGACCACGATTCCGCCGAGCATGATGCAGCCGATATAGGACTGGACGTTGAATGTCGTGCCGGTGATAAAGAGCATCAGAATGACACCGATGGCGGCCACCGGGACAGAGAACATGACGATAAACGGGTCGCGCACGGATTCATAAAGCATGGCCATGATCATATAGACGAGCATGATGGCGAGGATGATGCTAACCAAAAGCTCCCGGAAAGCTTTCTGCCTTTCCTCATAGTCTCCGGTGAAAGCAATGCTGAAATCCCGGGGAATGGGGATGGAACGCAGCCCCTCGCGTATGTCCTGGATGACCGAGCTCAAGCTTCTTCCGGCCAGTTCAGCGGAAATGGTGAGCACTCTTTCGCGGTCCCGTCGTTCGATTCGCATCGGCCCTCGCCTTGGCTGGACATCAACCACATTCCGCAAACTGACCTGGTCGCCATCGGAGTTGGTGATGGTCATATCGAGAAGGTCATTGATATCCAGGCGTTCGGCGTCTTTAACCTTGACCAGGATGCGGAACTCATGGCCACCCTCCCGGTACATGCTTGCCTGGGTGCCGGTGAGAATCGTCTGGATGGTCCGGCCAATCTGGCTGACCGAGAGTTTCATGTCCGCCGCCGCATGACGGTCGACAAGGAAGAGTTGTTCGGGCTTTCCAGCTTCTCGGCTGAGCCGGACATCGGTGATTCCTTTGACATTCTCGACGACTTTCTTGACCTGCTGGGCCAGAGCCTCCCCAATTTCGAGGTCATAACCGCGAATTTCGACCTGGACGCGCTCCTGGCCTCCGCCGCCTCTCATGCCGAACATCATCTGCCCTCCGCTTGCCCGTGTCCGGATGATGACGCCGGGGATGTTGGCCAGCTTCCTTCTGAGGTCATTCGCAATTTCGTCGCTTGACCTCGAACGCTGGGACTTGGGCTTGAGCTTGAGGGTAATATTCCCTTGGTTGGAGGTTCCTCTCCAGCCGCCCCCGCCGATACCTTCCTCGATGCTTTCCAGCTCCGGGACTTCTCTCTTGATGATACCGGCAATCGTCTGGAATTTTTCGTCCATGATTCCTAACCTTGTTCCAACCTCCATCTCCACTGTCACCCGGGCCTCGCCTTCGTCGGTGGTGGGCATGAATTCGCTTCCCACAAGACGGGCTAAAGCGATGCTGCCAACAAGAAGGCCAACCGTTATTCCTAACACCAAGAGCCGGTGGTCGAGGGCATAGCGAAGCAATCGTTTATACCCATCCTCGATTCTTCGAAAAGAGCCGCGGACGGCACTGGTCAATTTTGCCTGAAAGGTTTTCGGGTGCGGGTTGATAGCTGGCGCTGGTCGCAGAACACGGCTGGAAAGCATGGGCACCAGGGTAAGAGCGACAAAAAGGGAACAGAGAAGGGCGAAGCTGACGACATAAGCGAGCTGCTTGAACATGATCCCTGACATGCCCCGGATAAAGACCATCGGCAGAAAAACGGCCAGAGTGGTGAGGGTGCTGGCGATAATCGCTGCCTGGACTTCCTGGCTTCCGGCGACAGCCGCTTTTCGCGGCGGCACCCCTGATTCCTGGATGCGGTAGATGTTTTCGAGGACAACGATGGCGTTATCGACAAGCATCCCGATACCCAAGGCCAATCCCCCTAAGGTCATGATATTTAACGTGAATCCACCGAAATAGATCAGGGCAAAAGTGGCGATGATGGAGATCGGGATGGCCGTGGCGATGACGAGGGTGCTCCGGACACTGGTGAGGAAGAAAAGAAGCACCACCACAGCCAGAATCCCTCCGTAAAGAGCAGCGTTGCTCACGTTGTTGATTGCTCGCTTGATGTACTGGCTGCTATTTGAAACGGGAATCAGCTGGATCTGAGGAAGCTCCTGCTGGATTTTCTCGATTTCTTTGAGCACTCCATCGGCGACCCGGACGGTATTTTTTCCCGATTGTTTGTTGATGGCAATGCGCGTTCCCGGCTTGCCGTTGATGCGGACAATGCGCGTAATTTTTTGGTGGGTATCTTCGACCGAGGCGATTTCCCTGAGCTTGATAGGAACCCCCTCCCGCGTGGCGACAACTGTTTCTTTAATTTCCTCCAGACTGGTGTACACCCCGGGGACGCGAACGAGGATCTCGTAGTTGCCTTTTTCGATGAGCCCAGCCGGGAGGTCGATATTTTCCTGCCGGATTTTATTGATGATGAGGTCAAGGGGAAGTCCAAGGGCCTTTATTTTATCGGGAAAGAGGTTCACCTGGATTTCACGCTGGAGGCCTCCCCAGATATCAACCGAAGCAACGCCCGGCACACGTTCAATCCGGTAGGAAATCTGCTCGTCAATAATCCGGCGCGTCTGGATAGGGTCAAGGTTACTGACAACACCGAGCATCAGGATAGGGAACTGAGCCGGGTCGAATTTTCTGAGGGTGGGGCGGTTGACGTCTTCTGGGAGTCGGGGTATGACGCGGTCCAGGCGTTCGCGGACGTCGTCGGCCGCTGCATCCAGGTCCGTTCCCCAGGAGAACATAACCCGGACAGTGCTGCTTCCCTCAGAAGAAATGGAAAAGACTTCTTCGACTCCGGGGACAGCGCTCATCGCTTCTTCGATCGGCCGGGTGATCAATTGTTCGATTTCTTCGGGGCCCGTATTTTCATAGGAAGTGGAGATGTTGAGCGTGGGGAAAGTGATTTCAGGCATCAAATCAATGGGCAAGCGACTGACGGAAACAAGACCAACGGCGATGACGGCGAGCATGATCATCACCGTGAAAATAGGACGTTTGATTGAGAATTCAGAGAGACTCATCGTTTTCCTCCTGGTGCGTCTTTCTTGGCAGGGAGTGATTTCTTTGAGGATGGGGCGCTTCTTTCAGAATTTCCCGATGGCTCAGCGGGGAGAATCAGGTTCATCCCGTCCTCGAGGAGGTGTTGCCCGAGAGTGACCACGTAGCCGGAGTCAAGCGGAGGGTCGAGGATCTCGGCTCGAGCTCCCTCGACGATACCGACGCGGACGGGCTGGAAGCGGGCTTTTTTTGTCTCGAGATCAGCCAGGAAGATACCCTGCTTACCGTTTCGATTGGCCAGAGCGCTGTAAGGGACAATGGTCGCTGCTTCGCGCCTGGAAAACTCTATTTGGGTGGTGATGAACATGCCTGGCTTGAGGAGATTTTCCGGGTTCTCTATTTCAATCTCCACTCTTGCCTGGCGCGAAGTTTCCTTGAGGAGGGGAGCAATCCTGACGACCCGACCGGTAAACGTTTTATCAGGGAAGGCGCTGCTGGTGATGGTCGCTTTTTGCTCAAGCTGGAGGCGAAAGTAATCTCTGTCGGTCACATGGACAACTGCGGTGATGGGCTGGAGGTCGATGATGGAAAGGATTGGCGTGTTAGGGGAAAGCATGGCGCCCTCATCGACGAACCTTTCGCCGACATAACGCACATCGCTCCCTTTTTCCCAGGAAGCTCTTATCCGGGTATAGGAAAGACGGACTCGGGCTGTTTCCAGAGCAGCCTCCCGGTTGGCAAGTTGGGCAACTGCGACCTTATACCTGGCTTCTTGGGCATCATACTGGGCTTTCACCGCATCCAGTTGGGAATCAGACTGGATTCCCTTCTGGTGCAGTGTCTGGGCTCTTTCCAGGTCCCTTTTGGCCATTTCCAGCGAGCTTTTGGCCTCCTCCAGGTTCGCCTTAGCCACGCGAAGGTCTGCTTCTGCCTGGAGGACCTGTTGCTGATACTCTTCGTCCTCGAGCATGGCGACAAGTTGATTGCGTCTGACAGGATCGCCGATGTCGACCAAGAGACGGTTCAACCGGCCGGAAATTTTGGGGGCAATTGTGAACTGGGATTTTGGAATCAGACTCCCGGAAAATTGGGCTTCATCCTTGATTGAACCCCTCTCGATGGGAGCGATCTCGACAGCAACAGATGGTCCTCGCTGTCCCATTCCTGGTCCCCCTTTAGAGGCGAGGGCGATATCATAAATTTTCCAGCTCAAGAAACCAAGGATGGGTACGGTCAGAAAAATCAGAATCCAAGTCTTCTTGCTGAACTTTTTTGGGTTTACATATCTCATTTTCATGGTCGTTCTCTTTTTGGGTCTGCCCTTCGGTGCTTATCTTAGTCCAGGGACTCTGATGCTTCTTTGTCTCTGACTTTAAGAGCGCTCAAGTATCGCTTATCCGCACCTATACCCTGGACACGCTTAAGATTGGCCAGAGAAATATTATAATCCACGATGGCACGAAGTTCCATAATCTGGGCGCTGGCAAGATCCCTCTGATATTGGAGGACAAAATAGTTGGTGCTCAGCCCGACCTTGAGTTTTTCCTCTTCGGCTTCGAGCTTCTTCTCGGCTAACTCGCGCGCGGCCTTATAGGCTTCAACCCGCTGGGCATTTGTCTCCACTGCCCGGACAGCCGTCTTGATTTCCAAGAAAATCTGCTGCTCCTGGTTTTTTATCCGGAGGCGAGCTTGTTCGAGGTTCAGCTTAGCCTGGGCATAGAGGGCTCGGGAGAGTAGATTATTGAGAGGGAAAGTTAGGGTTAAGCCGGCCGACCAGTTTTTGTACTTGAAGTGGACAGCGTCTTTCAGGGCATCAGCGCTTCCTCCAGGAATTCGGCCTATAATCTTGCCCGTGAGGGCGTTTCCTCCTTCGTAAAGGATTTGGTCGCCCGAGATGCCCGGACTCCAGTAGGAGGCTTGGAACCTCAAGTCAGGGAAAAGCTGATTTTTTGCGTAGCTCAGGTTGAGCTCCTTGTTTTTGAGGTCAATTCGATTGGCCTGGAGGTCGGGCCTGTTTTGCATGGCCGTCTGCAGGGCTTTTTCAAGGCTAATATCTTCTTTTATCAGCGAGGGGCTGTCCGAGGGGATGATCCTTATCTCGCCCGCGTTTTCCATCTCGGCCGGAAGGTTGATAATCGTTTTAAGAAGGTCTTCACTGTTCTTGACCATGGCTTCAGCTTCCAGGATGTCGGCTTGCCGCGTGGCCACGTCAGCTTGAGCTGTCAAGATTTCTATCGGGGCGAGAGTGCCCGCTTCGATTTCAGCCCTGTTTTTCTCGAGCAATTCCTGGGCCAGCCTCAGGGATTGCTGGCGGACTTTGAGGTTTTCGATACTGTAAACCAGATTCCAGTAAGCGCTCTCCGCACTGAAAATCGTGTTTTCTAAAGCCTGATTGAAATTCATTTCAGAAATATCCCTGTTGTTTTGAGCGAGGAGGATTTCCCGCCGGGTCATCTTGAACCCGAAATCCTTGAGCAAGGGCTGGCTGAAATTAAAGCGAATGGTGTTGCCGTAACGGGGGTTGATGGTGGTTGCTCTTCTATTTGTGTCTATCATGTAGCCAGTGAGCCCAATCGAAAAATTCCCGCCGGTGGGAATCAGCTGGGAAACCTGACCCGAGTAATCGTCCTGAAGGGTGGCGACAGTTTGTTCTGCATCAAGAAAGGAGTAGGAAGCTGACCTTGTGTCCTGTTTGTTAAAGCTAAAGGTCAGTGAGGGCATGAATTTCTCATTCGCCAGGGAGATAGAAAGGTCGGCGATTTCGGGGGCAAGCGCCTCAACCGCTAAGCCAAGGTTATTTTTTAAAGTTTTGAGAATACAATCCTCGAGGGAAAGAGAGAGGATTTTTTCTCCTTCTTGTCCCCAAAGGGGGAATGAGACAAGAAACATCAACGGGATGATCCATCTTCGAACTTTTTGGCTCATCTTTTTTCTCCTTCTGAAAGAATAGGGTCGACCTTTTACCCAACGGGTCTAAAAGACAGCCGAAGGGAGGCTTTTCTGCAATCTTCCTTGTTCAATCCAAACGGGACCATCTTTCTAAATAAAATTCCGCCTTATCAATTAGACGAAGGAGAAAAGTTTTTCTTCCTTTTTTGATTTTTCGGCCCAAAATTGGCCTTTTTTCCCTTTTTTGAGGCTTTATTTTGATAGTATCTAATTGATTATTAATGGGATAGCGTGGTCCGACCCCAATGGAAAGAAGAGAGGGAAGGAGAGAGCCGGGACCGGGAGATGATGAGTCTGATTTTCTCGGCAGTGACATCCGGGAAGCGGAGAAGGCGTTTGTAGCCGATTGTTGTTCCTCGGGCAAAAGGTTGCCAGCGGTGGCCGTCCCAGGCTTCCAGCTGAAATTCCTCCACCTTCTGGCCGAGTCGAATTTCTTCCTGGAGCAAGACAACGTTGAACGTTTGGTTCCGGGGCAGTTGCACTTCCACGGAAGCGGTGAGCGCTCCTTTTCCTGGAGTCCAGTATGACCTCGGGTCATCGTCGAGGAGATAGCGAGCCGGATGCTCCTTATCTTCTGAAGAGGCATTGGCGAGTGCGCCCTCCATCAGGCTTTCCTTAAAAATTTGGTCGAGGATTTGGCGCATTCCCCGTAAGCTTCGAATATCCTCATCATGGATCCTCCCCCTTTTATCTGGCGGAACATTGAGCAGAAGAACGCTGTTTCTTCCCACCGAGCTGAAGTAAATGTCGACGAGCTTCTCGGGTGTTTTCACGGCTGTATCCTCTTTAGCGTGGTAGAACCAACCTGGCCGGATGGAAACATCGGTCTCAGCCGGATACCATGCGATCGCTCGGGCTGTTCTGAGTTTATCCCGACTTCCCAGGTCTTCGTCGGTCATATCCATAGGAATGAAGAGATCGTCCAGCGAGAGAAGTTCAGCGGACTTGAAGGGGTCGGCGCTTGGTTCCTGAATTTCGACCGGGACGACACTCCATTCGGTCTCGCGGCCGTAGCCAGTCTCTGTTCCCACCCAGCGGATATCGGGGCCCATTCCAAAGATGACGGCATTCGGCTGGAGCTCCCGGACAACTCGATAGTAGGATGGCCAATCGTATACTTGTCTTCTGCCGCTCGGGCCCTCCCCGCAGGCCCCGTCGAACCAGACTTCGCTGATTTCTCCATAATTAGTCAGGAGTTCTCGCAGCTGACGGCGGAAAAACTCATTGTAAGCGGCCGAATCACCGTAGGTGGGCTCGTGGCGGTCCCAGGGAGAGAGATAGATGCCAAATTTAATCCCTTCTTCCCGGCAGGCAACAGCAACATCCTTGACCACATCTCCCTTCCCATTGCGCCATGGGCTTCGCCGGACGCTATGGTCAGTTGTCTTAGTTGGCCAGAGGCAGAAGCCATCATGATGCTTAGCCGTGAGGATGAGCATCTTCATCCCCGCCTCTTTGATAACTTTCACCCATTGGCGGGCGTCGAAATCTGTCGGATTAAAAAGAGATGGACTTTCCTGACCATCGCCCCACTCTCGGTCGGTGAAGGTGTTCATGCCGAAATGGATGAAAGCTGAAAATTCCAACTCCTGCCAGGCGATTTGGCGCCGGCAAGGAACAATCGAGGCGGCGCGCCGGACGATTTCATCAAGGCTTTCTCCAGGAGGAATCAGAGCGAAGTTCTGCTCCGGAAAAGAAGACAACGGAGAAGCCTTTTTTGAGGGTGGAGAAGCTGGCGAGCATGAAGACGAGAGTGAAGCCACAAAAATAGAAAACAAACCGACCAGGCCAACCTTCGCCCTGGCTATGTGTTGGCCTCGTTTTCTTCGAGCCGACAAGTTTTTTCTTCCTCCCTATCTTGATATTTTTCCGAGAGTCTTATTTTTTCGATTCCTCGGGATTTTTATTCTTATTTTCCGCCTCGAATTTTGCCCTGGCAGCAACTTTTTTCGAAGTGCGCCAAAGAAGATAGATAAAACCTCCCCAATTGACTCCAAGCAAAATTGCCATCCAAACATAGGTGTCCATCTTACTCTACCTCCATTGGTTCAGCCTTAACCGAGCGTGAGAACAATTTGTTGGCTCCAACAACAGCAAAAAATAGGAGTGCCCATTGCAAGACAATGGTCATGCTTGTGTAAGTGCTAAACGGATGCCACCAGTTCCTCGGATTATCGGCGATTCCCCGGTAGAACCACCAGATGAGAAGGACGGCAAAGACCAGAGGCGAGACAAAACGGATGACAAAGCTCCACCAGGGGCCCATCTTGATATCTGCGGTCGGGTTGATGAGTTCCTTTCGAATTCTTGTCGGGCCATACTTCCAGGCAGCGACAAGGATAAAAAAACCGCTGACCAGGAGGGCAACTCCCCAGACCCAGTCCTGGTTTTCGAGGAAGGAAGGGAAGATGGCCGAGGGGAGTCCGAAGAGGAAGCAGCCGAGGACTACAACCCCGGTTGCTTGCTGGCGATTCCAGCCAGCGTCGATGAAAGCTCGGGTGCCGACCTCGACCATGGCAATAAGCGAAGTAAAAGCAGCGAAAACCATGGCCAAGAAAAAAATGGGGGCGATGAGGAAACCGCCGGGCATGCGGGGAAATAACTGGGCCAGCGAGATAAAGGTGAGGCCCGTGTTTCCGCTTGTCATAGCCGCTTGGGCAGAATCGAGGGTGGGGGAGAGGGCAAAAATGGTCGGGATGACAGCCATTCCGGCGAGGAGTGCAGCCGATTGGTCACCGAACCCGACGAGGAGGCAATTTTGGGCGATGTCCTCTTTTTTACTCGTATAAATGGCATAAGTAAACAAGAGTCCCCAACCAGCTCCCGTTGACCAAGCAGATTGGGTGAAAGCTTGAAGCCAGGTGGCAGGGAGAGCCAGCTTCGACCAGTCGGGAACAAAAAGATAGCGGAGCCCTTGGCCAGCACCACTCAGCGTTAGCGCCCTTATTGCAGCTACAATCAAGAAAAGGAAAAGGGCCGGAACCATCATTTTGGCGACCTTTTCCACACCGCTCTGGATGCCCCTAAGAATGACGTAGCCGCAGATGCCGATGGACAAGGCATGGAAAAAGACAGTTTGGTGGGGAGAATTAAGGAAATGATTCCACAAAGCTGCGGTGTCGACTCCGGTTTTGAAAGCACCCTGCACAGCGAGGACAAAATATTTTAGGCAATAGCCGGTCACCACCGAATAATAAAAAGTGATCAGCATGCAGACTGTGACTATCCAGGCTCCCATCCAGGTAAAACGTCCGCCGATGAGGTCGCGAAAACCGCCAATGGGCCCGCGGCGTGTTTTCCGGCCGATGGCCATTTCGGTCATCAACAAAGGTGCCGACCAGAGGAACAGGGCAATGGTATAAGCGACGATAAACGCGCCGCCGCCGTACTGGGCTGCCATCCGCGGGAAGCGCCAGATGTTTCCCGTGCCGATAGCCATGCCTATGGCGGCAGCGAGGAAACCCCACCGAGAAAGGAATTGGTCTTTTGCGCTCAAGGCTCTTCCTCCTTGAGAAGTTCAAAGAAGCACCGCGCTGAATTATACCCAGGGTCGAGGTTGGCTGCAACCAGAATCAATTTTTCTTGAGTTTCTTGAGCTGTTCAGTCGCCGTTTCAATAGCCTTCTGGATTTCAAGGTTGGCCGGGTCAAAGGCCAGCAAGTCTTTCCAGATGCTGATTGCCTCCTCCAGCTTTCCTTTTCTGTATTGTTCCAGTCCCTTTCTGGTCAAATGGAGACGGCAGGTCTTGATTCCGTCTTCCAGAGACAGTCGAGAAAAAGGCAGGGCAAGAGCGAGGTTTTCAAGATGTCCCATATTCTGGGAGAGAATAAAGAAAGCCCTCCCGGCCAGGGCGTAGTTTTCCTTGGACAAAGCAAGCCTGGCTCTTTTCTCTATTTCAACGCTCATTTGGACGTATTCGGCCAATGCCTCTGGGTCTCGTGGATATGTTTCAACCAACGCTTTCAACGAACCCAAGGCTTGAGCGAAATCGTTGGTCTGAAGGGCTTCCTCCGCCTGGAGATGAGCGAGCTGGACTCGACAGCTTTTGATTATCTCTCTTAGCCCAGATTGGGAAAAGGAGAGAGACATTTTAAAATCTTCAAAAAGAGGAAAATTTTCGAGAAGGAGTTGGTATAATCTCTCAGCCGCTCGGAAGTCTTTCCGGCGGTAAGAATGGTCGGCTTCGAGCTTGATTTTTTCCAGGGAATCGACGTAAGCGGCAAGGAGGCCTTCCAGCCGAGGTTGCAGCCGGAAGGCCGTGTCATAGGCGGCGATAGCTTTTTGGTATTCTCCCGCTTCAAAAAGCGATCGGGGCTCAGCAAGGATTTGATGGACTTCAAGTGAGGGCTTCGGCCGGCTGGCGCAGGAAAGAAGAAAAAGAGGAAAAACGACAACCACCGTAAGAAGGGTCGCGTGGCGAAGAGAGTCCATTGGTCTCCGCTAAATCGTATGGGAATTCCGGGAGGTGGAGATTTTTGCAACCGCGCGGACGAAAATCTTCACCAGCTCTGGGTGGAATTGTCGGCCGGCAAGTTCCTGGATTTTTTGGCATGCCTCTTTTTCGCTGAGGGCTTGCCTGTAAGGCCGGTCTGAAGTCATGGCATCAAACACATCAGCCAGCGAAATGATTGCTGCCGCCAACGGGATTTCATCCTGGCTGAGGCCGTCCGGGTAGCCTGTGCCATCATACCGTTCATGATGATGCTTTACCGCAGGGATGTATTTAAGGAGCGAGGAAGCCTTGCTCAGGATTTCAGCGCCATATTCTGGATGCCTCATCATCTCCCTTTGCTCGCCAGGGTCTAGAGCTCCTTTTTTCAGGAGAATCGTATCGGGGATTTTTATTTTGCCAACGTCATGGAAGAGACAGGCGATTTCAAGATTCTCGAGCTCAGTTTCGGTCAACCCCATTTCTTTGCCTATGGCGACAGAGAGGTGAGCTACCCTGGTGGAGTGGCCGAGAGTGTAGGTGTCTCGAGCATCGATGGCGGCAGCTAGGACTCTCACCGTGGAGATGTAAGCTTCTTCGAGCTCCTTAGCATACCGGCTAAGCTTATCCCGTTGAGTCGTGATGAGCGCCGACATTTCGTTAAAACTTTGGGTTAAGCGACCAAGTTCGTCCCGGGTGTAAATCCGGAGCGGCCGACTTCTTTTTCCCTCCTTGAGCTCGGAGACCCCTGAAGCCAGTTCTTGGATGGGCTTTGTCAGGAGGGAGGAAAGAAGAAAGCTGCTCGTGGTGCCGATCAAAAGAATGATTGCAAAGGCAAAGGCAACTTTGTCCTGGGCTTCTCCTTGAGCAGCCTCGAGAACTGACTTGTTGACGTCAAGGATAACTGAACCAAGAGAATGGTTCATGAACTGGATAGGGCTGGAAACCTGAAAGAACTGGCCAGAGGCGTCCCGTATTTCCTTGACCACCGTACCGTCCGGCTCATCCTTCCAGATTTGACCCTGGGCCGGGACGAACTTCCCCATTGCTTTTTGGATGTCGCTGTGAACAATAACCCGGTTATCGATGTCTATTAGAGCGATCGATTGAATGTCTGGGTTGGAGTTCTTGACCCGGAAAACGATGTTATCGAGTCCGAGAAGGTCTCCAGCCAGAAGGCTGTAGCCAGCTGTGGAGGCGATGCTCCGGGCAAGGGATTCGGTCCTCCTGACAAGCTCCAGGCGGACGCGGTCATTGACGATGCGGATGGCGATCAGATAGAAGACAAAGGTTGTTGAGACAAGAAGAAGAAGAACAAAAAGGGAAACCTTGACCCGGATATTGTAGAAAGATACGAATAATTTCATTTTGGCCATGGAGGCCCCTTTTTCCATCTCCCACCTGAATCGACGTACTTTTTTACGGCAGCCAGGGCGGCGCGCAGGTCCTTTCTGATAAGGGCGTCGAGAATAAATTTAGGCACAATGAAACCGGGAGATATGCTGCAGCCATAGCGGGCTATTGTTTTTTCCTGATCGAATGGATAAAGCCTCCAGAAACCTTCGAGCTCTTTCAGGTCATTGGCAAAACTTGGGTCAAGAGACCAGCAAATGGAAAGGTTCTTCGAGTCGAACTTGTGGATAACCCGGTAGACAAAGGTTTTCATCGCCATTTTAGTCGTAAATTCCAGGTTGTCCTCGATGGGTGTTTTGGAAATGACCGTAATCTTTTCCACATGGTCAAGGTATTGGATTTGATCTTGGGTCCGGGCAAGAAGTTGCCATGCTTCTGCCGCCGGTTGATTGAAAAGGAGGGCCGCCTCGATGAATGATTTTCCGGCGGCGGTTTGACCAATTCTCTTGGGGAAAACGATTTCCTCTTGGAAAAGTTTTTGTCGCTGTCCAGGAGTAAGCCCGGTCAACCCATCTGGCCCAAAATCTGGCGCTTCATGGAAAGAGACAAAAAGCCAGGCGAGAGAAAGGAATGCCGAGAAATTAATCGACCTCTGGATTCTCATTGATTCCAGGCCCAACTTTCATAATTTTTCTTTACGAGGCCCGCGGTAGTGGGTTATTAATTTAAGATAAACTCAATGCCTTTCGACGTCAAGCTTTAGATGGTTCCCGAAATTTGCCGATAGAATCACCCGACGGGTCCTGTCGCGGTTCACCCCCGGCGCCCCTTCGCGATCGATCTTGTTTATTTTCAACTATAAAGATGGGTGGCACCAAGCGCTCGGGTCGGCTCACTATTCCGAGACGCCTCTCAAGCTTTGTTTTTTAGCTATTAACCACCCCTACCCCTCCTGGGCAATCAGGAGGGGAATGAAGGTTGGCGTCTCGGGTAAGGTCGGCCCCCGAACGACGCCACCCATCGGGTGAGCCTCTTTGACATGCTAATTTCTTGGAATATCATGCATTTTCGGATCAGAGAAATTTCCTATCGGCAAATTTGGGGGGTTCTGTAATGAAAAGTGCAGTTAACAAGAGAAGTTAGGGAAGACGATCCAGCGCTTCATCACTGACCATCCTTTTCACAACGGAGGCGCTTTAGAGCTAAAGCGGCCCTCAAAATAAGCCGGGAGGTCGGGTTGTGGTTCCCTCGTTTTCAAGGCTAGGGGACGGCTCCATTCCTCATCCCCTCCCTTCGCCTTTTAGCTCTTGTCTCGCTTCGCTCAACGAACCATGCCCGCTCAGGTTTCGATGCTCTTTCTTGGTCCAGCCCTGCGCCTCTTCTGCTAGTCCCAGTGGCGTTTCAAAATGTTTGTCATCAAAAAAATGAGCGGCACTAATCGCTCGAGTTGGATAACCCTTCCGCGACGCAGCCTGGCTCGGTTTTTTAAGCCAAATGCCTATTTTTCTTCTTAAGGCATGAAGAGGGATAGCAGAGTTGAGGGTTCAGCAAATGAGATTAAGAGCATGGGGAAGGATTCTGACTTGAATGGATGTCAGCAAAGCGGGGGAAATCCATCCGCCAAGAATTTCGCCATCCGCCTGGATGGCAAAAGCTTGGGTAGCGCGAATTTTAAACACCGGCGAGTGGAGGAATGAAACCTCTCCAGAACGGCCATGATGGCCTTTTCGAGCCAGTCTGGAAAGCCGGGCAAGACGATGGAGCGGACAACTCTGGATGAGGCAGGCATCCAGGTTGCCGTCATCCACGCGTGCCCCCGGGTTGATTAGCCTCCCGGTTGCCCAATACCGAATGTTGCTGAATATGGCGGCGACAAAATCGGCCTTAATCGATTCTGTCGCAGATTCGACTTCGAGGTGAAGGGGGACGTACTTTTTCCGATAAGCTTCTAAAACGGCCAGGAACCCGGATAAGTTTTGCCTCTTGGCGAACCACGATCCCCCAGCCGAGAAGCTTTCGAGGAGCTGGTTTACAGCCACTCCCAGGCCGATATTTACCTGACCCAAAAAGTACACGGGAGCCTGGTTGGCTATCCATACATAACCGACGTCGATGGTTCTCAATCGGCCTCTTTTTAGCGCCAGACAGGCCTTTTCCACGGAATCCACTCCGAATTCTCTGGTTACGTCGTTGGAAGAACCTAACCCGATCAAACCAAAGGATGGCCGTTTTTCGTGCTTCATCATCTCATTGACCATAATCTGGAAGGTTGAATCACCACCGGCGCCGACAAGCGTTTGGTATTCTCCGGCCAACTCAAAGGTCAAGGTTCTTAAATGTTTTTCGTTTTGGGTAACGTAAAGGTCGAAAGGAATTCCGAGCTGCCGCAATGACCTTTCCAGTCGACTTTTGGCCCGGAAGGCTTTTCCTTTTCCGGCAGCGGGGTTGAGAAGGATAACGATTCTATTTTTGTTGCTCATCGCGCTGTGGAACTTAGTGGAAAAATCCCTTCGAAGTATATTGCGGTTCTTCTGAGTCGTCAAGAAAAACCGACTGTCAAAATCCTGGTTGAGGCTGAAATTTTTTTATGCTATAAACTTAGGGCTAAAAAAATTTTTGTTGCCTGGCCTAAAGGAGCCACCGATGGAACAATTTTATGTCGAGCTCACAAGATGGGTTGACCAGACAGCTTATAATATCTGGTCCTATCTCCTATTTTTGCTTTTCGCTGTCGGGGCGTGGCTGACGATCCGGACAAGATTTATTCAGTTCCGGCGACTCGGAGATAGCTTCAAGCTGATTTTTGCTGGGTTTTTGGGGAAAAAAGCCAGAGGAAAAGAAGGAGATGTTTCTCCTTTTGCTGCTCTCTCCACGGCCTTGGCGGCGACAGTCGGAAACGGCAACATCGGTGGTGTGGCCACAGCTCTTTTTACGGGAGGACCGGGAGCCATTTTTTGGCTGTGGATCTGTGGTCTTGTCGGGATGGCGACCAAATTCTCGGAGGCACTCCTGGGCGTGAAATACCGCGAAAAATACCCCGATGGCAAAATTGCTGGCGGCCCGATGTATTACATTAAGAACGGTTTTAAACACAAAAGGCTGGCTGGAATCTTGGCCCCGACATTTGCCGTCTGCGGAGCTGTGGCGACGCTTTTTGGGACCGGCAACATGATGCAGGCTAACCAGATGGCCCTTGCCTTTAACAGCGAATTTGGCATTCCTAAAGCATTGATCGGCGCCATCGTCACATTTTTGGTAGCCCTCGTCGTCATCGGCGGAATTAAAAGGATTGGCGCCGTAGCCGAGAAGATTGTCCCGACCATGCTCATCCTCTATTTTATTTTTGGTTTCATCGTCATCTTTGCCCATATCACTTATGTACCGAAAGTTTTCTTTTTAATCTTCAAGCATGCGTTTACGCCAGCGGCAGCGGCTGGAGGCTTTCTCGGCGCAACCGTCAAGCGCGGCCTCCAGATGGGTTTCCGAAGAGGGCTCCTTACCAACGAAGCCGGGTTAGGCAGTGCACCAATTGCTCATGCCGCTGCCCAGACTCCCTCCCCCGTGCATCAGGGTTTGATGGGCATCGGCGAGGTTTTTATCGATACTTTGGTCGTTTGCTCGATCACGGCGCTGATAAATTTGAGCACCGGAATGTGGCAGAGCGGTCTAAACGGCACCGCCATGACCGCCGCCTCCTTTTCCAAGACCATCCCGGTGGCTGGGGGACTTGTTGTTGCCTGCTCGTCTTTTCTTTTCGGTTACACGACGCTTATCGGCTGGTACTATTATGGCGAACAGTGCATGAAATATCTTTTCGGGATCAAGGTGACTTATCCCTACCGGGTAATATATGTTGTCCTCGTTTTCACTGGCTCCGTTATCTCGATCGAACTCGTTTTCTACATCGGTGATATCGCTAACGCTCTTATGGCCTTGCCGAACCTCATCGCCTTGACGGTGTTGAGCGGCACGGTGGCAGCTACAGCCAGGGAATTTTTCAACAAGTACCCCCGGATTGAGGATTTTGATAAATAGAGCTTAAGTCGCTGATTTCAAGGGTTTCAAAACAATTACTCTCTCGGTTGCGGATTCAACTTTTTTCCGACTGAAGAGCACAGGAAAGTACTCGCCTTTGGCCCAGGGATAGAAGAGGTCCGCGTAATGAGGGCTTTCAGGGTCGCCGCTTTGCCCCGGGTTGTTTGTTCCCAGCGAATTGTCCCAGGTGGAGAGGTCAACAATGATGCGGAAGGAAGCGCCAGAAGTCTGCTCGTTTGTATTTGACGTGTTGTTGATAGTATTTCCATCCCCACCCCTCGGATATGGCCCCAAGTCATATCTTCCCTGCCACTCTTTTTCCATCGCTTTGCTAAGAGGATGGCGAAGTCGGATGTGATGGAATTTCTCATGACCGTATTTCCATTGGCTTATGTCGGGCCCAAACTTCGAGGTCAATTCTTCAAGGGCTTGTTGGAGAGCCGTCATAAGCATCGGGTTTCGCTCTTTCTCGAGAGCAGGGATCGGGCTCTTGGCCGGATCCTGAAGAAAAGCGACCATTTTTTTGTGCGTGCGATAGGGGAAAGGAAAAGACAGCTCAGGGAGGCAGCGTTTCCAAAAATCTTCGGCCAGGCGTCGCTGCCAGGTGACATATATGGCAGCGGCAGCTGAATCTGGCCGGAGTTGAAAATCCCAGGTAAGAAGCATGTGGAGCGCTTTCTGGATCCTCGGGTCATTCGTGGTCAAGCCCTTAAGAAATCCAACGAGTTCGCGGGCGGGAAGAGAAAGGACATCCTGCTGGAGAGAAGCCATATCAGAAAGGGCCATTTTCTTCCCTGTGGACAGAGCCTCCTTCAACCGGGCATGGCGATAGGGCTCTGCCCACATGAAGCCGAGCGAATGGGGATAATCGGGGGGAATGTTGTCCTCGTTTGCCGTCGCGATATATCCCTCCGGCGGGTTGAAAGCAGATGGAAGATCAAGGATGGGCAGAAACCCTTGCCATTCGTATTGTCCGTCTCCGGGTACAGGAAGAAGGCCGTTCCAGCCTTTTCTGAGCGGGGCAATTCCTACCGCCTGCCAGCCGATATTTCCCTCGATATCCGCCCAGACCATGTTTTCAGAAGGGGTGCGTGAATAGCGGCAGGCCTCGAGGAATTCCGACCAATTTTTTGCTTGATCCAGGCGCAGACTAGCCAGATATGGGGCGCAGCCCACCTCCAGCCAAGCTGCTCTCAAGGTATAGGCTTTATTATGCTTCATGTCTTCCTTCAGAACGGGGCCATGACGAGTAAACTTAAGCTCAACCTTGAGTGGGGGCTCCCCTCTGACAGGGATAGTCTCCTCAATGAGCTTCATATCCTCCCACTGGCCCTGGTAGCGATATTGATTCGGGTTTTTTGGATTCAAGTCGTAAACCAGGATATCTTCCTGGTCGATCGCAAAAATGGTCAACCCCCAGGCGCCATACTCATTGTGTCCGATGGATACTCCTGGAAGAGCTGGCTCACCTCCACCAATGACATTCCAGTCCGGCCCGTTAAGGTGGACCCAGTAACGGAGAGATGGAATCTGTTGCTGGCGATGGGGGTCATTGGCCAGGATTGGGAGCCCGGAAGTCGTCCGCGTCCCGGAAATAACCCAGTTGTTGCTTCCAACGGACCCAGTTTCTGCGGGATAATCAGGTGGATTAAAGAAAATTCGGAAGAGAGCATTGAGCTGAATTTCTAGCCCGGCCTGGTGAGCAAGGTCCTCTCGGGTAAACACTGGCCGATTTCGAAGGGCTTCATAGAGGTCGAGGACGTCGGGAGGAAGGACCTTAAGGTTCAGGTTTGGTGCAGGGCGGAGTTCCGGGTCTCCAGGATGAAGGTCGAGGAAGTTTTTCAACCGGTCAAAGCCCAACAGAGAACCGAGGCGGGCGAGAGAAACTTCATCCCGGGCATTGCGGAAGAGGCCATTGTGCCGCGAAACGACGACTTCACTTGTCCAGCGTCCGGGCTTGATGCCGAGAAGCTGGAATTCAACGGGGAGGAGTTCCGGGCATTTTGTGGTCAGGTCAACATAGGCATTGATGCCTCTGACGAACGATTCGATAATTGCCTCGCCCCGAGGGTGATACCAGTTGAGCTCTTCCTTAAGGTTGGTTCTGGGTTTGAAGAGGCGGGCTCCGATGTCGTGGCGAAGAGCTTTTCGGCCGATGATTTCGGCCAGAGTCCCGGTCGCCTGGCGCCGCCATATTTCTAACTGGAATAGACGATCACGGGCGGCATTGAAACCCTGAGCAAAAAAAAGGTCTCTTTCGGTGAGCGCATAGAGATGCGGAATTCCCCATCGGTCGATGAGAATTTCGACCGGCCGGTCAAGGCCAGGGATGAGGATTGTCTCCGGAATCGGGCCGGCAATAGCACTTTGAAGAAAAAGAAGGAAAAACCATCTTTTCATTATCGATCGCCTTTTCTTTCTTAAGTTTGTTTCTTATTATTTAGCATAAAAGGCCCTGACTGTGGTCTCCTCCTCTCACCAGCCAGGTAAGCACTTTCTAAGAGGTTTATCATATTCGTAGCTTAAGCTCATAGACATTTTAGGAAGGTTTTTATCATGACGATGAATTCAAGTCAAAAGGATTCCTTTCGGGTAAAGCGTCTTACGAGAGAAGACAGATCAAGGTGTACGGGAAGAAGATTCGCTCATCTTGCCGGGAACCTGTGGAGCCAGCCGCTCAAGTAGGCGATGGCAACAGCCAGGGCAATCGAGGCCGAAGTGACTCCAAAAGCGGGCAGAACGCCGAAATGAACAATCAGGAGCGGAGCCGCTGCGGTGATGAAGCCTCCCCCGAGCATCGGTTCGTAGAGAATCTGCTTGAACCCGAAGGCCCTTGCCGCCGGCGTTTCGAAGTGGGGATCAGCCACCCGGAGCAAGAGCAATCCCAGGGCGGTGACACCGGTTTGCATACCATACTCGGTGATGCTCCGTTCGAACCAGGCGTCGGGAAGCATCCTTGGCGCAACGGTCCAGGTGCAAAAAATGACCCAAACGATGCCCACCACCATCAGGATCAGGAAAGGCCAGAAATAAGCCAGGAATACCGCTAACTTGATGGAGGCGATAGCCGAGACAACCAAAAAATCAAGCGCCAGCCCAAGGATCCGGTCGAACGTTCGGCGGTCAAAAAAGCGGGCGATTCCTGTCCTGACGGCGGCAATCTGGATAACGATTCCACCAATCATGGCTAGGGGAAAGAGAGGGAAACTCCGAAAAAGGTCAGGTTCCATGCCGGCGCTCAACTTTTTTATGCCTGCCAGGATAAACCAGCCGATTAAAATTGCCAGGCCCACAAAGGCTGCATGGAAGGCAAAGGGCTCGAGGGCATCTGGGGAGACGGTGATCATAGAACCTGGAATCCGTTTTGCCTCCGGCACCAGACCGTGATCTGATTCCAGCTTGAGCTTCTGAGGCGATTTGATGATCCGGGTGTAGCCGCGTCGGACGGCGATGTTGATGAGGGCCATTCCGAAAACGACCGCACAGATGACCCCGACCGTGGCGGACATCAAGCCAAGGTCGGCGCCGGCATCGAACCCCAAATCTGAAAAAGCTTCTTTCATCCCCGCCGCTGTGCCGTGGCCGCCCGAAAAGCCGATCTCGAGCAAGCAGCCAAAGTAATAGGGAACTTTAAAGACAGGGGTGAGGAGAATCATCGATATACCCAGGCCGACCAAGTATTGCCCCATTCCGACCAGCCAGCCATAGCATAACTGTGGCCCTCCCTCGCGCCATATTGTCCTGACCGAAGGAATGGAAACACCAAGAAAAAGGCAGGCAAAGACGACATTAATCAACCTTCCGGGAAGATGAGACCAGGAGTTGACCATGTCCGGGGGGATAATGGTAAAAAGAAAACGTCCGAAAACTTCCGGACCGAGGAAAAGGCCGATAAACCCGGCAATAATAGAAGCGGGAAAAAAGAGCTTCTGGAAAAGAGCAACCCGCACGCGCAGCCATTTGCCGACGAGAAGCAAGACGCACAGCCAGCATAGGTCCAGCATCAAGCTGGTGATTTGATCGCCCGTGATGCCCATGAAGAGTGAACTCGACCCGGCTGCAATCATTTTCTCCCCAAGGTACACGCGGACGATTTAGATGTCAACCCTGATAATTCCTGAAGCGATTAAGACATGATGGAGCGGAAAGCCTTAGCCAAAGCTCCGCAAGGCCTGTTCCTCAGTGTCGAAGGTTTCGATAATCCGTGTCAGCCCGGAGTAGTTGAAAACGAGCCAGATCTTGGGTGGAAGATGGAAGATTTTCAATTTGGCCGACCTCTGTTGACAAGAAACGTAAGCCGCAAGAACATCGCCGATGCCACAGCTATCGATAAAATCCACATGCTCGAAATCGAGGAGAATCTTCTTTTTCCCTTGAGCCAGTTGTTCCTTCACCAGGGATTGGATGGAAGGTCCCGCCTGTTCGCTAAATCGGATTTCTCCGCTCAGGTCGATGATCGAAGCCTCCCCTCTCTCCTTGAGGCTAAATTGCATTCTTCTTATCTCCCGCTTTTTTATCATTATTCCCAATTTGATAGATTTTGACAAGCATTTTTTCTCCCGCCGAAAGTTGGCTATTTTTTTAGCGTAAAAGTGGCGCAACTTGGTGCCGGGCGAAAGGACCTAATATCATCGGTGTAATGATTAATGCAGATGAGGCTTGTTTTGTTGACCGGCGAGGCGGAACCCGCGACTTTGAGCTGGACGAAAGCCAAGGCGCCTTGATTATGGGGAGGGATAGGGCTTCCGCCGCCGACAAAGCCACCCACCCGTAAAGTCCCAGGAGTAACCTCATTCCCGTCGACAGCAGCCCAGCTTCCAGTCAAATTACCAGCCGAGACCTTCTGGGTCTGAAAGACCAGAGGGTCAAAAGATAGCTCCAGGCCGAAGACGCGGATTTCCTGGGAATTCTGGGCGATGACGACGGCCACGTTGACGATTGTTTCAGGACCTCCGGAAACAGGTGTACAGGCGGTCAGGATTGTGTCTTCGCCAAGGTCGATGGAGACGGGAGTGGGTGACTTCTTACAGCAAAAAGGAATGAAAAAAGCCAGGACGATGAGGGCCCTTAAGAGCATCTTTTTCGGCTGAATCATCTTTATATTCGCTATATTCTAACGGATTGTTCTTTCGAGGGGAAGATAGCACGATTTAAGAAGAGTGTTCGGTGGACGATAAGGCGGGCTTTACTTATCTGAGGCTATCATTTATCATTATAAAGAAGGCTGTTATTCAAATGATTCAATCAACAACGGTTATCTGTATCCGCCACAAGGGTCAGGTGGTCATGGCTGGCGATGGCCAGGTGTCTATGGGACAAACGATTCTCAAACAAACAGCACGGAAAATCAGGCGCATCTATAAGGATAAAGTCCTGGCCGGGTTCGCAGGCGCCACTTCCGACGCCTTTGCCCTGTTTTCCCGGTTTGAAAACAAGCTCGAGGAATACCGTGGAAACCTCTCTAGGGCGGCAATCGAGCTGGCCAAGGACTGGCGGCTGGACAAAGCTCTCCGGCAACTGGAAGCTTTGCTCGTCGTGGCTGACCGGGAAAATTCGTTTCTTATTTCTGGAACGGGTGATGTTGTGGAACCCGATGACGGCATTATTGCCATCGGCTCTGGAGGGCCCTTTGCTCTGGCTGCTGCTCGTGCCCTCATCAAGCATACGGACCTTTCAGCCCGGGAGATTGCTCTCGAGGCAATGGCCATCAGTGCCGGCATCTGCGTTTATACCAACAACCAGTTTTTCATCGAGGAGCTGTGAATGGGTGCTGTAGCTGTAACCAAGCTAGTTGAAGAAGCTAAAGAAACAGAGCTTACTCCTCAAGAAATCGTGGCTGAGCTGGATAAGTACATCATCGGCCAGAAAGCAGCCAAAAAAGCCGTCGCCATTGCCCTCCGCAACCGTTACCGGCGTCGTAAGCTTCCTCCCGAGCTGGCCGACGAAATTGCGCCCAAGAATATTCTTATGATCGGCCCGACGGGCGTCGGGAAGACTGAAATATCCCGTCGCTTGGCCAAGTTGACCTCATCGCCCTTTCTCAAGATTGAGGCCAGCAAATTCACTGAAGTGGGTTACGTTGGTCGGGATGTGGAGTCGATGATCAGGGACCTGGTTCGCATCTCTGTGGACATGGTCAAGCAGGAGAAAATTGAAGAGATAAGGGAAAAGGCCAAGAACAACGTGGAGGAGAGAATCCTGGACCTTCTCCTTCCGCCGCTCCGCAGGCGGGAGAACGCTCTCCCCGAAACCGAATCGACGCGTTTTCAGGAAACACGGGAGAAGCTGCGGGCTCAACTCCGCGCTGGGCTACTCGAGGACAAGGTGGTCGAGGTTGAGGTCAAGGAGAAAATGGCGCCTCCTTTTGAGATTTTCTCGAACACCGGCGTTGAGGAAATCGGCATCCACATCCAGGAGATTATTCCCGGTTTTTTTGGGGGAAGGTCCAAAAAGCGCCGCATGAAGATTAGAGAGGCCCGAGAGTTCTTGATGGAAGATGAGGAGAAGCGCTTGATTGATATGGACCAGGTCGCCCGGCTGGCCATCGAAAGAGTGGAGCACTCAGGGATTATTTTCCTCGATGAAGTGGATAAGATCGCCGGCCGTGAATCCGGTCATGGGCCGGAAGTCAGCCGGGAGGGTGTGCAGCGTGACCTTTTGCCCATTATCGAAGGAACGACGGTCAACACTCGTTATGGCCTTGTCCGCACGGACCACATCCTGTTCATCGGTGCCGGCGCTTTTCATGTTTCCAAGCCTGCCGACCTCATTCCTGAATTGCAAGGTCGGTTTCCCATCCGGGTCGAGCTCACTTCCTTGGACAAGGAGGATTTTATCCGTATCCTCACCGAGCCTGAAAACGCGCTGATCAAGCAGTATAAGGCACTTCTTGAGACAGAGGGCGTCCATATTGAATTTACAAAAGATGCAATTGACGAGATCGCCGAGATTGCGGAAAAAGTTAACGAAGATTCAGAGAATATCGGTGCCCGTCGCCTTCACACAATCATGGAAAAGGTCATGGAGGATATTTCTTTCGCCGCTCCCAATATCAAAGAAAAAAAGATTCTCATCGATAGGAAGTATGTTCAGAAACAACTCCGGGACGTTCTCAAAGACCAGGACTTGAGGCGTTTTATTCTCTGATGAAGAGGTGCCTCCTTTCCTTCCTCGTCCTCGTCATCTTTATCTTTTCTGCAGGCTGTGGGAAAAAAGGGCCTCTCCAGCCTCCTTTGATGAGGATTCCCCAGAGTGTGACCGATTTTTCCTTGACTCAGAGGGGAGACAGATTTGTTCTGACGTGGACAAACCCAACAGCCTATTTGGACGGTCAACCCCTTGGCGAAGTCGCCGAAGTCGAAATCTGGATGATGACCAGAGAAAAGGAAAAAGACGTCCCCGAAAAGATTAGCTTAAAAGAATTCGAGAAAGGAGCGAAGCTGATAGGAAGGCTTTTCAGGGAGAAATTCCCATCCTTTCGAGAAAACGGCCGGGAGAATGGGCGGTTGAGCTTTATCTATGAGCCAGGGAAAGAAAAAAACGAAGGCAAGATATTCACTTTTGGCCTTCGGGTCAGGGATGCTCGCCGCCGGCCGTCTGCCTACAGTGAGCTTCTCTCTCTCGAAAAGCAGGTGGTGGCTTTTCCGCCCCGCACTCTGCAGGCCGTGGTTTTTGAGGACCACGTCCGGCTGACATGGGAAGCTCCTCTTCATAACACAGACCTTTCTGTTCCTCCTCGGATTGCTGGATACCACGTTTATCGGTCCGAGGAGCAAAGTCCGCCTCGCCGGATTACCTTCGCTCCTATCCTCGAAAAAGAATACAATGATGCTGATATTTCCTTCGGGCGGACTTACCGCTACTTTATCCGAGCCCTTACTCCCTCCGAAGGGAATCTTCTCGAGAGTGATGAATCAGAAACCATCGAAGTCAAGGTTGTGGACACTTTCCCGCCTGCTCCTCCCTCTGGTTTGAGCGGCGTCGCCGGGGATGGTTTTATTGCTCTCAGCTGGGAAGCGAGTGGGGAGAAAGACCTCTCTGGCTATCGAGTCTGGAGGAGAGAGGCTGGCCAAGAGGAATTTAGACTCATCGCCGAAGTAGCTCTAGAACAAAATGCTTATATGGATTCAGAGGTTGAAAAGACGAAGGGATATGATTATGCTATTACTGCTCTGGACAAGGCCGGAAATGAAAGCCAGAGGTCGGCGATTATCTCCATCATCACTCGATAGGAGCTTTGGTGAAAATCTTTCGGTTTAGATACCGGAATAGAGTCCGCTGGGGAATCCTCACCGAGGAGAAGCTCCTTCCCGTCCGGGGGTCAATTTTTGAAGATTTCGTGGTCGAAGAAAAAGGAATTCCTATCGGGTCTGTGACTCTCCTGGCTCCTGTTATCCCTTCCAAGATTGTGGCGGTGGGCGTTAATTACAGGGACCATGCGGCGGAGATGGGGCGCGCTCTGCCCGAAGAGCCATTGCTTTTCCTGAAGCCTTCCTCTGCCGTCATCGGGCCAGGCGATAATATCCTCTATCCAGACATGTCCAATCGCGTGGATTATGAAGGCGAAGTGGCTGTTGTCATCAAGAAAGAAGCGAGGGGATTGGGGGAAAGGGAGGATATTTCGCCATTTGTTCTTGGCTATACTTGCTTCAATGATGTTACGGCCAGAGACCTCCAGATTAAGGATATCCAGTTCACGCGGGCCAAATCGTTCGACACTTTTGCTCCGCTTGGTCCGTGCATCGCTACCGACCTGGACCCGGGCCGGTTGAAAATTAAGACCTTTGTTAACGGCAAGCTGCGCCAGTCCTCGAGCACAAGAAACTTGATCTTTCCGATCCCTTTTCTGATCCGGTTCATTTCCCGGGTGATGACTCTTTACCCCGGCGATGTGATTACGACTGGCACCCCAGCCGGGGTAGGTCCCCTGAGCCCTGGCGATAGGATAGATATTCAGGTCGAAGGCATCGGAACTTTGTCTAACACCATCATCCGGGTCCCCAGCAAAAGTGAAGTGTCCGGCATGAAGTCTAAATTTGTGGGCATCCAGCCTGAAAGGGAAGGAGGCAAACAGAAATGAAGTTTTTTCTGGATACGGCCAACCTCAAGGAGATTCGAGAAGTCGCCGAATGGGGAATTCTTGATGGAGTAACGACCAACCCGTCCCTTGTTTCTAAGGAAAACGCCAGGTTTGAAGACTTGATCAGGGAAATCTGCACGATTGTTTCCGGTCCGGTGAGCGTCGAATGCGTTTCGACCAGCCCGGAGGAAATCGTCGCCGAAGCGAGACAGCTGGCTAGCCTGGCACCGAACGTCGTCGTCAAAATCCCCATTTGTCTGGCTGGGCTAAAAGCCACTAAAGTGTTAGCCCGAGAAGGGGTTCACGTGAACACGACTCTCATTTTTTCGCCCACCCAGGCTTTGCTCGCAGCCAAGGCGGGGTCCCGATATGTCAGCCCTTTTATCGGCCGGCTGGATGATATCTCCCATAACGGGATGGATCTGGTCAAGCAGATCCTCACCGTCTTCGATAACTACGACCTGGAGACTAAGGTCATCGTGGCCAGCATCCGTCATCCCCGTCATGTCGTCGAGGCGGCTTTGCTGGGAGCAGACATTGCCACAATCCCTTACGGGGTAATGACCCAGCTGGTCAAACATCCGCTGACTGATATCGGGATGGAAAGATTTCTCCAGGATTGGGGGAAAGTAAAGAAATAGCCACTGAAGCGGGAGATGGTCATCATGAGCATCGAGAAAAAAATTGAGGTCCTTCGAGAAAAGAACAGACAGGCCGAACTGGGAGGAGGCGAGGAACGGATTCAGAGACAGCACCAGGCCGGCAAGCTAACGGCCAGAGAAAGGATCAGCCTTCTCCTGGACGAGGGGTCTTTCCAAGAAATGGACAAACTTGTCGTCCATCAAAGCCATGATTTCGGGATGGAGAAAAAGAGGATTCTGGGAGACGGCGTGGTGTCCGGATATGGACGGATTGACGGGAGGCAGGTTTTTGTCTTTGCCCAGGATTTTACAGTCTTTGGGGGTTCGTTGAGCGGGGCCAATGCCGCCAAGATTGTCAAAATCATGGACTTGGCCATGAAAGTGGGGGCTCCGGTCATCGGCCTGAACGATTCGGGGGGAGCCCGGATTCAAGAAGGAGTGGCGAGCCTGGCGGGCTACGCGGATATTTTTTTAAGGAATGTACTGGCTTCAGGTGTCATCCCACAAATCTCGGCCATCATGGGCCCCTGCGCAGGGGGAGCTGTGTACTCTCCGGCCATTACAGATTTCATCATCATGACCAAAGAAATCAGCAATATGTTCATCACCGGGCCCGAGGTCATTAAAGCTGTGACCCACGAAGAGGTGACCATGGAAGAGCTCGGCGGAGCCGAGACCCATAACGTGCTCAGTGGGGTGGCCCATTTTGCAGCCGAAAATGAACAGCACGCGCTCGCCCTTATCAGGGAGCTCCTCTCTTTTATCCCGAGCAATAATTTAGAGGACCCACCGGAGAAGGAGACTTCAGACCCATGGGACAGGGTCAGCGAGGGGATCAACCTTATTGTCCCGGATGACCCCTATCAGCCCTATGACATCCGCCGCGTGATCCAGGAAGTCGTCGACGACAACTATTTTTTTGAGGTTCAGGCTGATTATGCGAGGAATATCGTCATCGGCTTCGCCCATTTAGGAGGGAAAGCGGTCGGGATTGTGGCTAACCAGCCGGACCATCTTGCCGGCGCCCTGGACATCAACGCCTCCGACAAGGGCGCCCGCTTTGTCCGCTTCTGCGATGCCTTCAACATCCCGCTTATCACGTTCGAGGACGTCCCGGGGTTTCTTCCCGGTGTCGCCCAAGAGCATGGAGGAATCATCCGTCACGGCGCCAAACTCCTCTACGCTTTTGCCGAGGCGACTGTGCCCAAGATTACCGTGATCACGCGGAAAGCCTACGGAGGAGCCTATTGCGTTATGGCTTCTAAACATATCCGGGCTGACATCAATTATGCTTATCCGACAGCGGAGATCGCTGTCATGGGACCAGAAGGAGCGGTCAAAATTGTCTACAAAAGAGAGTTGGAAGGGAAAAAGGACTCGGCTCGGATTTTTGAAGAAAAAGTCGCCGAGTTCAGAGATAGGTTTGCCAATCCTTATGTGGCCTGCGAGAAAGGTTACTTGGACGAGGTTATTGAACCGCGCCTGACAAGGCCCAAGCTCATTGCTGCCCTTCGCCTGCTGGAAAATAAGCGGGATAAGAACCCACCGCGCAAACACGGGAACATCCCTTTGTGATAAAAGATACTAAAAGAGGCATCCGGATGTTCAAGAAAGTCCTCATCGCTAACCGGGGAGAAATCGCTGTCCGGGTCATCCGTGCTTGCCGGGAGATGGGGATTGTTCCCGCGGTTGTTTATTCTCAGGCTGACCGGCAGGCGCTTCACGTCCGGCTTGCCGAGGAAGCTTACGAGCTCGGCCCGGCCACGCCAGCCGAGAGTTACCTCAACATCGAGAAAATTATCGCTGTGGCCAAGCGATGTGGTGCTGAAGCCATCCATCCGGGTTACGGCTTCCTGGCCGAAAACCCAAAATTTGTCCGGCGCTGCGAGGAGGAAGGCATCACTTTTATCGGTCCTCCATCCGGTCCGATGGAGCTCATGGGCGAAAAGACCTCTTCTCGCCGAAAGATGCTGGAGGCAGGCGTGCCGATTATTCCCGGGACTCTCGATTTCATCACTGACGAGGAGGACCTCAGGAAAAAGGCAAGAGAAGTGGGTTTTCCGTTACTGCTAAAGGCCTCGGCCGGTGGAGGGGGCAAAGGACTCAGGTTTGTGGCCAGAGAAGAAGAATTGGTTTCGGCCTTTCATCTTGCCCGGTCCGAGGCCCTTTCGAGCTTCGGGGACCCAGCTGTTTACATCGAAAAATACATTGATGAGCCCCATCATATCGAGATCCAGATTCTGGCCGATGACCATAGCCATGTGGTTTATCTTGGCGAGAGGGAGTGCTCCCTGCAGAGACGCTACCAGAAAGTTCTCGAGGAAACTCCATCGCCGTTTCTTGATGATCAAACTCGTCAGGAGATGGGCGAAACAGCCGTCAAGGCGGCGGCGAGCATCGGCTACAGGAACGCGGGCACGGTTGAATTTATTGTCGATAAAGACAGGAATTTTTACTTCCTCGAGATGAACGCCCGGCTCCAAGTCGAGCACCCCATCACTGAGATGGTGACCGGGATTGACCTGGTGCGGTGCCAGCTTGAAATCGCCTCCGGCTTGCCCTTGCCTTTCCGCCAAGAGGAAATCAGGCCTCGAGGGCATTCGCTGGAATGCCGGATTATGGCCGAAGACCCGGATAACGACTTCATGCCTTCTCCTGGAAGAATTGTCTTTCTCCATGCGCCAGCCGGGCTCGGCGTGAGAAACGACAGCGGGATTTACCAGGGTTTCGAAGTCCCCCTCGAGTATGACCCTCTTCTCTCCAAGCTCATCACGTGGGGGAAGACAAGAGAGGAGGCCATCCAGCGGATGCTCCGGGCGCTTGATGAATACCAGGTCTATGGCATCAAAACGACCATTCCTTTTTTTAAACGAATTCTCCTCCACCCTCAATTTCGGGCGGGCATTTACAACACCCATTTTATTGCTCAACTGGAAAGAGAGGCGGACCAGGAAAACCCGGAAGAAGAAATTGCGGCTCTCATTGCGGCTGGTATCAAGAGTTACCGGGAGGCCAGCGGTGAAGTCAGAGCCTTAGGCAGGAGAAATGAGAGCCCCTGGAAAATCCAGGCCAGGCACGAGAACTTGGCCAGCAGGTTGTAGGATGAATTTTACCTTCTGGTTGGGTCAAAAAGAATATACCCTGAAACTGGAAGAGAAAGAAAAGAATGCTCTCCGGGTAACTCTTGGAGACCGGGCTTATGATGTTTCGGTCGAGTTCGTGACCAAAGAGGAACTCCTTTTAAAAATCAACGACAAAGTCTACAATATCGTCATTAACTCCAACTCCCTCTCTCATTCAGTTTACGTCAACGGGCGGCTGTTCAGGGTTGAAAAAAGGTCAGCCTTTCAGATTTTAAGAGGGGAGAAAGGCCGGCCGAAAAAGAGAGAGGTGCGCATCACCATGCCAGGTCGAGTTGTGCAGGTGATGGCCAAGGAAGGGGACCAAGTCCAGGCCGGCCAGCCCGTCCTCGTGCTTGAAGCGATGAAGATGCAGAATGAGATCAAATCACCCCAGGCAGGGAGAATAAGCGGGCTCCGTTTCACAGCCGGGGATTATGTCGAAGCCGGCGCTGTTCTTTTCTCCGTTGAATAATCCTCTTTTATGTCTTCCCAAACGTTCCACCTGCAACTCCTTTTTGGCGTTCTTTCTTTGAGCCCTCAAAATTTATTTTTGAGCCGGACAATGGTATATTGAATAACGTCCAGAGATGAGCACAAAGAGGCTTCGTTCCCTTATTATCTTCAGCCTGCTAGTGCTTCTTATTCTTGGCGGGGGAATCATTCTGCGTAACTTTTTCCTTGGGAGACTTAAAGACAGGATTCAGTCGATCGTCAAATTTGACCGCATCCATTTTCGCCTCCTTCCACCTTCTTTGGTAATGGAAAATGTTCAGACTGTGTCCGAGAGTCCTTTCTTTTCTGCTTATCAGGTTAAGCTAAGGCTCCCCTTTGCTTCCTTGTTCAAGGGCGAGAAGCCGCTCACCGTCCTTCTTGACCGGCCGGTTTTCCGGGTGGACGCCAAGCCCCAGGATGCTGCCACCCAAAAAAAGTCAACGCTTTTTATAGGTCTTCCCTTTGTCCTCGAAAAGGCTTTAATTCGGGGCGGGGAGCTTTATTATCGGTCGGCTGACAATATTTTTCAGGCGTTGGGCATTCAGGCATCTTTACAGGAAAAGGGGGAAGCTTTTTCGGTAAAAGCAGCTTTTAAAGAGAGCTCGTTCTGGAAGGGAATGGGAAAAAAGCCAATCCAGGGCCAGGCTCGGCTTTGGCTTGAAGCCAAAGGAAACCAAATAGAAGTTCAAAGATTCGTCTTAAGTGGTCAGGATATCATCATTAAAGCCAGAGGAGGGTTAAGCAATCTCCGCAACCCGGAGGGCTCTCTGCGCGTCACTTTCAAAGCCGACATGAAGGCGTTGGCTGAAAGCCTCGATCTTCCTTTCCGGTGGAAAGGGAGAGTGGAGGGGGATGGGAATCTGGTTAGAGCCCAGAAGGAATTCACTTATTCCACCTTATTTGAAAGTAATAACCTGGGTTTAAATGAAATAGAGCTGGGCAGGTCAACTGGGAAGGTAGAGTATCGGGCTTCGCAGGGATTGAAAATTACCATGGATATTGAGAACAAATCCGGGGGCAAAGAAGAAGTCAGAATCGTTTCGGAAAAGGGAACACTTAGAGGCGAATGGAAAAATTTTCACCTTGACCCGGTGATGTCCTATTTCCAGCTTCCCTGGCCTATCCACTCGCCTTGCCGGGGAAAATTGGTGCTTGATAGTCGGCAGCTTTTGGTAGACCTGGAATTCAAAGAGGAAACGCTTCTGGCTGGAGGTGGACGCTTTCCGCTGCGGGGAAACGGCCGCGTAATGTGGGATAGGGGAAAAAACTTGAGGTTCTCTTTTCCTGGGTTGGAGACGAGTTTTGGCAGGATGGATGTCCAGGGAAAAATGTCCGTCGGAGAAAATGTGGACTTCCTGATTTCAGGAGACTACGAAGATGTCCGAGCCGCCCGGGAGTTTACGTCCCTTCTCTTGAGAACAAAATTTAACTTCCCCGAGATTCGGGGACAGGGACACGCTGAAGCCCGCATCGAAGGCCGCTATTCTTCTCCCCGGGTGAGGTTGGATTTCACTCTCTCACCAGCTGGTTTCGCTGAGTTCGATGTGGCAACGGCCAATGGTTTTGTTGAGGTTGTTAAAGGCCGGACCTTGGGCCAGGTTCAGTTTGATGACCCACTCTCCAAAGGAGAAATTGTATTCTTGGCGGCAGAAAAAGCGCTGGACGTTGAGGTCAGTCTGGTCGAAGGCAAAACTGAGCATATCCTCCCTCGATTGGGTTTGAACTTTCCGCTGAGAGGCTCAGCCTCCGGCCATTTCCAGGTAAACCAGAGAGGCGAGCTCCTTCGAGTGGAGGGAGCGTTTTCTGGGCAGCACCTGAAATTCGGGTTTGCCGAGCTGAGAAACGTAAGAGGGAAGATTATCTGGGATAGAGGAGTCCTGTCTTTTCCTGATCTTGCTTTTAATCTTTATGGCGGGAAAATTAACACCGTTTTCAGCCTGGACATTTCGAATCACTTCCTTGAAATCAGGACGACAGCCGAGAACATCGACCTTTCTGCTCTTAGCTCGAAGTTAACGGGGAAGCTTTCTTTTGATTTCCAGGGGAAAGGTAGCTTGGGCGGAGAGGTGGCTTCAGGTCAATTTATAGTCCAGGATTTAAGCTTTCCTCCCCTGCAAAAGGCAGACACAGATGGCGAACTCAGATTGAGTCTGAATGACAATGTTGTTGGCCTAAGAGTTCAGGGAAATTTGAGACCTGGTGACAACGATTTTTCGGTTGATGCTCATCTCCCGCTATCGGGAACGGATATTTCAATCATCGCTAAAGGCAATTTTTCTAACCTTGAATTGTTTCTTCCGTGGAAAGGAGCCAGGGGGAGAATCAAATACTTGGCCGAAATTCGAGGCCTTCCCCGGTCACCTACTCTGGAAGGGGCAATTGATTTCGAAGGACCTATTCTTCCTTTTCCTGGATTTGCTCAGGCCCTGACAGATTATGGCGGACTCGTTTTTCTCCAAACTAACAAAGCCTCCCTCCGTTCATTCAAGGCTAAGTTAGGCGGTGGGAACTTAAAAGGCTCAGGTGAAATCCAGTTTGGGAAAGGTCGCGTTGAAAATATCCGCTTGACATTAGAAGGGGAGAACCTGTTGCTCTCTCCCCTGGAAAGGGTGAGGCTCCAGACGGATACATCGCTGAACCTGATTAAGAATCAAGACCAGTTTCAGTTAGAAGGGAATTTTGACATCAAAAGACTGTTGTGGCGTCGGGAAATCTTTGAGCCTTTGAGGCTTTCTTCAAGTTCATACCCTCAAATGGAAAAGCAGCCCAGGCTGTTTGATGACCTCACTCTTAACCTCCGGCTAAAAGCAGAAGATAATGCCTGGATGGAGAACTCGCTGGGGAAAATGAGGGGCCGTTTTGACTTAACTGTTCTCGGTAGCGTTAAGGCTCCCATTATCCTTGGCGAGATAGAGGCTATCGGTGGAGAAGCTTATTTCCAGGACAGGAAGTTTCAAGTTTTAAGAGGCCGCATTAGTTTCTTTAACCCGGTAACGATTGAGCCTTATCTCAATTTCCGCTGCGAAACTTATGTCAAGGATTACCGGGTGACTCTCAACTTGACGGGGTTAGCGAGCCAGCTCAAGCCTGAATTTTCTTCCTCTCCTCCTCTGCCTTCGGAAGATGTTCTCGCTCTCCTGGCTCTGGGTGAGGCTTTTCGCAGACCCTATTCAACGGAGGCAAGTTCTCAGATCGGGACAGCGTCCCTACTGTCTTTTCAGCTGACTGAGCAAGCCCAGAAGAGAGCGGAGAAATTGTTCAGCCTGGACAGGTTCAGGATTGACCCTTTTCTGATGGGGTCGATGGCCGAAATGACAGCCAGGCTGACCATCGGTAAGAAGATTTCTCGCGATTTTTACATCTATTATTCGACAAACCTGACCAGACAGATGGAGGAGATAATCCGACTGGAATGGGACTTGGGCCGTGAATTTTCGCTCGTGGGAACGCGGAACGAATTGGGAAGAATAAGCTTTGATTTCAAGGTTAGAAAGAGATTTTAAGAAGACCTTGGCCTTCTTTGGTCTTGGTTTACTCTTTTTGATACCCTTTCCCCGTTTTTGCCAGGCCGACCAAGTGCCCGTCATTTCCGGAATCGAAGTCTGGGTTGATGAGCTTCCTGGATCACAGGAAATGGTGGACTTGATTCCGCTCAGGGCAGGAGAACCCTTTACCTTGAAGAAGGTCAGGGACGCCATCCGGCTTATCTGGAAGACGGGCCTCTTTCAAGATATCCAAGTGGTTCAGAGTGGGGAAGCAGAGGTCCGTTTGAAGTTCCTCCTGAGACGACATCTTCGTGTCCGGCGGGTTCGCTTTCAGGGTGATAAATCGTTAGCCACGAGGAAGCTCGGTGATTCACTTTCTTCTTTCAGGGTGGACAACATTTTTACCCAGGAGAAGCTGGACCGGGCACTCGGGGAATTGAGAAGGGCGTTAGAGCGAGAGGGCTATTTCGGGGTCAATATCCAACCTAATGTCCAAAGGCTCCCTAACGGGCCTGAGGTCGACCTTACCTTCACCCTTCATTCTGGACAGAAGTTTAGCATTGGAAGCATTAAATTTGGCGGGGATGTGGTCATTCCAGAAGACGAAATGCGCCGAATTATGAAATCGCGCCAAGGAGGAGCTTATATTCCTTCGCAAATAGAAAGGGATATAGACAGGCTCAGGAATTTTTTGATCTCAAGAGGATACCGCCGAGCAGAGGTGGAGCTGGCTGAAGCGCAGTTTGAACCCGAAGCCAAGAAGGTTGACCTCTCTCTAAAAATTACGCCGCACGAGAGGATCGAAGTCTTGATTACCGGCGCCGACGTGCCCCGTGAGCTGGTGGAACCGATCTGGGAGGAGAAAATCTTTGAGGAATGGGGGATAAGACAGGGCGAGGCCAGAATATTGTCTTACCTTCGTGGGAAAGGCTACATTTTTGCCGCCATCTCTTCTTCCATCAAGGTGAGTGAATCAGAGGTGCAGGTGATTCATGAAGTTAGCCCTGGCCAAAAATACCGAATTCAAGAAGTCAAGTTCGAGGGAAATTCCCATTTTCCCTCCGACCAGCTTAAAGAAAACCTCGGGATTGTTGAGCGTCTTCTCTTCCTTAATTTTCTCGATGGCCAGAAAGTCTTCGCCCTGCCGGAAGAGATCCGGTCTTTTTACCAATCTCGCGGCTTCCCCGATGTTCGGGTTGACCTGAATTTTCTTCAAATGGGTAAAAAACTAACCGCTGTTTATCATATTAATGAAGGGGAACAAAAATCCATCGCGGAGGTGGTCATCCGGGGAGCCAAACTTATGGAGCCAGCCGTTCTCCGAGGTCAAATTGGCCTCAGTGAAGGAAGCCCTTATTTTGACCCGGCCATCCAGAGGGAGATTCAAAAGTTAGAAACATTTTATCTCAACCAGGGAATTCGGGGGACCAAGGTCGAAGCCAACGCAGAACCGGTGGACAAGAATTCTTTCCGGGTCATCTTCGACATCCAAGAGGGAGGTTTCCAGAGAATCAAAAATATCCTTGTCGTTGGAAACCGGGTGACGAAAACGCACACCATTCTCAGAGAACTGGAGCTTAAAGAAGGGGAGCTAGCCCGCTATGATGCTCTCTTGACCTCCAAGCAGAACCTTGAGAACCTGGGCATTTTCTCTGAAGTGAAGTTAGAAGAAATCCCGCTCTCCGCTGAAGAGCAGACACTGGTCATCACCGTGAGGGAAGGGGAGAGGAATTATGCAGGTTTAGGAGTAGGGCTCGAAACTAAGAACGAACCGTGGAGGTCAGCTCTTTTTGACGTCGCCTTGAGGTTGCGAGGAACGGCCGAACTCATGCGAAGCAACATTTTTGGCCAAGCGGCTCGGTTAAGCTTTATCAGCCAATTCAGCCTGGCTGAGAAAAGAGCGGTGGTGAGCTGGGAGCAGCCGTATTTCCTATTTGATTTTCCATTAGATACTTATGTCAATGCCTGGATCGAAGAGGAAGACCGGCAAAGTTTCGGGTTTGACCGAGAGGGAGTTAGTGTTTCCGGGATCAAGCCGATGCTGAAAGACCTCACTCTACTTGTGGCTCTCCGCTATGCAAGGACGACACTTACCTATTTGGAAGTGACGCCTTCGGCAATTGACCGTCAGTTCTTTCCTTACTCGACGACTTCCATATCTTCGAGTATTATTCGCGAAAGGCGGAACGACCCCTTCAACCCCCAGCGGGGAAATTTTTCTAGCTTGGCCTTCGAATGGGCATTTCCCCTTTTCGAAACAGAATCCGATTTCTTAAAGGCAATCCTCAAACATCAGTTTTTTTCTAAAGTCGTCCCAGGAGTGAATTTGAGCACCACATTTCGTTTTGGGCTGGGTATGGGAAGAATGCCCATCCATGAGCGCTTTTTTGCCGGGGGGAGCAATTCCTTTCGGGGGGAGAGGTTTGATGAACTGGGTCCCCGGGACCGTTCTTCAGGGAAGCCTATCGGCGGCAAAGCTCTTTTTCTACTGAACCTCGAACTGACTTTCCCTTTGCTCACGACTCTTGAAAACCTGACCGGGGCCGTTTTTTACGATTCTGGTCAGGTCTTTTATAACCGGAGCGATTTTGACTTGAGGGACCTGGAGCATGCCCTCGGCTTAGGCTTACGTTATCGGACTCCGCTCGGCCCCCTGAGGCTCGAGCTTGGCTGGAACCTGAGTGAGCCAGGCCGCAGAGGGAAGCCGTTGATCTTCATCACCATTGGACATGTTTTTTAAGAAGTTTTGGCCTGTTCTTCTGGCGCTCGAGTTAATGTCGAAACTCTTTTCGCTGTCTGTCTGGGGAGGGCAGGAGGTGTCTTCAGTGGTTGATTGTGTTGTTGCTTCGGTGGATGCAGAGGTCATCACCTTGATCGACCTCAAAATTGTTCGTGCTTTTGGCCTAGGCAGGGAGTCGCCTTTTCCACCTGTCCCTCCTGTCCTTCAAAAATACCTGCAAGAAGCGGTCGACCGCAAGATTGTGATTAACCTGGCGCCGGCAAAGGTCGTGGTTCTTGAGGAGGAAATAGAAAACTTGAAAAAGAAAGTGAAAGCGAAGTTCGAGTCTGCCGATTGGGAAAGGAAGCTTAAAGAGTTCGGGCTGGAAGAGGAAGACCTGGTTCCTTACCTCAAAGAAATCCTTCTCTTCGAGAAGATCATTGCTCTCCGGTTTGGCCAGACTGTGGACGTGAGTCTTAAAGAGATTGAGGCTTACTATCAAGACGTTTATCGACCGGAGCAGGAGGCCCGGGGCGAAAAGCCACTGCCAATCTTTCAGGTTCTTGAAGACATTGAATCGAAGATAAGAAAGGAAAAAGTTGAGAAACAGGCGGCGATGTGGATAGAAAACTTGCGGGGACAATCCAATGTGCAGGTCAATGCCCGTTGTCTGGAGCAGAATTCTGGCCTTCAGGAGAAACCGTGGGACTTTTAGCTTATCTTTTTCCCGGGCAGGGGTCGCAGCAAGTGGGAATGGGGAAAGATATATATGATTCTTCTCCCCTGGCGAGAGACCTTTTTGCCGTGGCGGACGAGACGCTCGGGTTTGAACTCTCTCGAATTTGCTTTGAAGGACCGGAGGAGGCGCTGAAATACACCCCAAACACTCAGCCGGCGATCCTTACAGTAAGCTACATTATCTTCAAGCTTCTGGCCAGGGTTCCTGACATTGCGGCTGGGCACAGCCTTGGTGAGTATTCTGCCTTGGTTGCGGCCGGGGCTCTCCGTTTTCAGGATGCACTCCGCCTTGTCCACAAGCGCGGCCGCTACATGCAAGAGGCTGTTCCCGTTGGGCGTGGAGCAATGGCGGCGATCATCGGCCTTTCCCGTACCGAGGTCGAAGCGACTCTTGTCCGCGTAACGTCGGGTCTCGTGGAGATTGCCAACTGGAATAGCGAGGACCAGATTGTCATCGCAGGCGAGCGCGAGGCTGTCGAAGAAGCACTCCAGCTTTTCCCCAAAGCCCGGTCGGTGCTTCTCCCGGTGAGCGCTCCCTTTCATACGTCCTTAATGAAAAGGGCGGAAGAAAAATTAGCCTGCGATCTTGATGTGGTTGAGTTTCAGGACCTCAATTTTCCGATCATCAATAATGTCGACGCCAGGCTAATTCGAAAAGGGCATGAAGCAAGGGATGGGCTCAAGCGCCAGGTTAGCCGTCCTGTTCGCTGGTATGAAATCATGGTCCAGCTGGGGAAGGAAGGAGTAACGACCGGCGTTGAACTGGGGCCGGGTAAAGTCTTGACCGGTTTGATGAAAAGGGCCAGCCGGAACTGGGCTCAACCCGTGGTGCTTCTCAATGCTGGTGATGCGCGGTCAGTTGAGAGCTCCCGAGAAATCCTTTCAACTATGGGGTGAGAGGACAGCCCGGCCAAATCGCCAACCGTATTCCACAGCCGAAGCTAACGCAATCAGGATGACCAGCCAAAGCCCCAGCCGGGAGAGAACATAATAAGGACCCATAATCTTTTCACCCAAGAGAAGGAAATAAATGGTGAACGTCTCCAGGACCATTTTGATTTTTCCGAGGGCTGAGGCCGGAATGTTGATTCCTCTGGAAGAAGCGATAGCGCGGAAACCGCTTACCGCCAGTTCGCGGCCAACGATGATGACCACCATCCAAGCCGGAACCCCTCCTGTCTCGACGAGACAGATGAGAGCCGAAGCGATGAGGAGTTTGTCAGCGGTTGGGTCTAAGAGCTGGCCAAGGGTTGTGACCTGCCTTTTTTTTCTGGCCCAGAGTCCATCCAGCATATCGGTGAGAGTGGCCAGAAAAAAAATGATAAAAGAGAGGAGCTCTTTGCCCCGAACTTCTGAGAGGAGGACAACGACAAGAAGAGGGATGGCGACAATGCGCATTAAAGTTAAGAGTAGCGGTCCGTTCATTTTTCCGAGATATACAATAGCTTGTTTTTGATGTCAACTTTTTCCCCTTTCCTTTTGTTTGACTGCCCGGGCCCCTTCCCGTTGAAAAATCAAAACGCTCTGAGTATAGTGGGGTAGAAGATGACCAAGAATAGTCTAACCACTCCGATGATGGAGCAATATCTTCGGATTAAAAATCAATACCCAGACGCCATCCTTTTTTTCAGGCTTGGCGATTTCTATGAGATGTTCTATGAGGATGCCAAGATTGCTTCGCCGATCCTGGAAATCGCGCTGACTTCTCGCCAGAAGGTGCCGATGTGCGGCGTTCCCTACCACGCTGTCAACTCTTATCTGGCCAAGCTTCTTCAACAGGGATTTAAAGTCGCCATCTGTGAGCAAATAGAGGACCCGAAGGCCGCTAAAGGGGTAGTTAAGCGCGAGGTGATCAAGGTTCTCACTCCCGGGACCGCCGTCGAAGTGGACATCGAAAGCTCCCGGGAGAACATTTTTATTGCCAGCGTTTATTTTGGTGAAGAAACCTGGGGGTTAGCCCTTATCGACTTGGCTTCAGGAGAGATGAGGGCGACAGAAGGCAGAGCCGATGAAAGGAAAATCCTGGACGATGCTTTCTTCCGGGCCAGTCCCAAAGAGGTTATTTTTGCCGAAGGCAGAGAAGAAGAGGTCAACTCCCTGGCTTCCGCAAACGGCCTCCCTTCTTTCCTTAAGAGCCCGGTCGAGGCATGGGCTTTTGATTTCGCCTACGCCGAAAACTTCCTCCGTGAACATTTCGGTGTCTCTTCCCTTGCTGGCTTTGGTCTGGAAGGTAAACAAGCCTCTGTCCAGGCGGCAGGGGCGCTTATTTATTACCTCAAAAAAGTCAGGAAAGATTCACTCGGGCTCGTCAGTCGGTTGTCCTATTTTCACTCGAGCCAGCATCTAACCCTTGATGCTACGGCGGTGAAGAACCTGGAGCTCGTCAAAAACCTCAGGGACGGCCGGGTTAAAGATTCGCTCCTCGATTGTATCGACTTTACAGTGACGCCGATGGGGGCCCGGTTGCTCAAGTCTTGGCTACTCCAACCTCTTCTTGATTGTGCCGCTATCAATGCCAGGCTGGACGCCGTCGAGGAGTGGTTAGGACGGACCGTGGAGAGGCAAGAACTCCGGATTTGCCTTAAGGGAATTTCAGACCTCGAGCGCTTGACCGGGAAGATTTCTCTGGCTGCTGCCCATCCGCGCGACCTCGTGGCGTTAAAAAAATCGCTTCTTCCCCTGCCCCGGATTCAAAAGCTCCTTTCTTCTGTTGGGGCCGGGCTGAACGAAGAAATCCGCTCCCGCTGGGATAACGCCCGGGATATTGTGGAACTTATCGACCAGGCGATCCTCGAAGAGCCAGCTTTTCTTCTTACCGAAGGGGGGATTATTAAAGATGGCTATTGCGAAGAGCTCGATAAATTAAGAAACATCAGCCGTTCCGGGAAGACGTATCTTGCTTTGCTCGAGAAAAAAGAGCGGGAGAGGACGGGGATCGCCTCGCTCAAGGTGCGTTATAACAAAGTCTTCGGGTATTACATCGAAGTCACCAAGCCCAACCTTCATCTTGTTCCCCCTGATTACATCCGGAAACAGACGTTAGCTGGCTCGGAACGATTCCTGACCGCCGAGCTCAAGGGCTATGAGGAGGAAGTGCTCACCGCCGAAGAGAGGATTTTCGAGCTGGAGCGTCGTCTTTTCCTCGAGGTGCGGGAGAAACTGGCCCAAGAGACAAACCGACTTCAGCAAATCGCTTCAGCCATTTCTCGACTCGACGTGTTTTCAGCTCTGGCCGAGCTGGCGGCCCAACGGAATTATCGCCGCCCGGCTGTGGATGAGGGTGACACGATTTTGATTCGGGAAGGGAGGCATCCTGTCGTCGAAAAAACCTCCATTGAACCTTTTATTCCCAATGATGTCCTCCTTGACCGCGACGAAAACCAGATCCTCATCGTGACCGGCCCGAACATGGGCGGAAAATCGACCTACTTGCGCCAGGTCGCCCTCATTTGTATTCTGGCCCAAATGGGTTCATTTGTTCCGGCGCAGGAGGCAAGGATCGGGATGGTTGACCGCATTTTTACCCGCATCGGGGCCATGGATTTCCTGAATGTCGGTCAATCGACATTCATGGTGGAAATGATTGAGACGGCCAGCATCCTCAACAACGCGACATCCCGAAGTCTTATCCTCCTCGATGAGATCGGACGGGGCACGAGCACGTTTGACGGGTTAAGCATCGCTTGGGCTGTGGCAGAGTATCTCCACGAAAAGGAGAATCTGCGCCCGAAAACTCTATTTGCCACCCATTATCATGAGCTTACAGAGCTGGCGCTGACGATGGAGCGGATCAAGAATTATCATGTTTCGGTCAAGGAACGAGGAGAAGAAGTGGTGTTCTTGAGGAAAATCGTTCCCGGTCCATCTGACCGGAGCTATGGCATCCACGTGGCACGACTGGCTGGAATTCCGCGGCCGGTTATCGAGAGAGCCAAAGAGGTGCTCTTTAATCTAGAAAAACTGGAGCTGGACGAGAGCGGTCAACCCCGCCTTGCCTACCGCGCTCGTCGGAAAAGAGACAGGGCTCAACTGTTGCTCTTCAAAGAGGACAGGGAACAAGAAAAGCTTAGAGAACTCAGGGAAAGGCTGGAAGCCTGCGATATTTCTCGTCTTACTCCCCTGGCTGCCCTGAATTTTTTAAGCGAACTCAAGGGAGCTCTCGAGGAATAAGAGGGCTGATTCAGTAGGAGTCTGATTCGTCTTCGACGTCAAACTCTTCTTCTTCCTCTTCTTCCTCGTAGTCTTCCTCATAACCGTGTTCCTCTTCGTCGTAAGGAGCCTCCCCGGTTTCTTCCTTGCGCTGTTCTAAAGCCAGGTCGAACTCCTCTCGGTCTTCGTAGCGACGAAGGTAGTTCGCTGCCGAATCACTGTAATAAAGCTCGAGATAGTCGTCCTCAATGATGCAAAAGACGGACATGCTGTGCCCGGTCTGGAGATTGCCCACCGTCTCGACAATATCCGCCTTTTTCTTGATGGCATCCAGGGTCAACCAACTCATAATTTCTATTTCTTCCACGGCTCACTCCGGAAAAATTAATAGCCATTTTTTTGAAATTGTCAAGCAAAAATATTTTCTTCTGGCTTCTTCCCTTTTTCTGGCTTTTTTTGGCATACTAGGGCGTAGGAGCGTAGAAAAATGAGATGGGAAAAGTTTACCGTTATGTCCCAGGAAGCGTTGCAGCTGGCCCAGAGAAAGGCCGAAGAATTGGGACATCAGGAGGTTAAGCCCGAACACTTGCTCTGGAGTTTCTTGAGCCAGGACGGAAATATCGTCCCCTCTGTCCTCTCCAAGCTTGGTGCTAGCCCGGCGCGAATTCATCAGGAAGTGGAAAAAGCACTTGAAAGGATGCCGAGGGTTAGCGGCGGAGAGGCTTATGTTTCTTCCGCCTTGCGTCAGGTCATGAATGAGGCCGAAAAAGAGGCAAATAAGCTGAAGGACGAATACATCTCCACCGAACATCTCTTCCTGGCCATGCTTAAAGATAAGTCCAGCTCGGCCGGGCGGATTCTTGAAGAAAACGGGGTGACCGAGGACGGAGTCCTCCGGGCGCTGGTCTCAATAAGGGGCACCCAGAGGATAACTGACCCGCAGCCGGAGGCGAAATACCAGGTTCTTCAAAAATATGCCCGGGACCTCACCGACCTCGCCCGCCAGGGGAAGCTTGACCCTGTCATCGGCCGCGAAGAAGAAATTCGACGCGTCATCCAGGTGCTTTCCCGCCGGACAAAGAACAATCCCGTTCTCATCGGAGAAGCCGGAGTTGGTAAGACAGCTATCGTCGAGGGGCTCGCCCAGCGGATTGCTAATGGCGATGTCCCCCAATCCTTGAAAAACAAACGCATCATTGCCCTGGACATTGGCGCGCTCGTGGCCGGAACGAAGTACCGAGGGGAATTCGAAGACAGATTAAAAGCCATCCTCAAGGAAATTCGGGAGGCGAGCGGGGAAATTATCCTCTTTATCGATGAGCTTCATACAATCATCGGGGCGGGTGCAGCTGAAGGTGCCGTCGATGCTTCGAACATGCTCAAACCGCCCCTGGCCAGGGGAGAGTTGCGTTGCGTGGGCGCCACGACCCTGAGCGAATACCAGAAGCATATTGAAAAAGATGCCGCCCTTGAGCGCCGTTTTCAGCAGGTTTATGTGGGGGAGCCTTCGGTCGAAGAGACCATTTCCATCCTGAGAGGCCTGAAAGAGAAGTACGAAGTTCACCACGGCGTCAAAATCAAGGATTCAGCCCTGATTGCGGCAGCTACCCTCTCCAATCGCTATATTTCTGGTCGTTACCTTCCGGACAAGGCCATTGACCTGATTGATGAGGCAGCTTCGCGGATCCGGATTGAAATCGATAGCAGGCCAGAGGAAATCGATGAGCTCGAACGCCGCATTCTCCAACTGGAAATTGAAAGACAGGCGCTCAAAAAAGAAACAGACGAGGCGGCGAAGGAAAGACTGGAGAAAATCAACCAAGAGCTTTCTGATTTGAAAGAAAAGAGTGCTGCCCTGACAGCCCGCTGGCAAAGGGAAAAGGACCTGATTGAAGCCCTGAACAAGCTTAAAGAACGCCAGGATGCCCTGAAACTCGAGGAACAGAATGCCGAGCGCCGCGGGGATTTAGAAAACGAAGCTGAAATCCGATACGGCAAGCTCATCGAAATGGCTAAGGAAATGGACAAGGTATCGATGGAGCTGGCCAAGGTCCAGGAAAAGGGTAAGATGCTCAAAGAAGAGGTGGATGAGGAGGATGTGGCGGAAGTCGTTTCCCGCTGGACGGGCATTCCAGTTTCCAAGATGCTCGAAGGAGAGGTCGAGCGTCTCATCAAAATGGAGGAAAATCTCCGGCGCAGGGTTGTCGGTCAGGACCATGCTCTCAGGGTTGTCTCGGATACGATTCGCCGGGCGAGAGCGGGTCTCCAGGAGCCATCGAGACCCCTGGGGTCATTCATTTTTCTCGGACCGACTGGAGTAGGGAAAACTGAGCTTGCCCGGGCCCTGGCAGAATTCCTCTTTGACGATGAAAGGGCGATGGTCAGGCTGGATATGTCAGAGTACATGGAAAAGCATACGGTTTCTCGTCTCATCGGGGCTCCCCCGGGCTATGTGGGTTACGAGGAAGGGGGTCAGCTGACAGAGGCCATCAAGCGCCGTCCTTATTCAATCATTCTTCTGGATGAAATCGAGAAGGCCCATCCTGATGTCTTCAACATCCTTCTCCAGATCCTGGACGATGGCCGGTTGACGGATGGCAAGGGAAGGACCGTCGATTTCCGTAACACCCTGATCGTCATGACATCTAACCTTGGAAGTGCGGCCATCAAGGAATTCAGTCAGGACTACGAAACGATGGAGCGCGAAGTCAAGAAAATCCTCGAGAGTTCGTTTCGCCCAGAGTTCCTTAACCGCATAGACGAGGTCGTCATTTTTAGAGCTCTTGACCGGTCCACTTTGCTCAAAATCGTTGACCTCCAGCTTGACCTGCTGCGTCGGAGGCTGGAGGAGAAGAATATCAAAATTGAGGTCAGTGCCGAGGCCAAGGAGCTTCTGGCTGAAAAAGGCTATGACCCTGTTTACGGAGCGAGGCCTCTAAAGAGGGTCATCCAGCAGGAGATCCAGAATCCTCTGGCCCTTCACTTGCTTGAGGGGGCCTACCAGGAAGGCGATACCATCCGCGTCGATGTCGACCGGAAAAATAATTTTATCTTCAAGAAGGCGTCGGCCCCGAAGACGTGAACTGGCCGCGCCCCGAAGGACCACAGAAGCTCTTGTTTGTGGTCCAAAGGAGATGAGAAATGAAAGAAGAAGTGGAGAAGGCGATTGCCGAAATCAGGCCTCATCTTCAGGCTGACGGCGGCGATGTGGAGCTTGTGGAGGTGAGCGAGGAGGGGATTGTCAAGGTCAGGCTCTTGGGTGCCTGCCAGGGATGTCCGATGCGGCAAATGACGCTCACACAAGGGGTCAGTCGCTTTATCAAGAACAGGGTTCCCCAGGTTAAGGAAGTTCAGGCCGTTCCGTAAGCAAAAGGATAATAAGCCTCCGCCAAAGTGTTTTTTCAGTCTTGCCTCGCCTATTATAAAGAAGACATAAGTTGTTTTAAGTACTTCGCCCCCAGGTTTTATAGAAGCGCGGTCAATTGACAATTATTTGAATAATATAGTAAACATATAAAATCTATAAGGAGGCTAAGATGAAGAAAAAATGGATGGCGCTTCTTGGAGTGACGCTTTTCTTGGGCTTGAATTCTTTCGCTTTGGCCAACGGGTTAAACCTGAATAGCCTGGGCAGCCGGGCCCTGTCCATGGGCGGTGCCTTCGTTGGCCTGGCCGATGATTACAGTTCCATCTTCTGGAATCCGGCAGGGATGACCCATTTCACCAGTCGCTATTTTGGTTTTTATGGCACCGACGTCATCCCCTCAGGAAGCTACAAACTTCAAGTTCCGACCCAGGTCGGTTTGGTCACCGTGGTCGATGCCAAGACGGAGACCAAGCATTACCTTTCTGGCTTAGCAGCCTATTATCATCCTATCAATGAGGCTCTTGTCGCTGGCATTGGAGTTTATGTCCCCTCCGGACTGGGAGCTGCCTGGGACGGAGATGACTTCTCGGCCATTTCCCATAACGTTGCTTATCAATGGGAAAGCCGTGTCGGGATGGTCACTTTTGCTCCAGCTATTGCCTATAAGGTCAATGACAAGGTATCTGTAGGTGCAGCGCTGAACATCAATTACGGGATGTTTTCTCTGAAAACTCACGCTGGCACCGCCAAACCTCCTCAGGTCCCTGTCGAGGTTGACCTCGGCCAGTACGAGGATGACCTGGATGGATGGGGTTTTGGGGCCACTGTCGGGATTCTCCTCAAGCCAAACGAAATGCTCAGCGTGGGAATGACTGTCCGGACTCCCAGCCAAATCAAATTCAAGGGCGAATCGATGATCTCGAACCTTGGCCTCCTTGGCTTCAAAGATAAGTCGGATTCCGAACGGAGTGTCACGTGGCCCTTCTGGGTGGCTATCGGTGCAGCTTTCCGGCCGATGGAGGGGCTAACTTTGACCGGTGATTTGCAGTGGACTCAATGGAGTAGCATCGACGAGATTGAAACAAGATATATTGACCCCTACTGGAATCTCTTCATGACAGCTTCGGGCCGGGATGTCCAGCCGATGAGATGGAAGGATGCGTTGCAGGTTCGTTTTGGTGCTGAATATAAGTACTGGGAAAACGTAGCCCTGAGGGCAGGTTATTATTACGACCCATCACCCGCTCCCGAACAAACCCTGAATGTTCTTCTTCCCAGCTACACCTTCAACGTATTTACGCTCGGAATAGGCTACGATCTCAACGGACTTGTCCTTGATTTCGGCTTCGAGATGCTGCTGGGTAAGGAGCGAGAAGTCAATTATGCGAAGGTCATTACCGACCCCAATTGGGAATCAGCCCAACCGGGTGTTTACAAGATGAGAATCCTCGTCCCTAATATTTCCGTAAGCTACAGATTCTGAAAAAGAAAAGCAGGGATAGGCTCACCCGGGGTCGGCTTTCGGAAAGAAGTGAGAACCTATGGAAGTGAGGAAGGCTATCATCCCCGCGGCTGGTTTTGGAACCCGTTTCCTTCCTGGGACCAAAGCCCAGCCCAAAGAAATGATTCTTGTCATCGATAAGCCTCTCATCCAGTACACCGTAGAGGAAGCTGTCGCATCCGGCATTCGAGAGCTGGCTGTTATCACGAGCCGTGGCAAGAGCTCAATCGAAGACCATTTCGACCGCAGCCCCGAGCTCGAGGCCTTTCTCGAAGCTAAGGGAAAGCTCGACCTGCTGGCTGAAGTCCGCCGGGTCTCAGAATTGGCCAAAATAGTTTTCATTCGTCAACCAGAGATGCTTGGCCTTGGCCATGCCATCCTGATGGGAGAAGATTTTGCCGCCGGCGAGCCAGTGGCCGCACTCACCCCTGATGACATTTATGATTGCGCTGTGCCATGCACCAGGCAGCTGACCAATATCTTTAGGGAAAAAAAAGCGACGGTGATAGTGCTCGGACGGGTGGATAGCGAAGGGACAAAAAAATATGGCATCGTGAAAATCAGGCGGCAGCTCAGTGACCGTCTTTTCGAAATCGACGACATGGCTGAGAAGCCAGGGCCCGAGCGGGCTTTTTCTGATCTGGGAATCCTCGGTCGCTATGTCTTTACGCCCGAAATCTTTGACGCGATCAAGGAAACGCCGCCTGATTCACGGGGAGAAATCCAGATTACCGACGCGATTCGGCTTCTTCTGCGGAGCCAGCCTGTGTATGGATATCTTTTCGAGGGCCAGCGTTATGACTGCGGGAACAAGCTTGGCTTCCTCGAAGGGACGCTTGCTCTGTCCCTCAAACATCCCGAATTCAGCCCAGAAGTGAAGAAGATTATCGAATCCCTCCTCAAGCAAGGATAAGAGGGCGCCTTTTTTGTGGGATAATGAGAGTTTCCTGGATTTTACCTGAAACGGCAATCTTTCTTCGGCCTGGATCGCCTTTTTGGACAAATGGGAAGGGAAGTGGCGAGGGACGGAATCGAACCGCCGACGCAGGGATTTTCAGTCCCTCGCTCTACCGACTGAGCTACCTCGCCACTCTATCGGCTGGACCCTTGATAGTATATTTTTCTTATCGGCCAATGTCAATCTCCTTCAGGGGAACAGGAGTTAGACCGGTTCAGAAAGTCATGATAGCTTCATAGTCGAATGAAGATCGCTGCCTTATTGCCCCATGTTGAGGTCTTCGGCGGCGTTCGTCGCTACCTGGAAATCGGAAATGAGCTTACCAAGAGAGGACATACCTTTGTCCTTTTTACGCCCACCGGGGAAAAGCCGGATTGGCTAGAATTCGAAGGTTTTTCGCGGCCGTTTGGGCTTCTGACTGAAGAACGGGATTTCGATATCGGCCTCTGCAGCGAGTATTCGATTTTGTCCCACTTTGACCGTCTTGAGGCCAGAGCCAAATTTTTTTATTTTGTCCTTGAAGGGCATAAGCAGGAAAGAGAAGTTGCTAGGCGAAATTATCATTTTCTCGGGTGCTCGGAGGGCATTTCGCGGCGGATAGAAAAGAAATACGGCGTACGGTGCTTCCGGGCGGTTGGCGGCTTCAACCCTAAAATATTTTATCCTTTGCCCAGAGAACGCTATCCAGAAAGAGGGCAGACAATGGCTATCCTCAGCTATGGCCGGATCCATAAAAAGAGAAAGGGCATCCGACACGTCATCCGGACAGCCGAAAAGCTTTATCGCCGGTTTGAGGGACTCCGTTTGGTCTTTTTTGACAGCCTCGTTGGTCAAGATAAGCGCGACCCTCGGTCTCTGATCAAGACGAAGGTTCCTTATGATTTTTATCTCAATTTACCCCAGAGCAAGATGGCGTGGCTTTTTTCTCAGGCCGACATTTTCGTCAGCGCCGAGAGACGCGCCGGCTGGGCCAACACTGTCGCTGAGGCCATGGCCTGCGGCCTCCCTGTGGTCACCACTTCGAGCGGAACGACCGATTTTGCTTTCCACGAGGAGACCGCCCTCGTTGTTCCCCTGGCCCATCCGTTTTTTCTCTACCGTCAGGTCAAGCGGCTTATCCTGGACCATGAACTGCGGCATCGAATCGCCGCCGCGGGTCATCACAAGATTCAAGAATTTACCTGGGATAGGTTGGCCCGAAACCTTGAGGCCATATTTTTGTCGGTTTTGGCATAGGGTCTTTCTCATCGAGGTCGAGAGCGAGGGGCAGCGGTTATCAAATTGAAATAGGTCCAGGGTTGTGATATCCTTGGCCATGGAGGAAGTCGGCATGAACGAAAAGGAATTGAAAGAGCGATTGCTCTTGGAAAATGAAGAATTCAAGAAGCTTTATGAAGAGCATCAGGCCTATGAGAGAAAACTCAATCTCTATAAAATAAAGACTATCCTCACCGAGGAAGAGAAGCTCGAGGAAAAGGAGCTTAAGAAGCGCAAGCTTGCCCTCAAGGATAGGATGTACGGGATCATGGAGGAATTTCGAAAGTCCCATCCCATTGCTCGTTAAACCTGATGAAATCGACCAAAAAATTTCGGGTTGGGGTTGTTGGCACCGATTCCCTGCGCGGGCGGGAAATCAAGAACATCCTCAGCACCAGAAAGTTTCCGTTGACCCACATCGAATTCTATGACCCTGACGTGGAGGAAGAATACAGCAAGCTAACCCAATTCCGGGATGAACCCAAGGTGGTCCACCATCTTCGTCCCGAAGCCCTGGAGGGTTTGGACTTGGTTTTCCTGGCGGCCGATAAGAAAACGAATCGTGCTTGTGGCCAATTAGCGATGGAGAAGAAGTTTCGAGCCATTGACCTGAGCGAAACTTTTTCCGGCCATCCTGACGTCCCGCTCATCGTCGCTGGCGTCAACGATGGCCTCATCATGGAGGAAGAATTTCCGCTCGTGGCCAATCCCCATCCAGTGACCATTATCCTGGCAACCCTTCTCCACCGGCTGGTTGGCAAATTTGGGGTGTCCAAAGCGGTTGCCTTTGTGCTCCAACCAGTCTCGGCCTTTGATGAATCGGGGATTGACGAGCTGGCCAGTCAGAGCGCGGCCCTTCTTTCTAGTGCCTCGCTGAAGAAAAGCGTTTTTAAGGAGCAGATAGCCTTTAATATTCTTTCTCATACCGAGGCACCCGGAGCGGACGGTTTTTCAGCCAGCGAGAAACAGGTCATCGCTGAAATCAAGAAAGTCTTGGCCCATCCAAACTTTCCTCTTTCTCTTTCCCTCATCCAGGCGCCCGTTTTTCACACCTATTCCATCATGGCCTACCTTGAGCTCTGTCAAGTGGTCGAAATCAGGGACCTGGAAGCGGCTTTCAAGGAAAGCTCTTTTTTCAAAATCGGCCCACCTTCGGCCAGTTGTCCCGTGTCTTCGGTCTCCGTAGCTGGAAAAGACCAAATTTTCATCGGCCAGATCAAAAAGGAGGAATCTATCCCCAATGCCTTCTGGATCTGGACGGTTACAGATAATCTAACGCGGGGCTCGGCTCTCAACGCTCTGGAAATCGCCAAGATCATCTTTGCCTCGCGGAGCAAAGAGCCCGCTTCACCATGAAGGAAATCCTTGCCCTCTTCCAGCTGGCCTTCCGGGAAAAAAGGCTTATTTTTCTGTCCTTCATCTCTTCTATTTTTGTCGCCTTTTTCACTTACATATTTGTCAACCTGGTCCAACCCATCATGGACAAACTTTTCCAGCTTTCGACAGCGGGAGCAGGACCGGAAAAGACGCGGTTCATGGACCTTGTTTTCCGTTATTTGAGAGTCAGCGAGAGTCAGCTCATCAAAATCCTCCCTCTTCTGGTGCTGGTTGTTATTTTCGGGAAGGGCCTCTTCACGTTTCTCTCCTCTTTTTTCATGAAGACGGTAGGCCACCGGGTGGTCAAGAGACTGCGAGATGACCTCTATCGTCATCTGCTTTACCAGTCGAGCAGCTTTTATGACCACCGGCCGACGGGAGACCTGATGTCCCGCTTGACGAGTGATGTCGACAAAATCCATCAAGCCATCTCGGGGAGCATGGCCGACTTCATCGAGGAGGTTTTCATCCTTGCTGCTCTCCTGCTGGGGGTTTTCGTCATTGATTACCGTCTGGCTTTGGTCTCCATCGTCATTACGCCACTGGCTGTCGTGCCGCTGGTTGCTTTCAGCCGGCAACTCAAGAAAAAAAGCCTCGTCGGACAGAGAAAGATGTCCCAAATCTACAGCCTTCTCCATGAAACCATCACCGGGCAGAAAATTGTTAAGGCTTTCACGAGCGAAGAATTTGAGATTCGAAAATTCCTCCAGGCCACAAGCAGCTACCTGAAGACGAGCATCAAATTGGCCTGGATTGGAAGCCTCTCCTCACCCTTCATGGAGTTCATCGGCGGGGTGGTCGGGGCATTCATCCTTTATGTCGGGTCGCGCCGGATTGCCCAAGGGGCTATTAGTCCCGGCGATTTTGGCGCCTTTGTCATGGCCATTTTCATGATGTACACACCCATCAACCGGCTTAATCGGGCGAACAACGTTATCCAGCAAGCTGTCGCCAGTCATCAGCGAATTCAGGAGATTCTCCATACTCCCGCCCAGGTCCAGGACTTGCCGACCGCCTATCCGCTTCCTCCGGTGAAAGGGGAGGTGCGGTTTGAGAATATTTCTTTTTGCTACGACGAAGGCCGGCCGACCTTAACCAACATCACTTTTGAAATCAAGGCCCACGAGCGCGTAGCTCTTGTCGGTCTCAGCGGGGCGGGGAAGACGACGGTTATCAACCTTCTGACTCGGTTTTACGAGCCGAGTTCAGGGAAAATCACCATAGATGGGATTGATATTCGTCAGGTTACCCTATCTTCGCTTCGGGCCCAAATAGGCCTGGTGACCCAGGATATCATTCTTTTTAACGACACCGTGCGGAACAACATCGCCTATGGCTTCACAAATGTTCCCGAGGAAAAGATTGTCGCCGCTGCCAAAGCCGCGAGAGCGGATGAATTTATTCAAACTCTCCCTCAGAAATACGATACCCTCATCGGAGAGAAAGGGGGCTTGCTTTCGAGCGGGCAACGGCAGCGGTTAGCCATTGCCCGAGCATTGCTCAAAAACCCGCCCATCCTCATCCTCGATGAAGCGACCTCCGCCCTGGATCCGGAATCAGAAAGGCTCATCCAGGCCGCATTAGATGAGGCCATGAAGGATCGGACGACGCTGGTCATCGCCCATCGCATTTCGACAATCAAGAATGCCGATAAAATCTTTGTCATCGACAACGGTCGCATCGTCGAAGAGGGCACGCACGAAGAGCTTTACTCCAGGAACGGGATTTACCGGAAGTTATATGACCTTCAATTTCCCGAAGAAGAGGGTGGCTGATGAGAAGCATGACCGGTTTTGCCGAGAGGAGCTTCGTGGGAGCCGGACTGCATGTTAAGATTTCACTCAAAAGCCTGAACCATAGGTTTTTTGATTGGAACTATAAAGGTTCTCCTCTTGGCGAGGTGGAGAACAAGCTGAGGGCAATTGCCCAGCAGAAGCTTCGGCGGGGCCGGGTGGAAGCATCCGTGGAGATGATTTTTCTGGAGCCTTCCGGATGGCATGTCGTCATCAACGAAGGTTTGCTCGAGAAAATTCTTTCTTCCCTCCACAAAATATCCGGCCGGCTCGGGAGAGCGCCTTTTTTTTCTTTGGATACCCTCTTTTCCATTCCCCAGCTCATCGAGATCAGAAGAAAGGAGTTTTCCTCGGCTCAAATCGCTTTCCTGGAGCGGATTTTTGAGCAAACGACCGAAGAAGTGTTGAAACAGCGCCGGCGGGAAGGAAGCCAGATTGCTCGTCAGCTGAGAAGGCATCTCCGTTCTCTGCGGGGTGCGATAAGCCGGATCGAGAGATTGAATCAGAGACAGCCGATGCTCGTGCGCCAGAAGATCGAGGAGCGCCTCAAGGGCCTGAATTCTAAACTCCCTCTTGCCGCCGGTCGGCTTGAAGAAGAGGTGGCTTTCCTGGCCCAGAGGGCCGACATTGCCGAAGAAATCCAGCGACTGAAAGCGCACGTGGATGGATTCGAGAAAGCTTTAGAGGAGGAATCAGAAAATCCAGTCGGAAAAAGGCTCGATTTCCTGGCTCAAGAAATTTACCGGGAGGCCAATACCATCAACTCGAAGAGCCAGGATATTGATATCATCCGCGAAAGCCTCACCATCAAGGGTGAGGTCGAAAGCCTCCGGCAACAAGTCCAGAACCTCGAATGAGAAACAAGCGGCCATGATTTATGTGATTTCTGGACCTTCGGGTGGCGGGAAATCGACGCTCATCCGAAGAGTCATGGCAAATTTACCCCATCTCCGCTTTTCGGTCTCTTACACCACGCGTCCACGCCGGGCCTCAGAGGTGGATGGCCGGGATTATCATTTTGTGGATGAAGAACACTTTCTAAAAATGGTCAAGAGAGGAGATTTTTTAGAATGGGCTGTCGTCCATAATTTCTATTACGGCACGGCTCTCAAAGAACTGCGGCGGGAGGGTAGAGACGACCTCCTTCTCGACATAGATGTCCAGGGCGCGAATCAGGTTAAAAAAAAGATCAGAGGCGCGATTTTCATTTTTATTTTGCCCCCGAGCTATCAGGAACTCAAAAAACGTCTGGAAAGAAGGGGACTTGACAATCCTGCGGCCATTCGCGAACGACTGGAGCACGCCCGCAAGGAAATTTTGGCCTGCCCTCAGTTTGATTACGTGGTCATCAACGATGACCTTGATGAGGCCGCGCAGGAGCTCGAATCAATCATCCGGTGCCATCGGTGTGAGAGGAAGAGCCGAAAAAAGCAAATTGATGCCATCCTCAAGAGCTTCTGCCGAAAACGGCGACCGAAAGAATGAGGGAAAGCTATGAAGAAAATCGTCTTGGGCGTAACTTCGTCCGTTAGTATTTACAAGGCATGCGACATCCTCCGCCGGTTCCAGGAGAAAGGCTTTGAAGTTCAAGTCATCATGACCCAGAACGCAACCCGACTCATGGCCCCGCAATTGTTTCGAGCTTTGTCGGGTTATCCTGTTTTGGATGACCTTTTTGGGCGCGAAGAGAGGGAAAGGATTGCCCATGTATCTTTAGCCGAGGAAGCCTCTCTTTTGGTTGTTGCTCCGGCAACAGCCAACATTATCGGCAAATTTGCCTCGGGAGTGGCGGATGATTTCCTGACCACTTTCTTTTTGGCGGCCCAATGCCCGGTGCTCATTGCGCCGGCCATGAATGAAGCCATGTATCTTCATCCCCAGACTCAGGCGAATATCCAGAGGCTCCGCAGCCTGGGCATTGAGTTTGTCCTGCCGGAGAAAGGTTATTTGGCCTGCCAAAAAGTGGGTTGGGGAAGGCTAGCGTCGCCAGAGGAAATTGTAGAAAAGGGGCTGATTCTTCTCCAGAAAAGCGAAAGCTTGCGGGGGAAAAAGGTTATCATTACTGCCGGCCCGACCAGGGAACCCCTTGACCCTGTGCGTTTCCTCTCCAATCGGTCCTCAGGGAAGATGGGCTATGCTCTGGCGGCAGAGGCGCTCTCCCGAGGAGCTGAGGTAGTCCTCATTTCCGGACCCACAGCAATCATCCCCCCCGCCAAAGCGACTTTTGTTTCCGTCGTAACAGCTTCAGAAATGGCCCGGGAAGTGGCCAGACATCTTCCGGCCGCTGACATCCTGGTAATGGCAGCAGCCGTTTCAGACATCAAGTTCAAGAAGCCTTCTTCTGAAAAAATCCCGAAGAGCAAGATTCCAGAGAAGATAGAGCTTGCCCCGACTGAAGATATCCTGTTAGGAATAAGGAGGAAGAAAAAAAGAAAAAGGTTTGTTGTGGTCGGCTTTGCTGCTGAAACACAAAATCTCAAGCAGAATGCCATCCTCAAGCTCCGGCAGAAAAATCTGGACTTGATTGTCGCGAACGATGTGTCTCAGCCTGGAATTGGATTTGAAGCAGACATGAACCGCGTTCTTCTCGTGGACAGGAAGGGCAACGTGGTGGAGACTGAGACGTTAAGCAAGAGGGAGGTCAGTCGCATCATCCTTGACAAAGTTGAGGTTTTGCTTGGAGAAAAAAACGAACTCCTGGGTCGATAACCTGGAAGAGAGGATCAGGTTTTTTAAAGATTTGGGGGTGGAGTTTGTTTTGACTAAGGTCAGTGACAAAGGAGCCACCAAGCGAGGCCAACTTCTTTCGCTCCATGAAGAAATCATGAGCTGTAAACGTTGCCCGTTAGCCAAGACGAGGACAATTCCTGTTCCTGGAGAAGGCAGCCTTTCCGCCGAACTGATGTTCGTCGGTGAAGCACCAGGAGTGGATGAAGATCTCCAGGGCCGGCCTTTCGTCGGCCGAGCCGGGCAGCTTTTAACAAAAATCATCGAAGCCATGAACTTTCGCCGAGAGCAGGTCTTCATAACAAATGTGGTCAAATGCCGTCCTCCAGATAATCGCACTCCCTCTTCGGCTGAGGTTGAGCAATGCCGGGTCTATCTTTTGGCCCAGGTAGAAGCTATTCAGCCTCGGGTCATCGTCACTCTGGGGAAAGTGGCAACAGATTTTTTTGTTCCTCTGGAAGGGAACATCAGCAAACTCAGGGGAAATTTTTATGAGTTCGGGAATATCCTGATCATGCCCACCTTCCACCCCGCTTATGTTCTCCGGAACGAAGGAAACAAGGCCATCAAGAAGCTTGTCTGGCAGGACATGAAAAAGGTCATGGCGGTTCTCAACAAGAGATGACGCGCTACGCGGACATCCTGGTGCCACTTCCGCTGAGCGAAGCCTTCACGTATCTCATTCCTTCGGCCCTGGCCGAAAAAATCCAGCCCGGGATGAGGGTTCTTGTTCCCTTCCGGGATAGGCTCCTCTCCGGTTTTGTGGTCAGAACAAGGTCCCGGATGAGCAAGCAGGGAATCGTCTTCAAGCCCATCGTTCAGCTGCTTGATGATAGCCCGATTTTTCCGCCTTATTTTTTTTCTTTTGTTGAAGCGTTGAGCCGCTATTTTTTTATTCCCCAGGGTGAAATCCTCCACGCCGCGGTGCCTCCCTTTCTTCTTGTCCAGACGAGACTCAGATATTCTTTGAGCTCTCAAGGTGTTCAAGCCCTTAATAGCGGTACTCTTCAACCTGCTGAGTCGGAGGTCGCGCGGTGGCTTAAAGAAAAAAGTTATACATTGCGGTTCTTGGAACGGAAGCTGGGGCTAAGAGACACGGCCTCGCTCCTGGCGAAAATGAAGAAGAAGGGTTTGATCCTAGTCACCAAAGAAGCGAGCGGCCCAAAAAAGACCAAAATGAGAAAAACTCTCCCGGCCTCCGCTCAGCTCGAGCTAGATTTTTCTTTTGATGAGAGTTTAAGGCAAGCGAGCCTCCGGGTCAGTGAGTCTCTTTCCCAAGGTCGCTTTTCGCCATTTCTTATCTTTGGTCAACAAGAAAAAAGGCAGGCTCTCTATTTTGATTTGATCCGTAAGGCGCGGCTAGACTCAGGAAAGGTTCTTTACCTTATCCCGGAAATTGCTCCCGCTTCGAATATTGTTCAACAAATACAGAAGCGGACAGGTGAAGAGGTGGTCCTCTTCCACAGCCAGCTCCCTCCTTCCCTCCGCAGGCAAGAATGGGAAAAGGTCAGGGATCCACGCACCGGAATTGTTCTTGGTCCGCACTCTGCTCTATTTTCACCCATCGAAGACCTCAAGCTTATCATTCTGGATGAAGAGCAAGATGAATCCTATGACCAACGGGAAGGTTTCCCTTTCGATGTCCGGCGAGGGGCATGGCTCAGAGCCAAGGAAGAAAGAGCAGTTTTGGTTCAGGGAAGCTCTGCTCCGACGGTAGAGGCTTATTATCGGGCTCGACAAGGGAATTATCTTCTCGACCTTGGGACTAAAAAATGGGAAGGCAAGGTTACTCTGGTGGACAGTCGGAAGGATGCTGCCCTTCTATCTTCGGTCCTCCTCGAAAAAATAAACCAAAAGCTAAGGGAAAAAGAACCCATCCTTTTGTTTTTCAATCGGCGTGGCTACGCGGCCTACCTGGTCTGTGCCAAGTGCGGCTTTAATCCCCGCTGTCAGCGGTGCGGTCAATTGCTTTCTTACCACAAGAGAGAAGAAAAACTGGTCTGCCACTCCTGCCGACTGGTCGCTGGAGAACTTCAGGCTTGTTCTCAGTGCGGAAGTCGGCTGGTTGAAAAAAGGAGTCCTGGAATTGAGGCCTTAGCCGAAAAACTGAAAAAGGTTTTTCCTCAGAGCAGGATAGAGGTTTTTTCCACCAATGGAGCCAGCCGGAAAAAAGAGCGCGAGGTCTTGTTGTCGAGCTTTAAGAGGGGACAAATCGACATTCTCCTCGGGACGAATCTATTGGCTCGCCAGCCCGAACTTTCCCCGGTTAGATTTGTCGGTGTCCTTTACCCCGAAATGCTCCTCCATTTAGCCGATTTCAGGGCAAGCCAAAAAGCGTTCTTGGCCGTGACCAAATTCCTTAGCTTTCTCTGGGCCGGTTCAAAGAGCGAAGCGCTCATCCAGACAGCCGCGCCCGAACACTTTGCCATTCAAGCTGCGGCCCGCGGAGATTACAAGAGCTTTTATGAACAGGAAATCAGGTTCCGTCGATGGCTAGGGTATCCTCCCTTTTCCTGTCTGGCCGAAGTTGTCCTTGAGGGCAGGGATGCCCGGCGTGTCGCCCACCAAATGAGAAGCTTTGTCCAAGAGATTAGGAAGTCTGGCCGAGAGATCGAGGTTTTTGGACCGTCCTTGGTATCTTCTACCTCGGGAAAAAGAGGCCCATGGATTCGGGTGGGCCTGAAGGCTAAAAAGAAGAAAAGCCTGGATGCCGCGTTGAATCGCGCCTGGCCCCAGGTGCGGATAAAAAAATCGATTTTTTTCTTCGATTGAACGAAAACCCCCTTTTTTGTTCTCTTCAGTCAGCACCCCTTTGGTCTATAGAAAATGGGAAAGTGCTGGCCAGTCTAATTATTCTAATTATTCTTCCGGACAATATAAATGGGGACCGTGTCGTAAATAAACTGGGCTCCCTCCCATGCCACAAGAGCTCGAACGTAAAGAGTGAGATTCGACCAGATTTCCTTGGAGAGGGGGCTGTAATAGTTGGTCGTGACTGAGCCTGAGCTATTCGTTGTCTTGGAGATGACAAACTGGTTGTCCTCGAAATAGCCAAAATCAACTCTGAATCCTGAGCTATCGAGGATTTCGAAAACTATCGTTTTGCCGGGAATTGGAGTGCCATCGTACTCCTTGAGAGTCGCTGTGATTGTCGACATTTCCCTGGTGTCCTGACCAGCAATAAGGACATTTGGGTCGGCCTTCAGATTGAGGAGAATAGCAAACGAGGACGGACCAGATGGGTTGGGTATCTTAACTTCACTTCTTTGGCATGAATTGGAGCCCATCAAGATGAAGGCTATCAAAACGAAGAGGACAAAGGACGTTTTCTTTTTAATCATGATTTTTCCCCTTATTTGATTCTCCATGGTCGTACTCCACTTATTCATCTACATAATTAGCGAAATAGATGGGCAGGTATCCTGTTGCCTTCACATTTCTGTTGGCGAGGTCGTGGCCATAGAAGTCAACCCTGGCCGTTACCTGAAGGACTCCTTCTGCTCTTCCTTCGGCGAGGGCAATGAGCGGTGGTTCCATCTTAGCCACCTCTCGAACGATGACAAAGGAAACCCCCGTTGAAGACCCGACCCGCAGAAGGACGGATAAAGTACCCTCGAAAGGAAGGGGGACATCTATGCCGGGAGTGTTTTTTCCGTCGGTTCGAGAATAAGAAACCGTGTACTTCGTGAGGACGATGTCGTTGTACTGAGAAGTCCCCAGCATTGGCGCCGGGTCCAGAGTTGACGCGCGGAGGGTAGCTGTGGCCACATCAGCAAATACACTGTTATTTTTGATGACATCCGACTGAAGATAATCGGCTGTATTCCCTTCGTAGTCCTGACCCTGAATTCTTTCCACGACAAGGATGGAAGCCGACCTTGTCTCATCTTCGATGGGGTTGCAAGCAGAGAGAATGAGAAGAACCGGCAGAATAACCGATAGGCTATGGATTTTCTTCCTGTTTTTCATGGTCGCACCCCTTATTTTATTATTCGAGGAGTAATAAAGATGAGTAATTCCCTATTCTGTTTCGTGCGGGCGAAAGAACGGAAGAGATTCCCCAGGATGGGAATGGAATGAAGGAGAGGGACCCGCTCCCGGGTGATGGAATCCTCCGTCCTGTAAATGCCGCCGATGACGGTCGTTCCGCCGTCGGGAACCATCACCGTCGTCTTGGCGCTCTGGGTGGTAATCGGCGGAATTCCGTTGACCAGGTTCGCGAAATCGGCCGCATTATTCTGGATTTCCAGGGTCATGATGATTGTCCCTTCGGCCGTGATCTGGGGAGTGGCTTTCAGCTCGAGGGCAGCGTTGACATATCGCGTCGTCACCGTGAAGTTGGCCACTGTTTGAACTGGAATCTGTCGACCCTGAATGATTTCTGCGGCCTGGTTGTTTTGGGTCGTAACCTTGGGGCAGGAGATGATTCGTCCCTCGCCCGACGTTTCCAGAGCAGAGATTGCCATGTCCAGACGAAAAGTGTCCAGGATATTGGCGAAGGAGAAGCCAACGGCAGTTGTAAAGGCTGGCGCAGGCAGGTTAATGGCATATCCGCCCAAGGGACCACCCATGCCCTTGGTCACAATCCCCTGAGGGATCATCGCCCCGTCAACGAGTGCCTTGTGGGGAAATTGGAGGCTGGTCTGGTTTCCGTAAAAGGGGTCAGCAATGCCCCGGAAGCCCCACTGAATGCCCAGGTTTCGGATGAAGGTTGAGGTCGCTTCCACGATTCTCGCCTCGATCGAAACCTGTGGCGTGGGTGTATCAAGAACGGTAATCAGCTTCTCGAGAAGGTCCAGGCTTTCTTTGACATCGGAGATGATCAGGGTGTTGGTTCGTTCGTCGATCGTAATCTGTCCTCGGTCTGATTTTTTTTGCATCAAGAGCGACATGACGTCGCGAGCCTTAGAGTAAGAAAGAGTAATTGTTTTAACGATGACGGGCCCAGCCAGCTGGCGACTTTCTCGCAGGCGTTGCTGCTCTTCTTCCTCCCGAGTGAGAACCGAAATGGGAGCAATCCGCAAAATGTTGCCTTCTAGGACCTTACCCAGTTTATTCTGCTTCAAAAGGACATCAAGCGCCTGATCCCACGGGACATCTTCCAAGTTACAGGTGACAACGCCTCGAACTTCAGGGTCAAAGACTACATTGAGCTTGGCAAAATCACCCAGGAAGAGGATAACATCCCTCAAATCGGCATCCTTGAACCTGAGAGTTATGATTTCCCCTGTATACTTGACTTCTGGTTCAGCGATTGTCTTGGGCTTGAATTGCTCCTCTTGTTGAACCTCTTGAGCAGGCTCAATTTCCTGAACTTTCTTTTCCCCGTTTGCTTTTTTCGGGCCGTTCGTGACCTCCTTTGTTTTTGCTTCTTCAGTTTGTTGGCTTGAAGGTCGTGTTAGCACCACAGGCTCTTCCTGTCCTTGAGCAGCTGGTTTACCAATCTCGCCTGAGGAGGCAACCATGAGCCGTTCTGTTTTATCTTTGACAAAGGCAACCACAATCTCTTTGTCTTTGACCCTGAGATCATATTGTCGGGGTTTATCCAGGTCAAAGACCATCCGAGTGATAGAGCGAGGGTTGCCGAGTTGAAATTGAGCCACTCTTGCCCTCCTCAGCCCCGCCTTTTCTACCTGAAATACTGAAGCAGGTTGCCCATAAACAGTGTCCATCAGGTCGACGACCAAGCGGAGTGGGTTTTCCAGAGTGAACGGCTGAACTGTGACATCAGTGCTGAGTTTGGCCCGGAAAAGAATCGAGTCCGCGCTCTCTTCAAGGTTTAGCTTGCTCATCACAGCTGTTTCGAGAGTGCTCTTCGGATTCTCCAGCGTTCTTTCGGCGTCCAGGATTTCGGTAGTTTTTCCCCTGAGGATTTTGTTGAGCTCGACGATAGTTGAGTTCCCATCAGCATAAACCCGGAAGGGGACACGTTCCCGCAGTTGGAGAAGAAGGCGCAACCTGTTGGGAGTGGCTTTTTCCAAGACAGCATTTTCTAGGAGTTCGGAGTCTGTCGATTGGACAGCGGGGGCGACAGCCGAATTCACGTTTTCGAACTCAAGGACGAGAGTTCGGGGAGATTCTTTGGCATAAAATGCCGTCGGGGTTAGGAGCGCAGCTTGGCTCTCGATAACCACTTTAGTCCCAAGCTTTCCCGGTTGGACAAGGATTCTATCTATGCTCACTGGTGACAAGGAATAGAGAGAACACGTGGCTAGGACAAAGAAAAGGCTAAAGGAAGCGACTTGCCATTTTTTCCTTTTCATGTTTAACGCTCCTCCGGAGTTATTTCTTTGATGATATCTTTGGGCTTAGTCAGGGGGATGCCCCGTTCATTAGTTTTGCGGAAAATGACCTGGCGGTCATTGATGGCCAGGATAAACCCATCGGCGAGCTTGTCCCCAACCTCAAAGTAATAGGGGAATCCCTGAGGTCCGCTCAGGATGGCTGTGAATTTTTTCTTGAACTGGACGATTCCGATGAGGTTGACGTCATCGATGGAAAGCTGGAGAGCGCTGCCGACGACAGTTTTTTCTTTGATGTCTCGTCCCGCCAGGAGGTTTTTAAAGGGGTCGCGGCGTCCGGCCGGGTCGTAAGTGGGAAGGCTGGAAAGGAGGTCTTTCAGCAGATCTCTCTCGGCTGGAGGAACTTGGGCTTTCTCCTGGGCAACAAGAAATATGGAGCCTCCTGCTGAGAAAACAAGGATGACCAAGAGGATGATGACCTGTTTCATCTTGTTGCCCTCCTTTTCGGCTTGGCCACGGGTTCTTTGATGGCGGCTTCTTCTTTGAAGATATATGTTTTGGCCGTGAAGCTTGAGCTAATGGTTAGGTCCTCCGTCTGGTTGGCAAGAGGTTTAATGGTAAAGTTTTCGATGTTGAAAATTCGAGCAAATTTGCTTAACCGGTCAAAAAAAATGGCTAAGTTGTGATAATTACCCCGGATTTCAATCGGGATCGGCCATTCCGAGTAGAATTCCATGCTGATTTCGCCGCGGGGGGCAAACCGAATAATGTCCAAACGGGTATCATAGGCCAATTGCTGGATTCCCCTCAGGATAACATCGATTTCTTTCTGCTTGGGGATAAAGACCTCAAGTTCTTGGAGAGTTTTATCAAGATTGATCAACTCTGTTTCAATCTTATCGAGCTCTTTCTTTTTTTCTTGGAGCCTGAGCACTTCTTCTTCTACCTTCAGTCTTTCGGCCTTGATCCGCTGAAGCTCTCCAAGTTGAGGTTTGAAATAGAGGAGATAAGCCAGGCCAAACACGACCACTGCCAAAATGATGTAGGCATACCAAGGCCAGTTTTTCATGGTGGTTACCCTTTCTTTTCTTTGACTTTTGGCTGCGCCGGCTTCTCGACGGCCTGGGTCGAGGAGGGTAGGACGTAGTTCAAGGTCATTGAGAATTCCAGGAACTGCGTGCTCCGGCTTGATCTCTGCATCGATGAAATGAGGTTGATGTCCGCAAAATGCGGACAGTTCTGAAGGTTATAGATGTAATCGGCAATGAGGTTGTTGGAGATGGCATTTCCGCGCAGGTTGATGACCTTCCCCTGAAAGGAGAGTTCAGTCAGCCATACCCATTCGGGTAGCCTCCGGCTCAGCTCGTCGAGAATTTTGACCGCCGTATCCTGCTGCGCCTTGAGCTCCCGAATGAGGTTGATTTTCCTCTCGACAAGGGTTTTCTGTTTCTCTAATTCTTCGAGTTTTGCCGTTACATACTGAAGCTTTGTTCTTTCCGCTTGAGCAGCAGCCAGTCGGTTCTGTTCCTGGCTGATCATCCTATTCTGGAGAACAAAAGCGGCAGCAAGGACGAGGAGGATCAGCAAAAAAACGAGGGGGCCCAAGGGGAAAGGTTTTTTGACCGTTACCTCCGGCCCGGCGAGCGGAGGCCTTTCTCTGATTTCCTTTGCCTCTGGCTTGAGTAGGTTAATCCTGATCATGTTATTTTTCCATCTTCCGAGTGGCCAGTCCCACGGCTACCCCAAAGAGGGCTGCCATTTCTTCTTGATACACAGGGTCCAGCTTTTTGTCATCATAACGGACGGTTCGGAAGGGGTTGAATATCTCTGTCCGGATGTTGAACTTCTGCTCGAAGGCTCGAGCCATATTCTTGAGTTGGGCAAGACCGCCACTCAAATAAATTTGTTCAATCCTTTTCTCTCTTTTTTCGCCCGCTTCATAGAAAGAAAAAGTTTTATCAATTTCGTCGAGGAGGTCTTTGATGTTGAAATTAATGACTTCCTCAGCTTTTTCAGGCGGCACAGTCTTACTGGGAATCCCCTTGAGAATTTTTTCAGCTTCATCGAAACTAATGTTGAGCTCCTTACGCATGTTCTCGATGAAGAAATACCCGCCGATGGCGAGGTCACGAAAGAGCTGGGGCATTCCTCGTTCGATGATGGCGATATTGGTGATATTGGCGCCAATGTTGATGAGGGCGATGATTTTCGTCTCAAATTCATCCGGGTAGTTTATCTCGAGAGCATTCTGGAGGGCGAAAACATCAACATCAATAGCGACGAGATTTTTGCGGGCCTGGTTGACAACATTGCTGTAGTTGGCAATTTTGTCTTTCTTCGCTGCAACCAGCAGAATGTCGAGATTCCTTTCCTCAGCTCCACGCGGCGGCCTAAGGATAGCGTAGTCGACATTCGTCTCCTCGTAAGGATAAGGAATGTTATGTTTTGCTTCCCAGACAATCGACTCTGCCAGCTCCTCTTTGTCCATCGCGGGGAGGGAAATCTTCTTAATGATGACTGAGTTTCCAGAAATGGAGATAACAACGTTCCGGTTCTTGAACTTGCTTTCCTCAAAAATGGTCTTGATTGTTTCGATGACCGCCATCGAATCGATGATCGTTCCTTCAACGATTGCGTCGTGGGGCAAGGGTTCGAATCCAATTCGGCTCACTTCGAAAACATCCCGGTCTTTCTTTTTCTTAGCTGTAACCTCGACCGCTTTGATGGAATGAGAGCCGATGTCTAACCCGACGATCCCTTTGTCTTGGCTTAAACCAAACATTTTCCTTCCTGCCTCTCAAACGTTAGTCGGGAAAAATCGCTTCCCGCTTGTTAATTTTTCCCTGAGCCTTTTCTCCACTGCCTTGGGGACAAGGTCCCTGACGCATCCACCCAGCGCAAAAACTTCTTTCACGAGCCGTGAGCTCAGGAACGAATAATCGACGCTGGGCATCATGAAAAGAGTCTCAATTTCAGGGTTAAGTTTGCGATTCATGAGAGCCATCTGGAATTCATACTCAAAATCGGAGACAGCTCGCAATCCTCGCATGACTGTCTTGGCCCTGTTCTTCTTCGCGAAATCGACCAACAGGCCGTCGAAGGCCTTGACCTCGATTCTGGGGTCATCGGCGAAGGTCTCCTTAATCATGGCTACCCTTTCTTTAGTCGAGAATAGAGCATTTTTTTTGGGGTTCTTGAGCACAGCGACAATGATTTTGTCGAATATCTTTAACCCCCTGCGGATGATGTCGACGTGGCCGTTGGTGATTGGGTCGAAAAAGCCAGGATAAACAGCCGTGTTCTCCATCCAAGGCCCAACTCGTTCTTGTAACAACCAGGTTATCCCTCTGATTATCAAAAAGGAAAGTTTTTGTCAACAAATTTTATTATTTTTATTGTATTTTGTTGCACTTCCATAAGATTTCATACGTTTTCCACCTCCGTCAATCACCTTTTGAGGGGAGATGAGAGGTGAAATACAGAAAGAGGGGATCATCGAAAGGGAGGATATTTCTGAGGCTATGGAAGAAATTCAAGCCGACCGATGAAGTAACTTTAAGGCCTCTTGCCCATTTCTTGATGAAGGAATTCGTTGTCAGGTGGTATACTTTCCTGTCTGTCCCGTGGAAATGGTAAGGCCTCCCCAATGAGGGATTTTTTGGCTAAAACTTTGAATAAACGTAGGATAATTGATTTCTATTGGAAGTTGGCGGAAAATATATCAAAATGGGACATGAGGCCAGGGCAGGGATGAACCGAAGGCTGGGATTCAGGGCCGTACTGCTCTTGGGGCAGCTCTTATATTTATGTGTCGCTTCTATCCTCCAGGGACAAGAGAAAGACGCTTATGCCCGGAAAAGAGCGAGGATGGTAGCTACCCAGCTTGCTTCCCGCGACATCACAGACCAGCGGGTGCTCGAAGTGATGGGCAGGATTCCCCGTCACCTTTTTGTCGGTTCTGCTTATCGGGAACAAGCCTATGAGGACTATCCACTTCCAATCGATGAAGGCCAGACGATTTCTCAGCCGTATATCGTCGCCTTAATGACCCAGTGCCTGGGGGTTCAACGCGGCCATAAAGTCCTGGAGATTGGGACTGGTTCAGGCTATCAAGCTGCCGTGTTGGCCGAGCTCACAGACCAGGTTTATTCGATAGAAATCAGAGAAAACCTGGCCAAGAAGGCAGCTGAAACTCTCCGCAAGCTGGGGTATGAAAACGTCCATGTTAAATGGGGTGACGGTTACTTTGGCTGGCCGGAGGAATCTCCTTTCGATGCGATTATAGTCACCTGTGCCGTAAACCACATTCCGCCCCCCCTCCTTGAGCAACTTCGAGAAGGAGGCCGACTTGTGATTCCCCTTGGAAGTACCCTTTATTTCCAAACCCTGACTTTGATCTCGAAAATCGAGGGAAAACCCAGAGTCAAGCACATTTCAGGCGTTCGCTTTGTGCCGATGATAGGCGAAGCAGAGAAGAGGAATCCCTCCTAAATAAGCACTTAGAGCGATTACCAGGACCATTGCATATCCAAAGCTAAGAGCCAAAAGATGGGCAAGGACAGAATGGATGACCGTTGAAAAAGCGTTGGCGGACCAGGCCCAGGGGATAAGCTTGGGGTTTTTCTCTTGAAGCAGCCGGATGCCTGTCGGAAAAGGGAAGCCCATCAAAAATCCTAAGGGGAGGATAATCCCGAAAGAGAGGATAATTTTTACTCCAAGTCCATGTCCTATGAATCTGTCGAACAGGGCGGTGAGGAGCCAAAGATAGAGAGACCCCAGGCCGGCGAGAAAGAGGAGAGAGGCTTGAAGCTTGGCCAGGGGGGAGCGGCCGAGCACCTTCTTGGAACTTAGGCTCCCCAAGCCTGAGGAAAAAAGGATGGCAAAAACAACGCCCGAAAAAGAATAGAGGGGATGGCCGAGAAAGAGGATGAATTTCTGGATTAATGTTATCTCAATGAACATAAAGGCTGCCCCGAGGAGGCTGAAGAAAAAAAGAATGGCGAGAAGGCTACTCACCGGAAGGTCCGCCCTTTTTACCCGTCCGAGCGGCAAAGCGATGAAGATGAGAGCCGCCCCCACTGCCTGTGCAAGCAGAACGAGTAAGAGAAACCTGCCCTCGAAAAAGAAGGCAGGATTCCGGCCCAGGGTTTCGTAAGTCGCCCGCCATTTCCCCCACTTATAGAAATCGTGAAAAAAAGGGCGGTTGTCTGAAGCCGGGCTTATCTCAAACAGATACTCCCTCAAAAAGGCTTTTCGGCTCGACGAGTCAAGGATGTGGCTGAACAATTCTTCATAAACTGGCCTGGCCATTTGATTATGAACGTTGGTTTCCTCGGGCCTGATGCCAGGGAAATAGACTGTGTCAAAAAGACGGCTGCGGCAGAATTCTCTAAGCGCGTTTATCTCCGGGCTGGAGTAGGGATTTTTTTTTATAAAAAAGCTCAGCGTTCCCCATGTGCGGATAGCGGCGAGATGAAGGGCAGGATCAAGGTTTTTTCTTTCCAGGGCCTCGCACCAAGTAGAAAGCATTTTTGCTTCCTGGCGGGGAGGAGGAAGGAGATACATCGTCTGGCTCACCATACCATCAGCCGTCAGGTGATTGAGGATATCAACGAACGAATCAACGGTGTACAGGTAATTTTCTCCGATTCCGTAAAGACCTGTCCCCGCCGAGCCGAAGACGTCTGGGAGTCCGAAGACAATCAGGTCATAAACGGAGGATTCTTTTTTCAGGGCTTCCCGGGGATGAGCGGAAACGACAGTAACGTTCGGTAAGTTATAGAGCTGGCCGCTGAAGGAAGAAAGCTCCTGCCGGAGAAGGCTAACGAGGAGGGGATTGCTTTCGATGCTCTTCACCTGGGAAGCGTTGAAGCGGAGAGCCGCTACTACGTCCAGCCCTCCTCCAGGCTCTAAAACTAGCACCTTTGGACGCTCTAGGAGGCAATAGGGAAAGTTGGACGGCAAAGCAGAAAGGAAAGCTAATTTTTCTTCGCTGAAAGAATTGACCGCCGTCACCGCGGTTAGCTCACCGCCGTCGACGGAGATGCCTAGCTGAGGAGGGAGGGGGTCGAGATAAAGGAGGCTCAGGCCTGGTGCAAACCTGACGGCGGGCGAGCTTATGACGTCGACCCGCGAGATCGGGTTGAATCGGGTAAGGCAATGCTGAGCACCGGGATATTTCATGGCTTGAGGGAGGGCTTTAAAGGGAGAAAGACGGAAGCTCAACCAGGTGGGGGGAGCGAAAAAGAGAGCTGCTTCGGTCGCAAACAAGGCAATCGCTATTCCGGACAGGAGAGGCCATCGCCGATAGCTGAAAAGGACCGAACTCAGCATAGCCATGCCAGAGATAACAAGGAAAACGCCTTTTTCTCCGCGAGGAAGAAACAGGGTGGCGGCCAAGAGGCAGCCCATCCCCGCCCCCAGAAGATCAAAAAAATAGATTCGATGGGCCTCTTTTGCCCACCGGGCTAAGCCAAATGAAATGGCCGCGCCGGCAAAAAAGAAGGGGACTCCCAAACAGAGGTAAAAAGGAAAAAGATAAAGGATTTGCTTTCTATCCCAGGGTAGCTGGAGAAAATCAAAACGAAGTGAGTTCGCAATCAAAAAGCTTGCCAGGATACTCAAACCAAAAAGGGAGGAGCTAAGGCAGAGCCATTTTTCGCCCAGGCGTTTGGCTAAAGCCTGGGAGAGAGTAAGAAAAGTACCACTCGCGCCGTAGCCCAAAAACGCAAGACTGACGACCAAGAAAGCGAAATGGTAGTTTTGGGCTATCGAAAGGTAGCGAGTCAGAGAGATCTCGAGTGAGATCGTCGCCGCCGACACGAGGCTGATTCCCATGAAGAAAGAGAGCCCATTTTTTTCCATTATGCTTAAACTAAGCCGAATAGGAGTGGGTGTCAAGTTTGTTCGATTTGGAAAAAACAAGATGGGGAGATTGTCGACCGGTTGATGTTCTACCATTTGGCTATCAGCCCAAAATTGCCAATAGAAACACCCGACGGGTCCTGTCGCGGTTCACCCCCGGCGCCCCCGAGCGGTCTATCTTATT